>Ga0114964_10001013_pt1 | contig 20790 bp, 24 predicted proteins | sample C_131016_MF_Meta_FD_92638 | JGI IMG/M metagenome (GOLD analysis project Ga0114964, IMG submission 92638) | Freshwater microbial communities from Lake Croche, Canada to study carbon cycling - C_131016_MF_MetaG | ecosystem: Environmental > Aquatic > Freshwater > Lake | place: Lake Croche, Canada...
TAGCCATGTAGAGCAAGACCCCATTAAATACTATGTACCAGATGAACTACTGCGCAAGCACCATGAGACTTGTGGAGATCACTTACCCAACAAGAACTGTGCTAAAACTCAACGAGTAGTTGGTTACAAGCCGGTAACTGATACGGTACCAGTATACAAGAACATCCCTAACCCTACACCAGCACCCATCATCTCTTACACTGATCATTCAAAGACAGAATGGGATACTGATCCCGATACTGGTGTACGTAGAATTACTAAAATGGGACCTACAGTAACTGGCCCAGATCCACATCACCCCAAAACCATTCAAGAACTTAGTGGCACTAAAGAAGTTCCCACTAGTCGTACAGAACCTGTCTTTGAAGACAAATCTGGTGAATGTCCTTTTGCCAATCACATGAGATACTGTGACAAGTTCCATGATGAAGAATGCACTCTTAGGCCCCAGCTACAAAGAGTAGAAGGCAAGCCAGACATTAAACTTCAAGTAATGCCTTTTAAATACAGTGTCGAGCATGGTGTCTATATGCCCATGGAGTCTTTTGGTAAAGACCGTCTATGGCAAGTCTCTGCACATGATGTAGAACACCTTGACCCTCGTGATCAAAGTTGGCAGCCACACAACCACAACCCATTTAACCATGACGACATAGAGAGTCTTGCTAGAGGCAGTGAAGCCTGGCGAGACCTAGTGACCAATCTCAATGAAGACTGGCAGAGTGGACGTCGTGTACGAGTCAACCCTGAAGCACCTCGACAGATAGTGCGTAAATGGGACCCTTTGGATATTCCTCGTATCCACAATAAAGAAAAACCAACCACTGAGCATGAAGAGATGGACGATGAAGATCTCAGGGGCTTTGGTGAAGAAGAGACCTTTGGTGGTAAGACACTAGAGTCTAGTAGATTGAAGAAGTCAATGAAAATAGGCTATACCCACGTAGATGAGTCATTTGTACCTAGTGCGCCTTGTCGTTTTTGTGACGACCCCAGTTACACTAACGGTAAGGGTCCTGTAACACAGACCAGTACAGCAGAAGACGGTCGTGCACTTTATGCACATGATGAATGTGATGATCCCTTTGCTTTTAGCAACCATTTTGTCTCACTGGAAAGTGGAGATCAACTCAAGTGTCCCAATTGTGGAGCTGAATGTGATACTCCTGGGCTCTGTGATCAATGTTCAGTGTCAGATGCACAAAAATTCACTATTCAACCCAACCCAGTGGACAGTGATTTTATTCCTTCTAGAGTTTTTAATTCTTCAGCAGCACCCAACAGTAGTCTAGTGGTACCTACTAAAGTTTTTAAGAACCCAGCAGTAGAGCAACCCGAGGTGGATGCTGAGACCCCCACAGATGTTGACAATGGCAACAAGAATATCCAACCGTTTTAGCAGTAACAAATGTAATTCCCTAGCTATCTTATAGTTAGTGACAGAGACTTCAAAGGAAAAAATATGGAACCTCGTTTGAACGTAAAGATTGCCAACCTCTTTCTAGAGCCATTTGGTAATCCTAACCCCGTAGATGTTGACTTTATCCCCCAGGGTCAGCAAATGGACAATGACTTTATTGACGCAGACAGTAATGATGCTGCTCAAAACTGGCAAGTCGAACAGTCTTGGCGCAGTGACTGGGCCAATGAAATTGATCGTGACAATGCCAGTGGTCAAGCCCATGGTGCTGACCCCACTAACCCCGGTAGTCAGACTGCCCCTTATGGACAGCCTACACTTGCTGCTCGTCAAGCTCAAGGTTTCAATAACCGCCAGGCTCGTCGTGGTGCTACCTTTGGTGTACTTGCTGAAGTAAGCAGTGGCACTCTAGTGGGTAGTCGTGTATATGCCAAGACGGCCAAGACCAATGTTCGTGGTACAGTTGTAGCCCTTGGTGACCGTGAGTTTGCTGTTGTCTGGGATGACCGCACTGCTAGTGTTGAGCGCAAGTCAGACTTTGAGTTGGTAGTTAAAAACTAACTACAATGATTAAAAATCACAGAACCAAGATTCTCTCCTGGCCCCAGGAGGAAGTCCTTGAGGTTTCTACACACGGTCCTGATCTACATCAAATAGTAGGTCTAGAACGAGTGGAGTTCAAGGGTAGAGTTAGCAACTTCTTTTATGGCAGTATTGTAGACTATGATGGAGTCGAATATGACTTTGAATGGGATACACAAGAGCAAAAGTTGTCCCGACTTGTTGGTTCTCAAGTCAATGGACTACTTTGGGGTCAAGCCTCTTTATTGGTTAGAGAGAGTTTGATGCAAGAAGAAGAAAAAGCAACTCCTCTTGAAGACAAGATCGAAGAAAAGATTGAACAGGTAGTGGGCCAGTCGGCTTCTGCCCTAGTAGAGACTTTCACTGAAAGCTTTAAAGAACTCAATGACAAGATTGAGAACTTCCAGAAGCCTTCAATGGTTACTGTAGTAGAAACTCCCAGAGAAGTCTTTACTCCCGTAGCAGAACTTAAGCCACAACCGATTCCAGAAGTGTCTATAGAGTACATAGATCAAGAAGAGTTTGAATTACCCATCCTCAAAGATGAAGATGATTTCTCGACAAATGCTCTACAGTTTTTGCAAGAGTCCAGTGGTGCTGATTTACAAATAGACTATCTTAGTCTCTAGGAGAGCATATGAATTACGCAGAAGGCAAAGGCCCACGTCAGATTAAGTCAACTTATGTTACCGGTAAGTTTGTTACCCTCTATGGCAATGGTGATGTCAACAACTACAACCCAGCTACAGTGCCATACCCCACTCAGTTAAGTGGTGCAGTACCCGGTGGAGTTGCTCCAGGTCTCAACATTAAAGTCAATGGCAATAACAGTCTCATTGATGTAGGTGCTGTCTGCTCCCCAAGTCCTGGTCTATCAGTTCAAGACATGGAAACACTCTTTGTAGACTTTTGGCTCAATCCAACTTTTAGTGGTCAAGTCTATCTTGAACTACAAGGCAGTAACAACAGATTTGTTAACAGCACTGTCTACCCTGCAGCCCAGTGGATAACAATTCTAACTGGTACGGCCAGTGGTACGGCAGCCGGTGTTACAGCTACCCTCAACAATACATCAACAGTACAGGAATATCCCAAATTGGCCTATCGAGTCATTGCCAGTGGTTACACTGGTGCCAGTGGCATCATTGACTGGGCCATTCCTGGACTATTTGTTGACTACTATGCTATGGGCATTGGAGCCAATGCTGCTGATGCCAATGGTGGTATTGGCCAGATGAGTATCCAGGGGCCTAGAGGGTACACTATCCAGAGTGGTCAATACATTACTACAGACATAGATACAGTGCCTCTTGAAAATACCAAAGCTAATCACACCTGGATTGGCTAGTCCCCACTATAATAGGAGTCAATTATGGAACGTTCCCAGAGAATCCAAAAAACCGCTACTCGCAGAGTTGCTCTTAATTTGAGCCTTAGTGGACTAACCATTGAGCCAAACGAACAAGGTGGAGACATCATTATGTTTGGCAGTAGTCCTAGCCTTTGCAAGAGTTGTGGTTTTGAGGTAGCTCCTGGCATCGGCTGCTGCTAACGAGGACTAATGGCTAACAAAGATTGGAGTGCTTCTTCCGAATTTCAACGGTTAAGAAGTGCTGGAACCGGTATCACTGGACCACGTAATCCAGTAGCCAATAGAGTGGCTATGAAAGACATGATGCGTATGGCCAGTAGCCCTGGTTCTATGTTCAATGATGTTGGACCTATGGCCACTGCTCTAGGCAATGGTGAAGGACGTCAACGTCTCAACAATCTTCGCAGTGATTCTTTTATGGGAGATGTTGCTTCCACTAGTAATCGTAGAATGGCAGCTGCCACTGGTAGTGATGCTCAATGGGCTTTGCCCAAACTCCATGACCCTTTTGAGTACTGGCGTGAGCGCACCTGGTGGTTCAATATGGAGGACCCTGATGAACAAACTCGTAAAATTCGTGACTGGGCAAGACTACTCTACAGTACTCACTATCTCGTTCCCAGTCTCATTGATATTTATACCCGTTATCCTCTCCTGGATATTGAACTAGTTCACCCCGACAAAAGAATCAGTGATTTCTACAATGAACTATTCTTCAATGGTCTAGATTACCAAGAGTTTCTCTATGACCTTGGTCGTGAGCATTGGACTGTTGGTGAAGTATTTGCCATGGGCAGTTGGCATGACGGTATTGGAGCTTGGGAAGATGATGAAATCATTAACCCCAATGATGTTGTTGTTGCAAAAAATCGGGCTCTAAGAACCTATCAGTATCACATTAAGGTTCCTGAAGAAATCAAGAGACTTCTTGAAAGCCGTGAGCCCAATCAAGAATATCAAATGCTTACCCAGCTGTACCCTGATGTAGTTGCTTGGGCTCGTCAAGACAAAGAGATTCCAGTCTCTGATGTCATTATGAAGCAGATCAAGTTCAAGACCAACCCATGGAGTGAGCACGGTACTCCTATTCTACTTAGAGCATTCCGTATGCTTATGCTAGAAGAAAGTCTCAATGCTGCTCAAGATGCCATTGCTGACCGTCTGTACAGTCCTCTCATTCTTGCCACTCTTGGGCTCCCAGATGTAGACCAAGACGGTCCATGGATTCCAGATGCTCAAGAACTTCAAAGTCTCCGTGATGACTTGAGTATGGCCATTAACAGTGACTTCCGTCTAATGACCTATCACCATGGCCTAAAGATTGAAAATGCTTTTGGTCGTGAGGCTATGCCTCGTCTAGACAGTGACTTTGCACGTGTAGAAAGCAAAGTTATGCAGGTATTTGGTATCGGTGCTGAACTTCTACAAGGTGGACGTCAGCAAGGCACTTATGCTGGTGGAGCACTTAACCGAGAACTCATCACCCAGCTTCTCAGTACCTATCAAAACAAGATTGAAAGATTCTTTCGTAGTCGTATGGAAGTGGTTGCTTAACGTCAAGGCCACTATGAGTACCGTAATGTTGGGGGACAGAGAATCCCCATCATGGAAACTGTACTTATGGTTGATGAAGAGACCGGTGCAGAGTTTGTAGAAGAACGACCCAAATTGGCTATTCCAGAGGTACGTTTCCGTAGTATGAACCTACGAGATGAATCTATGGAACGTCAGTTTCTACAGCAACTATCAGCCAATGGGTTCCCCATTAGTCTTGGTTCTATGGCTGTCAATATTCCAATTGACTTTGATGATGAACTTGATGCTCGTCGTGAAGAAAAGATCAAGACTGTTGTTGCTGAGCAGCAGTTCAAGAAAGAACTCTTTAATCGTCTAATGACTTTGGGACTTCCAATTCCCCCAGAGTATGCTCAAGAATACCAAGCCTATCTTGCTATGATGCAAGACCCTGCATTGGCTGCTCAACTTGCTCCTGGAGCCATGGCCGGTCTAGAAAGTGCTCCTGCAGCACCCAATATGACTGGAGCAGGTCCTAGAAGTGATGTCACTCAAATCAATGAGATGGGAGTTGTTGCCGGTATTGAACAGCAGCAGCAACGTCAACGTCCTGAAGAAAGTTATGACCAACGCAAGACTGCACCTAAGCCCAATAAAAAGGGCAAGCCTAATGGTCCTCAAAAGAACAAAAAGACTGCCAGTGTTGGTGGTTGGGATGGGGACGATGATGACGAACCCTTTGAGACTGTTACTTATGGTGACCGTATGAAGTTTGCTGCTCCTCTTGAAAGCAAGAAGCGCAAGCGTATGGTATTGGCCAAGGGCATGAAGATTGTAACTGATGACAGCTATCAAAAGTTCAATGAAGATGAATTTAAAGAGCATCTTGCTAGTATTCTAGACGATCCGGAAGAGTCTTTGATTCCTAGACCGGGTACAAGCAACACTGACATCGACCCTATGGGTGCTGGACCCCACCATGACGATAGTGACGGCTTTAACCAAGTCGACCGCACTGGTGATACAACCCCTTAATGTAAACCCTCTAAGAGAATCAACTAAAAGACATGACTAGATTTCTTGATAATACAGATCCTAAAATTCTGCCTCGTCAAGCTGCTGCCAAAGTGGCTTTTCTAAGTGTAGTTAGTAATCTAGAAAAGATTGCCATCATTGAAGAGGGTGAAGGTGTCATTGCCCGTAACTCCAACAAACTAGATCTTAGCAATTCGATCTACGAACAAGACTAATGTCAGCTGTAGCCCATTTTCTAGGCATGACTGTATCAGACTGGGCCACACTTAGTGGTTTAATGATTTCAGTGGGAACTATTTTGTTCTTTGTCAAAAAGATGCTGGTCAAGTGGGTAGCAGAAGACGTCAAAGCTCTTAAACTAGAAGTAACCCCCAATGGTAGAGATACACAAAAAATGGGTGACATTGCAGCACGTACAGAAACCAAGATAGACAATCTGTACAGTTTTATGGAACGTTATGCCATCAAAACTGATGACTTAGAAAAAGAAGTATCCTACATCAGAGGGCTTCTAGAGAACACCCACGGCAAGGACAAGTAATGATTAAGTTTGGTGCCCCTACAATAACTCTTATGGGCCGTGGTGCTCACTCATCCAATTCAGTTAGAGAGAGCATTCCTCTACATGGAGTGGGTTGGGAAGACTTTAATTTTAAAGAAGCCAGTGGTTTTGTCTACACTGTAGTTCGTGCCATTAGTAGTCGTGTCAATGCCAACTATGATGGATGGCCAGTTGATGAACTCAAGACCAGTTACAAGACTTTTGTAGGCCGTCCGGTCTATGTAGAGCACAACAATCAAGACCCCAAGAGAGCTCGTGGAGTTATCCTTGATGCTGTCTACAAAGAAAGCAAACTGGCTAGTGGTATCACTGATGCCAGTGTCTACTGTCTAATGGAAGTAGATGCTACAAGTTTCCCCAAATTAGCCAATGCCATTATGGAGGGCAAAATCAACGGTGTAAGTATGGGAGCCGACGTAGACGGTACCACTTGCAGTGCCTGTGGACGTTATGCCAGTAAGCCCAGTGAATATTGTGTACACATTCCAGCTCTCAAAGGCCGTAAAGTTGTAGTCTACAAGGGTGCCAAGCGCATTGAGTCTACAGTCTGGGAGAACTGCCACAAACCCAACTTTTTTGAACTCAGTTACGTCTTTGATCCAGCTGATGAGAGTGCACACATCATGCACCGTAAGAGAGTATAACTATGCCAGTATTTAAGGTTAGTGAAGACTTACAAAAACTATCCAAAGAACTACTTCGCATTCAAATCACTGTATTGGGTGACTGCCCTCAATGTGGTGGTAGTCAATATCGTAGTGGAGTATGTGAAGACTGTGCCTACATTAGTCCTGAAGTACAGGAAGCCATTCAGTCATGGCAACTGAGTCAAGGGCTGAGTCCTGAACAAGCTCAACGAATGCAAATGCAACAAGAGCAAGCTCGTCAGAGTCTACAAATGGGCACTCCACTGGGCACCAATCAAAGCTCTGTAGTTAAGGCAGTCGTCACTGTAGTTGATGCTTTTCCTCAACTGGCTGCAGCCAAACGCAAGAAGGACTCAGATGAGTGCCCTCGCTGCCAACGCAAAGGTTTTGACCTAGAGTGTGAAGGTTGTGGTTATGAAGAACCACCCAATGACCTCAATGTTCCTAGACCTCAGTTTACAGGACCAAGTCCTGATCTATTAAAGACACGTAGAATTAATTTTTTACCTAGTTCTGACTCTTTCCATACAAAAGTGGAAAAGAAAAAGAATGAAACCAAAAAGAAAACCAAAGAAAAGTCCAAGAAGGCAGCACGAGATCAACAAAAAACTCCTACACCTCCCAACTTGGACAATGTAAACACCGTAAGAACGGACCCTAAACCACGTATGGACGATGCTGTTGCCCAGCTTGCCCTATCTGATTTCTATAACGGGTCCAATCCAGACACTAGCGAGGAGCTACAATGAGTCGATTTGACGATGAACTCACCAGAACTGCCGACAATGCTTGGCAAAATTCAGGTGCACCAAAGCCTGTTGTACAACGTGGTACTTATGACCAAGTAGACAACATGAACCTAGATGGTCCTTTTGGCCTAAGTTCACAAAACCCAGACCTAGTTGATGATGTCCAGGCTTGGGCCGTCAATGAACCAGCACACCGTATGCTTCAGGTCACGGACCTTGATGCTGCTGCCACTGACATTATGGGTGGACCTGGCAGTAGTGCAGTATATGCCAGTGCTGATGAAAGTCTATACCAGGTCTACAAGGCCAGTCGTAAGCTTCGTGACGCCATTGAGGCCGGTCTAGATTTTGACTTTACCAATCTATTTACAGCTGCCAATCACACTGCCAAGGCCATTCGTAGTGCCAGTAGTGATGGTTGGCTAATTCAAACCACTGCTGGACTCAACAATCTAGTTCAAGATGTAGAGACTGACCTTGTCAACACTGGTGACTACCGTCAAGCCTACAAGAATCTAGTGGAGTTTGAAAGTCTACTTGAAGAAATGAACAAGTATGCCGGTATGGACTTTGATGCTGAAGACGAGCCTACTGCTGAAGAACTGCGTCGTGCAGATGAAACGGCCATTGACAGACAACGTGAAGAAGCACTGAACTTTGAAGAAAGTCCTGGAGTAGGCAACCGTCCCGGCATTGGCTATGAACTACCCAATGCAACCACCGAGCGTCCTTTGGGTGCAGCTGGACTCGATGAGGAAGCTGAATACAAGCCTAGTCGTGCCTGCCCTGATTGTGGTACTCAAAGAGTCAAGATCCCCGGCAAGAAGAGCCTGGCTTGCCCAGACTGTCATGCTGACAAGTTCCTAGACAGCACTACTAAAGTTAATCCTCATAATGCCAAAGTCATTACTGCCAAGGCCATTCAAGCCGACAGTTCAGGCCGACAAGAGACACTGCAGCATGACGATGTTCGCAATCTAGACAATGCCGAGCTCTACATGAATGACAATGTCATGGCTGATGCCACTGTTGACGTCACTGCTCCACAGGTTGTCAACGGTGAAGATGCCGGTTATGTAGACTATTACAATGATGGTGCTGAAACCGGTATTACACCTGGCCAGGAACCTCACAAGCAAGAAGTATTCCCCTACGACGCCACCAACCCAGCCTTGGCTCCTTATGCCGGTACGGTTGCTGCTCGTGAAAAGATTTTTGAAGCCCTACAGGTTGTAGAGCGCCTAGAGAAGCTGGGTATGGTCCAAGATACAGACCGTGCCAAGCACATCGCAAAGTTTGAGCAAATGTCAGATGCCAAGTTGGCAGGTTTCAAAGCCAGTCTTGACATGCTCGAAGAGTCTGGGGCCCGTCAACCCCGGAGCCAGAAAGTGGCTAGCGGCAATAACCGTATGCCCGAAATGGGTCGCCTGACGACGGCCTCAACTTCCAACCGCCAGTCGATTTCGTCTGACGATTGGTTGATGACACTTTAATCCCATCCCCTACTAAGGAGAAAGAAAAATGCTGCAACTTAACAGCGTAGCAAACGTTGGGGTTCACCGTACGTGCACCCCATTGTACGAGAAGTACCAGGCTACACCCTACAACACCTTCCTGGACCCCAATGAGACGGGCAACATCTACAGTGGTATGGTTATGTACCGCAGTGGTGCAGACACCGTTGCATTGGCCAGTGGTGCCGGTACAGGTAAGCCTTTTGGTCTCTCATGTCTAGACCGTAATGCCAACATTGATGATGTTACACAAGTCGGTATCAATGCCTGGGCTGTATGGCTCGGAGGCTCCAATGCCTTCTTCCAGATTACAGCTCCAGCTTTTGACACCACCCAGAGCTACACAGTTTCTGGTAACGGTGCTCGTGCTTATCTGTACACCGCCAGTGGTACTCCCGGCCAGCTAACAACAACTAGTGGTGCTGCCAGCACATTGGGTGCTACCCCAGTTGCTGAGCTCATCGACGTTGTAAGTCCCACACAAATTGTTGTCCGACTAGTACCTGTCGGTACTCTCTAATCCCCTGAAAGGAAATAAGTAAAATGAGTACATTTTCAGCTGCCGATCACTTGGCTCCAAGAACAGCCAAGCGCTCGGATGACTATGTAGCCGATATTGTAGAGGCCAAGGAGCGGTTACACACCGCTACCGGTCGTACAGTGGCTACCAAGCAAGAGAAGCAACGCCGTTTGGCTCAAATTCTAGCCGACAAGGACAACTACATGGTTCGTCTTGGTCAGGGTATGATTGGTCCAATCCAGTTGAAGCTACGTTACCAAGGTATGACCCGTAACGTACTTCTCGAAGACCCACTAACCCCCGGTGTACCGGTTATGTACGACGTCCTAGACGAGTACGGCCAGGCCTACATTCTTTCGGGCAATGAGGGTGAAGTTCGAGTTACTCCTTTCGAAGGTAAGAAAGTTCCAGTACGTTTGTTCCGTATTGCCACCTTCCCCCAAATCAAGAAGGAAGACCTCTGGTACCTCCGTGTTAACATTGTAGAGTACGCTCAGGACATGTCCAAGCAAGCCATCATGATGCAGGAAGATGCTCGTCTAATCACGATCCTCGAAGCTGCCATCAATAACTACGCTGTCGACCCTAACCACACCGTATCACCAAACCACGTTGTCAACGAGTTGTCGGGTTACATTACTCCTGACTCGATGTACGACCTAGTTTCGTTGATCGAAGTCCACCAGTTGGAGGCAAGTCGCTTGCTATTCAACCCAATCGACTACCGTGACCTTTACAAGTGGGACATCAACCAGACCGGTTGGGCCTTCAAGGACCGTGTTGTTGCTGGTGAGCGCATCGTTCAATTCGGTGGGTTCCAAGTTCAGCGCTCGATCGAAGTACCTCAGGGCACTGTCTACATGACACCAAGCCCAGAGTTCTTGGGTGTATTCCCAGTTATGTACTCGCTTGACGTCGAAGAGAACCACACACCCGAGAAGTTCCACAAGGGCTGGGTAATGGACGAACTCGTTAGTGAGATCATCCTCAACCCACGTGGTCTTGGTAAGATCGTTAAGGCTTAGTCTTAATATTTACACTAGGTGGGGCCTGGGCCTAAAAATCTAGGTCCTGCCTAACGTAACAAGTAGTAAAGATACCCTCGAAGTAACAACTAGGTATAAGATGCGAAAGTCGTGTCTTTGCCCAGGAGAGCTCCACTCTCCCTTGAAGCAAAGGAATAAAAAATGGTAAAGACAGTTTCTAAGTCAAATGATAGCAGTAGTGAAAGTCGTCCAGTTCCCGTAAAGGATCTAGGCGGACACTATGAAGATCACAAGGCTGACCCCATCGATGTAAGTAGTGCTCGTGCAGTAGTCCCACCAACCTTTAAGGGTATGCAGGACATCAGTACTAGTAGCTGGATCGAGAATCTGATGAATGCAGGCACAGTGTTTACAAGCCCCAAAGGTGCTTTTAAGCTGTCTCCAAATGGTTTTCATGGTTCAGTACAGACCATTGATGAAGCCATTCGTAGAGATGCCTATGTTTTAAGAGCAGTACAACGCGGTAAGATTCGTTTTCTCAATGATGACGAAGCTGCTGTTAGAATCAACGAGTTGATTGATGAAGAGTCTGCCCATGGCACTCACCTAGATCGACTCAAAGAAAGTCTTGGGGCCAATGCTTCTGAGAATAACGGTCTCTACAAGATCGATCTTCCAGATGAAGCAGAGCCCAAGGGTCGTTCTCAAACTTATGAAGAGATCTGGGAAAGCTCAGCCAGTAATGCTAAGCCTAGCCTTTAATCTCTAGAACGGCCTTCGTAGTTTAACAACGTAGACTTCGGTCTACATCTAGAGAAGGAAATTCAGATGGCTAATACCAATGCCGCAGGAACCAACTACTACTTCCCGTTCACTGCTCAGTTGAACAATGGAGTGACACCTAGCGGTGCCTCCTACACTTTTAACATTGCCACCAGTGGCTGGGCCAGTCAGAACCAAGCCGGTTTTGTCTTCCAAACTGGTCAATACAATTCCAAGAGAGAAGGAAGTGGTAACTAATGGCTGTCAACGTATCAGGAGAAATGGCCCTCAAGCAGGCCATCAGAGGACAAATCGTCGGTGGTGCCAACACTTGGTGGAGTAACCCCGATTACGGTATGGCAGTAGATGCCTTTGACACCAACTATGGAGTCAAGCTGGTTGACTTTGTACCTAGTGGTGGTGTCTACACGGTAAGTGGTACAGGCAACTGGACTACTGCAGTGACCGGTACAGTCGGTGCCACCAGTACTGTCAGTGGACTAGTTGTATCATTAAATGCTGTTGCCCCTAGTGGAGTTGTAATTCTGTCTCCTCGCAAGGCTACAGACCTTCTAACCAAGACCACCACTCAACTCTATGTTGTAGCTGCTACAGGTACGGCTCCTACACTAACCAATGTTAGTGGTACTACCATTACTTCTGTAACTGGTAACCTAGCCACTCTAAGTGCTGCCTTTCCCAACTACTATGGTCCTGGCAATGCAGTTCCTACCTGGGTTGACGATGCTACAGCACACGCCTACCAATTGGACGGTGCCGGTGCCATTGTTGTCAATAGTGGTCTTGTAGTTCAAAAGCAAGTTCGTCAAATCAAGACCGACCCTGCCGAGACCATGATCTTGGACGGTTACTTTATTGCTTACAGTGGCAATAACTTCCAGACTCAGCAGAAGAACACCAAGCAACAGCAGTGCTAAATGGACTCTGTACTGCCAGTTAAAGTACAGATTAAAGCAGTAATAATTCGATCTGATGGTACTCAAGACAACTTGGGTACCATCAGTTCATATAACCCTGAACAAGAAGAAAAATCGAATAATGACGATTTCTAGTACACTTACTTCCTGGGGTAGAAGTTCTCTAGTGCAGCGTGTAGTTAGTGGCACTAACTATACAACCCCTCGGTATCTACAGCAGGGTACTGGCACTAGCACAGCATTGGCTACTGATCAAACTGTCTCTAGTCCTTATGGGTCTAGAGTTACTTGTACAGTTAGTGCTGCTACAGTCAGTACCAGTGGTGATACTTTTAGACTAACTACTACAGTGGCCTACTCTTCGGCGCAGACCATTACCAACATTGGTGTCTTTGATGTAGTCACTCTAGCTCCCCAAACAGTATTGCAGTCCCAATTGAACCCTGGTGTCACTACCGTAACAGTTACCGGCTACGGCACCTTTCCCAGTTATCCCTTTAATGCACAGTTGGGCTCTGAAGTCATTACAGTGACCACTGGCAACGGTTCTAATTCTTGGACTGTAGTAAGAAATACCAATGGAAGTCCGATTTCTACTAGTGGATTCCCTGCCGGGACTGTAATTGTTGGAGGAAGTCAAACTAGTAATGGAAATATGTTCTTGAAATCTAGTTTTGATGGTATTCCGTTAAATGCTGGAGACCAGATCCAGTTTACAATTGACGTACAGTTCGCTTAAGGAGTGTAGTGCAAGTACAGCTCGGTAATGATAGACCAACTACCCCTTAGGAGTAAATTATGTCATTTACAATGCCACAAGCACAGGACAATCCTACATGGCCTGCACAAGCCGTTCCAGACTCTACTGATTTTGCCGTCATTACAGCAGGAGAGGCAGGGCATGGCATTATCAATGGATTAGCCACTACTGTAGCCAGTGCATCGGCCTATACCTATAAAGCGACAGTGGCTACAGGTACGTTCACTGTCAGTGGAGTGGCCTATTCTCTGGGCTCTGCCACTACTGTTACCGGAGTCATAGCCGGTGCTGGTGATCGCAAGGATCTAGTGTCCATTAACTCAGCCGGCACTGTCACTCTAACCACAGGAACCACTTCTATAGTTACCAACTGGCAGACAACTTCAGTCATCAATCCTCCTATTAAGCCGTCGATTCCATCTAACAATGTTGCTCTAGCCGAAATCTATGTACCGGGCAGTGGCAGTTACACTACCCCAGCTGCCACTTGGGTAACAGACAAGTCTCTAGTACTATTGACCAGTAATGCCGTTACCAGTGGCAGTGCAGCCGGTGGAGATCTAACGGGCACTTACCCAAACCCCGCTTTCGCAGCTGTTGGAACATCTGGAACCTACGGCTCTGCTTCTGTGGTTCCCGTCATCACGACAGACTCTAAGGGTCGAGTCACCGGAGTTACGAATACAGCCATAGCAATTGCGGCAATCGCTGCTGGCGCTCAGCAAGACCTCTACATCAAATCGGCCGCAAGAACATCTAGTGCGACAATCACAAATAACGAAGTGGCGCTTTTTGATACCACCGCTGGAGCATTGACCTGCACCCTGCCAGGGGTGCCATCACGCGGCCAGATTGTGGTGACATTGACCGCAGGTTCCAACCCGCTGACAATCTCCGCTGGATCGGGTCAGACATTCAATGGCTCATTATCATCCATCACCCTCACCGGGTCAGGACAATCTGTTCGTCTTGTTGGCTATCAGGCCGGTGCCACTTACATAATCGTTGCCAACTCGTCGGTTGGAGCAGGTGCGTCAGGCTTTGCCGTCGGTGGTGATCTAACAGGCTATTTGCCCAACCCCACCGTGGTCAGTGGTAGCACTAGCTTGGCGGGTAAGGTCCAACTTACCGATAGCACAAGTTCAACATCAACGACTACAGCTGCAACGCCCAACTCGGTGAAAACTGCATACGATTTGGCCAACTCAGCACATGCTTTGTTAAACCCTATTTCTGGTTTGTACTACAAAACTCCAACGACCACCTTAACTACGACTGCCACCACAACCGTAAACACCACCCACTACACGCCAATAGAATTCTCTCAATCTGTAACGCTTGATAGGATTGCAATCAGTACGGGTTCTTCATTTTCCGGAACTGCATCTGTGCGACTTGGTATTTTTGCCAACTCAAGCGGCAAGCCGGGAAACTTAATTCTGGATGCTGGAACGGTTGCACCCACCGCTGCTTCAACCTCTTACGCAATCACCATTAGCCAGGCACTTTCGGCAGGCATTTATTGGGTAGCAATGAATACAATTACCGCAGCAACAACCAACGCCTACTATGGTACAGCACTTGGCACTACCACTTTTAACCCCCTGATAGGCGGTGCGGTTGCATCCATTCCAGGAAGTGCCGGCATCGCGGGATTCACACAGACCTACACGGCAACTTCTTCGTTCGCCAATGCTGGAAGCGTTACCGCAGCGGGCGTAGTGATGCTTGCTTATGTGAGGGTGGTATAAATGGGAAAGCAAGTAACATACGGCACCGGCGGTTACGACCCAACCAAGCCAAACAACAATGTTGTTGAAGAAATTGACTCACCAGATGACGAGGCATTGGCGGTAGCGTCGGATAATGTCCAAGCTTAGGCCATCACAGGATCTATCTAATGTATAGACAACAATTGGGCAGAGTAGTATTGGGCCAATGGATGCTTGGCGGTCAGGGTCCACGAACTCTGAGTCTCTCGATAAGAATTGTAGCAGACTCATTAACCCCAGGCAAGTTTGCATCATCTTCAGACTACAGTAGACCCAGTAGTGGACAACCTGTTCCTGGCACTGGCCCTGAAATTTTTGATGACGTTCCCGAAACAGTCAATGAAGACAACAACCCTCTTGGTACAGACATAGTTCCCGTCTACTCATAGAATGTACTCGAACTCAGTAATTACACTATAGATATAAGGAGTAAGTCATGACACAAGATGCACGTCCCGGAATTGTTGCTTGGGCTCGATGGGGTGTAGCCAACAAGGCACAAATCCACTATCAGCAAGTTCGTCCCTTTCCACTCAACAGTAATCTACCTCTAACCACTGACTGTAGTGGTTATGCTACACTATGCTATTTTCTAGCTGGAGCTCCAGACCCCAATGGTCTCAACTACAACCATTACGGTTATACGGGTAGTCTACTACAACACGGTAAAAAGATCTCACTCTCTGAAGCCCAACCGGGAGACCTAATTGTATACGGTGCTGGCACCGGAGACCATGTTGCCATCATCGTGGAAAATGACGGTAAAGACCCCATGACCATCAGTATGGGTCAAGACAGTGACCCCAGCTATGTCAAGGTGAGTCAAGATGGCCGCAAGCCACAAACTTACCTACGGTTCAACACTGCCACCAACAATCCCAAGCTGCCCGGTACCAGTACCCCTGGAGCCAGTGCTCCCAAGCCCAGTCCTGCAGTGGCTCATACCACCATCTACAAGGGCAGTACCGGCAGTGCAGTAATTCTAGTTCAGCAAAAGCTTGGGGTAGTCCAAGACGGTGTCTTTGGCGATGCCACTGATGCTGCTGTTCGCAATTTTCAAAAGCAAGCCAAATTAACAGTTGATGGTGTTGTCGGACCCAACACTTGGAAGGCACTTGGAGTCTAATGTCCCGTGTTCGTAGAAATTTCATTACTGGTACTCTAGGTGCCAGTCTAGCCACTGGTGGCACCAGTATTACTTTCACTACAGCTCCTCAGCTGCCCAATATCAGTACACCTGACTATGCTGCGTTGATCATTAACCCCACCCCTTATGGTGCAGTGTCCAGTGGTAGTGAAATTGTCTACCTTACTTCTTATGCAGGTGGTACTGGTGGTACTGTCACTCGTGCTCAAGAAGGCACCAGTTCACCCACCACTTGGGTCAGTGGTACTCCCTATGCCTTGGGTGTACTGAGCAGTGATTTCACTCTAGTCAGTGGTATGAACAATGGTGACTTTCCCACTCCCACAGCCAGTGGGCAACTGTTTGTCAGTACTGCCAGTGGAGCCAGTAACCCCAGTTGGACCAAGACAGTAAGTGGATTGACTATTACCGGTAGTACTTTTGCTGGTGGTTCTATAGGCCCTACCACCATCAACAGTAGTAGTTTCAATGGTGGTGGAATTCTTACCAGTATAATCTACAGTGGCAATACTTTCAATGCCGGTTCAGTGCCCGGTAGTGCAGTGACTGGAGCTTTGAGCTCTAACACTACAGCCAGTCAAACTTGGAGCAACTACGGTGCTACCACCACTGTAACTCAAACAGTAAGTGGATATAACTCTTATTTACTCAGCTGTAATAGAACTTACTACAGTAGTAGTACTAGTGACCAAATTATACAAACCCTTAAAATAGGTGCTACCACAGTTGCTACAGCGAATGCAAGAATCACCCCTACAAGCGCTGGACCTGATGTAGTTAGTTTAAGCTGCACTTGCGCTTATAGTCCCGGTAGTACGGCTGCTTTTACTGTAAGCTATACTTATACTGGTGGTACGGGAGTTAATCTCGCCAACGGTCTTCTTAGTGTCATCGGATTTAATTAATGCGCATACGTCCCATTCCTGAAAATGCTGTTGAACCCATAGGCATCATGATCTATGTTCAGGGTGTACTGACCAATGCCGATTCTGCTCCCCAGCTGGTGGTCACCAACAACAGTAATGGCGTGGTATTGGTCAGTGGAGCCAGTGTCCAGGAAAGCACTGGCAAATATCAATACATGCTGAGCAGCACTCAGACTGCTGTTCAAGGCACCTATGATGTAGCTTGGAGCTACACCGTCAATAGCGGGCAGCGCTACTACAATGACAGTTTTGTCATTACCGACCAAATGCCCTACTGGCAGAATCTCACCTATGACGAACGTCAGATGGTGACAGGCATTGTGCACCGACTGGACAAAAGTTTTGACAGCACCAGTGGTGGTCCCTACCTACAGGAAATGCGACAGAGCGGCTTCAACTTCTACGAAGAAGTGGCCATGATCATGAGCACTGAAACCATGGACTATATGAACTATGAGTTCCAGCCCATCTTTCAACCGGCCTATGAAGTGGGCTTCAATGCCATGGCTCCCTGGCCCACCAATTACTGGGGAGTATTGGCCACCCAGACCTATGCTCACATTCTCAAACACATTGCTCGCAACTACATTGAACAGCCCACTCCTCAAGGCATGACGGCTGCTTGGATGGACCGTAGAGACTATTACACTCGTTGGCTCAATCTCTACCAGATGGAAAAAGAAATTGCCGACAAGCAACTGCGACAGATGAAGCGTCAATACATGGTGGGCTCCAAGCGCAGTCTACTGGTTGCCGGTGGTCTAATTCCACGTATGTTTGTAAATCCTGCTCGTCCTCACTTTATGTACGCAGCAGTCAATGCCGGAGGTATCTAATGAATTGGAATCAACGTTACGCAGCAGAACTGGGTATCGGCAAACACTGTGATCAGTGTGGTAGTGAACTTCCGAGTCCTGCCGGCAATCACTGTGACCAATGTGGTAGTAAGCTAATGGGTACAAAAGAAGACTAATGTCCGTCAAGTTCAACAGTAGACACCAGTCTTGGACACAACGTTACTCTAAGGACAAGTCCAAAGACTGTGTATTTTGTGGTCAATCTGGTGGTCACTGGGATCAAATCCACACTGCAGCTCCTTACGACAAAGACACAGGAGTGGGTTTTCCACGTCCTACTTTTGAGGACTACAGTCATAATTTTGGGCCTGACGGTCTACCTGGAACTGTAACACGGCCTGGAATAGGCAATAATGCCAGTGGTGGCAAACAGTTCAGTAGCAGTTTACCACGTAGTGGCCTAGAGGCACTAGTGTCACGACACAATCGTCAATGTTCCAATGGCTGTAAATCCAGCTGTGGTCTAGATCAAATGTTTAGACTGGCCGAGGACAATGTTCGTCGCTATTCTGTAGACCAAATACAAGAGATGGCCACTCGTGAAGAAATGCCTCTTCGAATCCACAATGACCACCTCTTGGAGTCTTTGGCAGATCGCAATAGTTCACACCAAAATCTACACCTCAAGTCCCCAGCTCCGTATCTGTTTGTCACCAACAATGGTGCTCCCATGGCAGGACCTCCGGGACTAACTCGTCAAGAAGCCTCTAGACGCATGGAGAGTGGTGGTTGCATTATCTGTGGAGAGCACATCAAACCCGGAGAACCCAGTACAAGCTGGACTCGTGTGTCTAGAAGTCCTGAAACCATTCTACCCGATCACAACCCACAATTGAAGATGCGTCAACTCAACTGGTTTGGCTCACAACGTGGTGGCAACCTAGGCCTTAATGACCAAGATTACGAAAAGTTCAACAATCGCTATCTCAAGTATCAGTTAGATGCTCACAAAAAATGGCGCTACAATCCTGCAGCCTTGATTAGAATCAACAAGCAGAGAGATGAACCAAATCCAGATCTAGTGATTCAAAGAGACACTGACCGACTCCCAGACAATGGTGGGGTTGGCGGATTTCGGGTGGACAATGAAAATAGATTCATTGGTCCGGCTAGATTCCCAGCCCATGCAAGTCCATGTTTCAAGCTATGGCAACAGCACTGCCCCGGTGTACAAAACAAGCCTGAATCAGACTTCGAGCACGGTACTGGTGGCGGTGTTCACTTCATTCCCAACGGGAGACAATAGTGACACATAACCCAGAGCAAGAAGATCTACAGTATCTCCAAGACTACCATGGCATTCACCCCCATGAGGTACAAGAGATACGTTCAGCACTGAATCGACATTGGGGTGGTCAAGAATACTCACCAATGTCTTATACCCTCCCTGACTATGTACACGGCAGAAGTCTTGGAATTCCACACCATGAGCTATTAGAGGCTGCAAACAGCTCTGACAGTGGGTCTACCTTAAGCGTCTACACCAGAGCAAGAGCACTGGGTATAGAGCATGACCAAGCTATAAAACTCCCAAATTGGAATGGTGCCTACGGCTATCTAAATGCACGAGAAGTGGGTGCCACCCATGACGAACTTAAACAAGTACAACACAAAGGTATAAGTTTGTTCAATTATGCTTACCGTAGACAGCAGGGTCATAGCCACGAAGAAATTATGTCCCAGCCAGAGGAGAACCCTAATTCAGACGGCGGCTCTGAGTATCTACGTCGTGTCAATGAATCAAAAGAATTAAAAGAAAATCTTGACTCAGAGTACAATCAATACTACTACAAAAAAAGTCTAAGTCATGGTGCTACCCATGATGAAATTGTGGAAGCACACCAGGCCGGTGTCAATCTCAGTGACTATGACTATGCACGACACCCACAACATCGCTACAATCCTAATTTTTCACTCTCGCACAATGAAATTATAAATTTGCACAAGTCTGGAATGATGAAGGGCTATAACTCTACTCAAGGCTATGTTGAAGGTAGAGCAGTGGGAATTCCACATCATGAACTTGCAGAAGCACACCAAACTATAGAGGGCGCAGGTATAGACCCAGAAGAAGGCAACTCTAGTTTTGGACATGCCAGCCCTTTAAAAGACTATGTAGAGAGTCGTGAACTAGGACTAAATCACAAAGAGTCCCTGGGTCTTCTCGGTCAAGGTATAAGTCCTACAGCCTACGTAGAGGCTAGATACAATGCTTCTCACAAAGACATACAAGATGCCATAGGCCATGGGGTGAATGTAGGCAGCTATGGTTACTTAAGAGAGTATGCCACACATAAACAGGCTCTAGAAGTGAACTCCAGCGGTATGGATAATTACAACTACGGATACCCTAGACACAAGGGTGCCACTCATGAAGAAGTCATGGATGCATATCGAGCTAAAGTCCACCCAGCGTCTTATGGACACTATAGAGGGCAGGGACTCTCCCATGAAGAAGCCATTGCAAAATACATAGAAGAAGACATGACGTCTACTCCTATTCGTCCCAATCCACCTACTGCAAGTCGTCAAAACAAATTCAATAGTCATATAGCTGCCAAGGGTGACCCCGTCTATATCAGCAATGACACTCTCAAGAAGTTTCGTGATGAACACCGCAAACTGACTACTGAAGGTCGTATCAAGGCTTCTCAAATGCTCAATGCTGCTGCTGCACTGGGTGACCGCAGTGAGAGTGGTGACTGGGATGCTGCCAAAAAGTACAA
>Ga0114964_10001014_pt1 | contig 20750 bp, 27 predicted proteins | sample C_131016_MF_Meta_FD_92638 | JGI IMG/M metagenome (GOLD analysis project Ga0114964, IMG submission 92638) | Freshwater microbial communities from Lake Croche, Canada to study carbon cycling - C_131016_MF_MetaG | ecosystem: Environmental > Aquatic > Freshwater > Lake | place: Lake Croche, Canada...
AGTGACTTTGATGAAGACGACGCTCCTGTAGCAACTGCTCCTGTGGCAAAACCTGCTGGTGGTGGACAAAAGGCCGAAGACATTTTGGCTATGATCCGCGCACGTCAACAGAAGTAATCATAATTACGACTTCACACAAGAGAGAAATCTCTTGTGTCTCTTTCTCTCAACATAGGTGATATATGGGTAAACCCTTCGATGTAAGCAAATTTAGACGTGAAATTACAAAAAGTATTGACGGCCTTTCAATTGGCTTCAACGATCCAACAGACTGGATCTCTACAGGCAACTTTGCCTTGAACTATTTGATCTCAGGAGACTTTAATCGTGGCATTCCACTGGGCAAGGTCACTGTGTTTGCCGGCGACTCTGGCGCGGGTAAAAGTTACATCTGTTCAGGCAACATTGTCAAGAATGCACAAGAGCAAGGCATCTTTGTGGTGCTAATCGACAGTGAAAACGCTCTTGATGAAGACTGGCTCAAGGCACTTGGTGTTGATACCAGTGAAAGCAAATTGCTTAAACTTAGTATGGCCATGATTGATGACGTGGCCAAAACAATCTCCACATTCATGAGCGACTATAAAGCACTGGCCGAAGGCGAGCGTCCCAAAGTCATGTTTGTGATTGACAGCCTGGGCATGTTGCTCACACCTACTGATGTAAACCAATTTGACGCAGGCGAGATGAAGGGCGACCTGGGTCGCAAGCCCAAAGCACTCACTGCCTTGGTTCGTAACTGCGTTAACATGTTTGGTAGTTACAATGTGGGCTTGGTGTGTACCAATCACACATATGCCAGTCAGGACATGTTTGATCCGGATGACAAAATATCAGGCGGTCAAGGCTTTATCTATGCATCAAGCATTGTGGTAGCCATGAAGAAAATGAAACTCAAAGAAGATGAGGATGGCAACAAAGTGTCTGAAGTAAACGGTATCCGTGCCGGTTGCAAAGTTATGAAAACACGCTATGCCAAGCCCTTTGAAGGGGTGCAGGTCAAGATTCCGTACACAACAGGTATGAGTCCGTATTCTGGATTGGTTGACTTAATTGAGAAAAAAGAAATGCTCAAGCGTGAAGGCAACAGTCTAGTGTTTACCACAAGTGACGGCGAAGTTATCAAGAAGTTCCGTAAAGCATGGGAAAAGAATGACGACTCGTGTCTGGACAAAGCAATGGCAGACTTTGGAAATCAGAAAGCCGAGGTAAGTACTCCGGAGGAAACAACTGATGAGTGAAACAATAGCCAGTGAAATTTGGGGTGAACTCAAGCGTTTTGTAAACACAGTAGATCGTGCCGAAGCCGCTGAAACGGTGATACAGATCTTGATGGACAATGATTCAGACGTGGAAGATATTCGTGCGGCATTTAAAGGGGACGCTGATATCAAACGTGCGTTGACTGCATACCTTGACAACGACAAGGACTATGTGGAAGAAGATGACGAGGAAGAGCCCGAAGACGAAGATTACAACGAAGACGAAGACTGGGAAAATTGATGAATCAATTGACTGATTTTGATCAGACAAAAGATTTTTATTGTTCGCAAAAATTCTGGTGGCTGTCAGTAGATTTAGAAAAATTAAAAACCATGAGTTGTTGTGCGGCAACTCCTGCAAAGATCAATTTTGATCACATCAATCAAAATCCAGGGGATATTTTTAATTCGCCCGAAATAACAGCAGAACGACAACAAATGCTGATGAATCAGCCAGTGTCCAGTTGTTTGTCGACTTGTTGGGTACCGGAATCAAAATCTCAAGTGAGTAGACGAATCTCTATGAAAAGTCACTTGCCCACTCATACAGCAACGTCAACTTCACCAGAGGTATTGCACATTGTTGTAGGGTCTGACTGTAATATGACCTGCATTTACTGTTGCAAATATTACAGTTCTGCCTGGACCAGGGATATCAACAACCACGGTGCTTACTCGATTGCCACCTCAGATGATAGATACATTCTGAATGATACTGATCGAGTGCTTATGAAACTCAGTCAGAAAGATATAAAAAACAATCGCTTTAATGACAGTTTACTCCACGAGATATCACACCTGGCAGCATCCCCAATGCTCAAAGAAATTGTTGTCACTGGTGGCGAACCTTTTTTATATCTGGGATTAGAAGAGTTGGTTTCAAAATTATCCGGCTACGGGATTCCTATAAAAATTTACTCTGGACTTGGTGTAAACACAGAAAGATTTCTTAAAGAAATTGTCAAAATTGCCAAGTTTGCAGAAATAAAATTGGCAATCAGTGCAGAATCAACTGGCCGGCTGTATGAACTATTACGAAATGGTAACACTTGGAATCAATTTGAAAAAAATATACAAACTCTCAAACAACATGATGTTCCTTACAGTTTCCATGCCACAGTATCTAATTTAGCACTGTTAGGCATTGATGATTTTATCAATTATGCTGGAGATGTTGAAATTTTGTGGAGCCCTTGCTCCGATCCTGATTTCTTTTCAGTGAACATTCTTGATGATCAAACAAAGTCAAAATTAATAGAACAAATTTCTCAGTATCCTTTGCAACTTCAAGACATAATTAACACAGTATCCAATACATTTGTGCCCAGTCAAAAGAGTGGTCTTAATGTGTATTTGAAAGAATTTACAATGCGTAGAAATATTGATTTGAAATCTTTACCGTCGCATTTTGTCGACTGGCTAGAACAACAATGAAATCAGTTTTTCCTATCAACACAGACACAGCCTGCCAACTCAAGTGGACCTGGAGTACTATTTTTCTCAACAATGGCACAACCAGTTCCTGTCACAGAGTGGGTCGACACCCAATAGCACTGGAAAACTTTGATGACTTTCATAATACTCCCGAAAAACTAGAACAAAGAAATACAATGTTACAAGGACAATGGCCACAGCCGTTGCCTTACATGACTCCCAACGAAGGATGTCGTTATTGTGAAAAGATTGAAGCAGCCGGTGGTCAAAGCGATCGTCAATTTCATTTACAAGTGCCCGGACTAGTTCCACCAGAACTGGAACAAGATCCAACTGCCGTTAGAGTCACTCCCAGGATCTTGGAAATTTTTATCAACAATACCTGTAATTTGTCTTGCACTTATTGTACACCATTTAATAGCAGTCAAATTCAACAAGAAAATCAAAAATTTGGTAGATTTGAAAAAAATGGACTGGTGATAGAATCCAAAAATATTGATAAAAATCAAACTGCACTATACACTGAAAAGTTTTTTGCCTGGCTAGAAATCAACCATTTGCAATTGAAAAGATTACACTTGCTCGGCGGAGAACCGTTGTATCAAAAAGAGTTTTTTCGTTGCTTGGAATTTTTTACTAACAATCCCAACCAAGATTTAGAATTTAATATTGTGACCAATTTGATGTATGCTCCTGATAAATTTGAATCTGTGGTACAGCAGTGGAAGAACATGGTAGCAACAAGAAAAATCAAACGATTTGATATCACTGTGAGTTTGGACTGTTGGGGTCCTGAACAAGAGTATGCTAGATATGGTCTTAAACTTGATGTGATTGAAAAAAATATCCAAACACTAATAAATAATCCTTGGATATATTTCAATATCAACAGTACCCTTAGTCCGCTCACTATAAAAACTTTTCCGGCACTGCTGGAAAAAATAAATCACTGGAAGCAACGACGCCGAATAAATCATCATTTTCAAACAGTCTTCGTGCCAGAGCATCATAATCCGGACATATTTGGACCAACATTTTGGAATCAAGATTTTGAGCATGCATTGAGTGAGATTGCCCAGGGCAATTGGCAAGAAAATATTTTTTACGAGCATCTTAAAGGAATTCAGTTGCAAATTCAAAATAGTTGCGTCAACAAAGAAAAGATATTACAATTACACACACATCTCGACGAGTTGGATCGTAGAAGAGGTACAGACTGGAGACAATTGTTTCCTTATTTAGAAAATTGGAACAATCATGTGGTATAGTCGTGTAGTTGCTGGTCTTGGCGCTGTGCCTGATTTTATCAGTCATTATGAGCGCGAACTTGACGACGCCAAACGAGACTGTAAAATTTCGGGCATGGTTGAAAAGAACATCACTGCTTTGCCGGGCATAACCGAACATCGTTTCAATCAACTGCAAGAGATTGAGGCTGTGTTAAATTATCTCAATATTCAACTGCGTAAAATACGTAGAAAACACTTTCAAAAGTACCTGGAAAACTATGCTCGTGCGCTGACCTCAAGAGACGCTGAAAAGTATGTGGACGGTGAAGACGAAGTGATTGATTACGAAACTATCATAAACGAAGTGGCATACTTGCGCAATCGGTGGCTGGGCATTCTCAAAGGCCTGGACACCAAACAGTGGCAAATGGGTCATGTGGTACGACTAAGAACAGCAGGCATGGAAGACATACAGGTGTAAATTGGGAAGATATTTCAGCCTAACAGCGGCCAGTCTGTTTTTGCTAAAGATATAAATACATCAAGGGAGATGACAGTATGAGTACAAAACAAATTAGATTATTATGCCTAGTAACTGCCACAGATGGTGTGGCAGCACAATTGACAGTGTCGATTAACGGAGTCGAGAAATTTTCTGGACTAGTGAATCAAACAACACTTGCTCCAAACGCAATTTATACAGTTCCACTGGATACCACTCAATTTTCAATTGTGACACTTGATCAAATGGTAGATGACATGACATCCCCACCCCAATGGGCCAACGTTAACGAGTATGGTCAGTATTGGTCAACAGGACCTTACGAATTTTCGGCCACTGTAACCGGGGGTGATATGAGCATAAGTTTAATGCAGTCCAACTATAATGGTTTTTGGGAAAGCCCTCATGACTGGGTGTCAGGAACTGCTGATTTTGACTCAGGAATTTACTGTGCTTCGCAACCACTGTGGGATGGCGTGGCAAATCCAGACAGAATTCCCTGGCCAGAAGACCCAGCCTCAGGGCCCTGGCAGATATCTATATCAGATAACCAAACAATGACTTGCCAAATTGGACTAACCAAATATAACATTGCCTAACTGGTATAAATTTAAAATCAAAGTATTACCAGTAAAAACTACTACTTTTGCAATAACCCTGCCCTGTGCAGGGTTTTTCTTTGATACTTGACCATCAATTGCCCTATTGCTACAATAGTGGCATACAAACAAAAAAAGGAATACAAAATGAATATCAAACTCAAAGCCGCATTACAGACAGCAGGGGCCCTTGCTGTGATTTGTACCGTAGCAGTTGGTCTACAATTTTTGTTAGCAGGTTTGACCGCAGATGAAATCTCTAAAATTCTGTCAGTAGGAAGTATTACATTGTTGATATTTTGCATGTATCAAGTGGTATTGAGTCGCTTGGAATACAGTCAGACTGTTGATGAAATTGTCAAAAAGTAATACTTTCTGCGTAGTTGACCAATAATTCAAAATCCACTATAATATAGACTTAGTAACACACAAAAGGGCTAGTAACCATGAGTGCAATTTGCGTAAAGAACGGTACATACCGTAACAAACCCGTCCGTAACCAAGAATTTGTTCTTGTAAGCGGTTTTCAAACTGGTGCCCGAGGTAACTATGTTACTGTCAAAAACAACGGCACCTTCCCAAATTGCCCTGATACGATACGTATCAGCGTTGACAACATTCAAGATATAGAGTATACTAACGGCATGACAAAAGATAATACCGTACACTTTGAAAAACAGGTTTTGACAGCAGAGTCGGACGAGGATGCAATGACACGTATCCGCGAGCGTTTTGACATTCTTACAGAAATGACCAAAGCCGCCACAGCCGGTGACATACGTGCCATGATTGTGAGCGGCCCTCCGGGTGTTGGCAAGAGTTTTGGTGTGGAGCAAGAGATTGAAAAGGCCTGCTTGTTTGACAAGATATCCGGTAAGAAACTTCGTGCAGAAGTTGTCAAAGGCTCAGCCACACCCATTGGCCTGTTCCAGACACTTTACAAATACTCTGATGCCAATTGCGTATTAGTATTTGATGACTGTGACTCAATTTTGCTAGATGACGTGGCTCTTAACTTGCTGAAGGGCGCACTGGACTCCGGTAAGAAACGAACCATTTCGTGGTTGAGTGAGTCAAGTGCCCTGCGCCGCGAAGGCATTCCGGATCGTTTTGAGTTCAAAGGTTCAGTTATTTTCATTACCAACTTGAAGTTTGATCAAATGAAATCGCAAAAATTGCGTGATCACCTGGATGCTTTGCAAAGTCGTTGCCATTATTTGGACTTGACACTTGACTCACAGCGTGACAAGTTATTGCGTATCAAGCAAATTGCCAAAGATGGTGTGCTGTTTTCAGACTATGACTTTGATGAAGCCACACAAGACGACATCATTGACTTTATGCATACCAATAAAGATCGTTTGCGTGAATTGAGCCTGCGTATGGCTCTCAAGATTGCAGACTTACGCAAGATGTCAATGCTGAACTGGAAACGCCTGGCAGAAACAACTTGTATGAAGAGTGCCGCATAATATGGCAGGCAAAGCAAAATCAGTTTATCTAACTATCACACCCAAGGGCCAGATCCAATCGGTGTTTCGCAAGACATTTTTTGATGCCAAAGGGTACAATGATTATGTCCGGAGTGAAGAGTTCAAGGCCAAATGGCCCGCTGATCAATTTGATGTTATAAAGGAAACCTACTGATGTACGAAATTTATGAAGGTGATTTTTTGTTGTTCACAACCACGGATACAGAAGAAGCGGACTATTACCGGATTGAAGGATATATTGTGCGCGAGATTGGTGTGTAATACTCCAGATCAGGATCGCCAACTCTTACTAGCCCGGCGATCCTTTTACAACAGGTACCCTTAAAAAAGGTACCTGTTTTTTTGACGTAAATACTTCATGCAAATAGTCTTTTCCAATGGCAAAACTGTAGATTTACTAATGAACCAAACACCAGTGGCTTCTGTTTATCAAAAAATATATAAACATCTGCAAAATGTTACCGTTCCGTTTCGAGACTGGGACAGTCCTTTTTATTTTTATAATCATTCTAGGCAACAATTGGTCAACAAATTGATCATGTATGCAAAAAAAGTAGATGTGCCGATTGATCGAGAGCGTTGCCTAGCACAAGATCAAGATCATTTCAATGCCTTGCACGTAGTCTATGAGAACAATTGCGACAACGGACCATACTGGGCAGACTTCCATCGTCACCTTCACATGTGCGAAAAAAGTCATGCGAACCAGACTGTGATGCAGAAAACTTTGAAAATTGACTACAACGAAAAAACTGGCCTTTTAGAAAAACCATTTGATCGACAATGGCTTGCGGATGCACAATCAAAGATCTCAGCAGGTGATGCTTTTGTATGTTGGCAAGAGTTAGGAAAGACACCATACGCCTATTGGTCTGACTATGAACCCAACGACATCTTTCGAATGCAACAGGTGATCAAACCCTGGACAAAATTGCGCCCTAATATTTTTGTTGCATTGGAAGATATAGATCTAGAAAAAGATCCAAAAGAACTTGCAGAATTTGAGAGTTGGTGGAGCCAATACAGTCAAGAACTTTGTGAATATTGGAACATTCCATCATGGACTTCGAGTGATATGTTTAAATGTTTGGTGCTCGGAAAGGTGTCGGATGTTGATACAATTATCATGTTATTAAAAAACAATATCAAGCCAATTCAGGTATTGCTATAGGTTGCATTTCTCAACACAATCAACTAAAATACACACAATGAAACAATGCACAATACAAATTAAAGACGAAGTAAACATCAAGTTGGAAGGCTTGGATTTGGATGTACGCCGAGCATTGGTCACTGCTTTCAAATACGAAAACCCAGCCGCACGTTACATGCCAGCAGTAAGGTTGGGACGTTGGGATGGCAAGGTTGCATACTTCCAGTTAGGTGGTAGCACCTACACAAATCTCTTGCCCGAAATTGTTCCCATACTTGAGAAGTTTGATTACGACATTGAACTGGATGATCAAAGAGAGTACTCGACCTCATTTGAGTTTGATCAAGTGGGCAAAGACTCATTTGCACATATCACGTGGCCCAAGGGACACCCTGCTGTTGGCGAGCCTATAGTCATGCGAGACTACCAGGTTGAGATTGTGAATAACTTCCTGGCTAATCCACAATGTCTCCAAGAAGTAGCCACAGGTGCAGGTAAAACCATTATGACAGCGGCCCTGTCAAATGCTGTGGCGCAATATGGTCGCTCAATCGTAATTGTGCCCAACAAGAGTCTAGTGACACAAACAGAAAAAGACTACATCAACATGGCTCAAGATGTGGGTGTTTATTTTGGCGATCGCAAAGAATATGGGCGCACACATACAATTTGTACTTGGCAAAGTCTAAATGTGTTATTAAAGAATACCAAGTCCGGTGTGGGCGAAGTGACCATCGGCGAGTTCTTGGAAGGCGTGGTATGTGTTATTGTAGACGAAGTACACATGGCCAAAGCAGATGCTCTTAAAACTCTCTTAACAGGCGTAATGTCAAGGGTGCCAATTCGATGGGGTTTAACCGGAACCATCCCCAAAGAGAAGTTTGAAAGCCAAGCCCTATTGGTCAGCCTTGGTCCTGTGATTGGTCGCTTGAGTGCCAATGAACTGCAACAGCAAGGTGTGTTGGCCAACTGTCATGTGAACATTGTGCAGTTGGTTGATCATGTGGAGTATAAAGAGTACCAAAGTGAACTCAAATATCTCTTGGAAGAGTCGGGCCGATTGGACACCATGGCCGACCTCATACGCCGGGTAAACGAAACAGGCAACACATTGGTGCTTGTGGACAGGGTAGCCGCAGGGCATGCCTTGGTAGAGCGACTGGGTGATCGTGCTGTGTTTGTATCCGGTGCGACCAAAGCAAAGGACCGCCAAGATGAATACGACGAAGTTGCTGACTCAGCAGACAAAATTATTGTGGCCACATATGGTGTTGCCGCTGTGGGTATCAATATTCCGCGAATTTTTAATTTGGTTCTCATTGAACCCGGCAAAAGTTTTGTCCGTGTTATCCAGAGCATTGGACGTGGCATAAGAAAAGCCGAAGACAAAGATCACGTGCAAATTTGGGATATAACTTCAACCTGTAAATTTGCCAAACGACATCTAACCAAACGCAAACAGTTTTATCGAGAAGCCAACTATCCATTCAGTTCAGAGAAACTTGAGTGGATGAAAATTGCTTGACTTCTACTATAAAATAATATACACTAAAAACATGCGAATACTTACCCTCGAAAATAGATTCTACAATCTTGATCATCTGCCTGAACAGGTAGAAGACATGAGATTTGCAATCTTGGACAATTCAGATCCGGCCAATCCAGACTATCACTATATTCCACTGATCTTTTTGGAAAGTTTCAATGCACCTGCTCTGGTGCTACAAATAGGCACCAATAGAATACGAATGCCAGTGGACTGGCAGATCTTGATTGGAGAACCTGATGTGGGCGATCTAGAAGTATTGCCACTGACATCAATAAATGATCGAGGATTCAGGGCGTTTCAGTTCAATCCACTGAGTAGTTTCCGTCCCTCCTTCCCTAACATAGAAATCGTAGACGTGTATCAAGAAGTGGCCTGGTATGCACCCAAACTCAAGAACGGCCAAATGTTGTGTGTACCCATAGACGACAGTGAGACTCCGGACTGTGTGTACTTTGTGAAAGACGTCAGCCGCAACTGCGAGATTGTGGACTACAATAAAGCGTGGTAGATAATGGGGAAACTCAAGCCAGGTGCCACTCTCATTTACGAACGTGCTGACGGTATTGTATATGCTCGTGAGTCAGGTGCTGACCCTAGCACACGCCAGGTAGTGGGATATGAGAGCGGTCGTGAATACGATCCCATAACTGGTCATCGAATCGACTATGATTCAAGAACAAACGATGGTAGACCCTTGCGTGATCATATTCAGGAAGACAAACTGTGGGGAGAAATACGCCGAGCGGCCAGAACCAATCCCACTTTACAAGACGCACTGGAACGTGCTATAATGATCTATCAATTGAGCAAAGAACATGAGTGATATTAATAACAACGGGGACGATGTCTGGCAGTATATTAGTGATCATTTTTTACATTTGTGTAAAAATAAATCAGTATTAGAAATTGGCCCGTTTGATGGATGGATCAGTGAATGCATTATGGATCATGATCCTCGTAGCCTGACACTGATTGAGGCACGTGAACAGTCAGTTGCGTTACTTAGATCAAATCCTAAACTAAAATCATGCCGTATTTTGTTAGGGGACATGCACCACGACTTAAATCAAATTGGTCCAACCGAAGTGGTTGTGGTAATGGGAGTTATCTATCACAGTCATGCGCCACTATTATTTTTAGAAGAATTGGTTAATAACTGCAATCCTCAAACAGTAATACTTGATAATCCAGGGAAGATTTTAAATTGGTTTGAAGAAGAAGTCAACAGTCCTGGTATGAGACACATTACAACTGATAGAAAAACTTGCGGAATTGTAATTACTATACCAGAAGAAATAATACTTACCGCAATGAAACATCTTGGCTACCGGTTACATAAAAAACATGTATTGCCACAAACTCTTAGTTTGAAATCAAATTCAGTGCCTGTATATCATTTTGAAAAAAATAATGAGTGATCGACTAAACATTGCCAACGAAATGCGTATGTTTGATCGCAAGGTCAGAACATTCTATGACGAGTTGACTCCTGAAGAAAAGAAAAAGTTTTCAAACTATCTTATGATACGCTGGGGTTCGGCTGTGGAAGGTTCGCGTGAACTGCAGGAGTTCTATGTTATTTCTTGCAACGAGCGATTGAACAAACACTTCTTTGATGTGGCCAAGCATCCTAGACTGCAATGGCTCATGGCCACAAGTGTAAGTCCAGGATTGGGTACACCGAGGCATCCCTGGATTGCTCCTCGAAAGAAAGAAGCAGGACTCAGTGCCAAACGCAAGGCCTTGGTAGCCATGTACCCAGACTACAAAGATGATGAAATAGATGTGATGGCACAAATAACCACACAACGAGAAATAGACGAGTACAACAAGCAAGCAGGCAATGAAAAGAAATGACATTCACGTGCAAGTATTGCAAAAAAACATTTGCTAGAGAAACATCAATAGCAGTTCATGCATGTGAACCCAAACGTCGGCGATTGGCCAAAGACGAAGCAGGTGTGCGTATGGGGTTCCAGGCCTATATCAAGTTCTATGAAACCATGCAAGGCTCGGCTAAAAACAAAACACATGAAGATTTTTGTGACTCACCATACTACCGAGCATTTGTAAAATTTGGCAACTACTGTGTAAACACTCGAGTGGTGGCTCCGGATCGTTTCATGACATGGTTGCTGAAAGCACAAAAGAAAATTGACCACTGGTGCAGTGACAACATCTACACAGAATATCTCGTGGAGTATCTGCGTGTGGAAGCAGTGGCAGATGCTCTGGCACGAGCAGTAGAATACAGTATGCGTTGGGCAGAGGAGACAGGCAATCCTGCGCATGATTGGATGAGATATGGCAATACCAATGCACTATGTTATGCTGTCACAGCAGGACGTATCTCACCCTGGGTGATTTACAATTCAGAATCAGGACAAAAGTTTCTAAGTGAACTGAGTACAGAACAAGTGGCCATGATCTGGCCCTACATTGACTCTGATGCTTGGCAAAAGAAGTTTGCTAACTACCCAGCGGATCAAGAGTACGCCAAAGAAATATTGAAACAGGCAGGATGGTAACATGATCAAAGCAATTCACGCCAGTGGTCGTTACATGCAAGTGATAGGCGGCAGTGCCAGCACTTATGTAAATGCCAATCCAGGTGCTCAAGGTGTTGGTAACTTGCGTTTCAACACCAGTCTCCAACGACTGGAAGTATATGATGGCAGCAGTTGGCAGGAACTGAACATGCCACATGCCTCCGTGGGGTTGAACCCAGCCGCTGAGGCAGTAATCGAATGGGCACAACGACAAATGACAGAAGAAAAAAGACTTGAACAATTGGCCCAAGAACATCCTAGTGTGGCAGATGCCTTGGAAGCAGTTCAGCAAGCACAAGAAAGAGTTAGAATAGTGGCAGCATTGGTACAAGAATGAGCGCAGACATTGACATTGACTTCGCCAACAGAGAGGATATACTGAAACTGATTCAGCACACTCCGGCACGGCAAAGCAACGGTCGCCGACACAACTCAGGTGTGTATGTTACCAACATACCAAGAGATCCGGTTAACAACTGTGCGGCCTTGGACTACGAAACTGCTGAATCTCGTGGATACTTCAAACTGGACTTCTTGAACATGAGCGTGTATCAGTTAATAAAGGATCCTGCACACTATGAATCAATGTTGATCAGTCCACCACCTTGGGAGCGACTATGGACTGATTGTGAATGGGCCCGGCAATTGGTACACGTGGGCAACTATACTGATTTGCTGGCATATATGAAACCAGATTCAATACCCAGGATGGCGGCCTTTATATCTATTATTCGTCCAGGCAAAGCACACTTACAAACCCGACCTTGGGCCGAAGTGTTTGCGTCAGTTTGGGACGGAGATGACTCACAAGGTTACACATTTAAAAAGGCACATGCTGTCAGTTATGCGGCTCTTGTGTCTTTACACATGAACTTAATCAACACGCCTGACCAGAGTAATTGATTTACGTTTGCTCTTCTTGCGAGCAATGTCATTCAAACTGCAAATTGGGCCATGCAGAATTTCCAGATCTTTGTTGGCAAACGTTCTCAATGTGGGACGAAACGGATCCCACTCTCCACGCAAGAATATGTTGATGGGTATGCTTCTATTGCTTTCCCACCACCAGGTGTTGGCCAAGTCTATAAATCTGCGTTTGCTGTCCTGATCAGTCACTGCCCCAAAGTCGTAGATGGTTGTAATAGCATCATCACGATTTTGTACTATGCCCACGTATTCGTTGCTGGCGTACATGCACAAGGTTATAAACGGATATTTGTCTGCTAATTTTTGAAATAAGTCACTGCCCATAAGTTTCATTCGGTTTATTTATACGCTGTGCTTTTAGGTAAATATTTGCTACCATGTACTCAACCACAGCCTACGTTTATCAACAGATCCAGAGAATTTTGCTAATAGACACTTCGGGCGTGGGTGATGTATTTGTCCGGAGGTGGGATCCAGTGTACTCAAAAAAACTAACAATCAACAAAGGCGTGGACAATGTAATCTTGTTCGAGTTTGTGAATCAAGATCAAAAGCCAGTGAACATCACCGGTAGTGATCTCATGTTCAGACTGATCAATCTGCAGGGCGATGTGCAATTGCTTGAAAAGCCCATGGTCATACTCAATGCCCTAACTGGTCGTGCCAAAGTCACACTGTCAGCAGGGGATACCACAGCACTTCCCACAGAGCCTGCCAGTTACAGCATAGACAGAATCAGTGGCAATCTAACAGAAGCAGTGTTTGTGGATGCTCAAGCACAGGCCCGTGCCGATGTGGACATTCAAGACAGTGTGCTACCGGCATTTGTGCCCAGCCACACAGTGACCATTCCTACCATATATGGTCCTGAAATTTATCTAAATCCGGTCACAGCCGGCAACTACCCTGACTGGGCACTGAACCCACCCAGTGCGGGCAACACAACTCCTAACCCTGAGCGTTATACCAGTTTTGTACCCACCATTGGGTCAAGTCAAACCACGTTTCAGTTGACCATGGATACATTTACTGGCAACGTCAAAGCCCAGGCTGCCGAAACTTATCAAAGCATCTGGTACGATGTCAGCAACATCCATACCTATCTCAGTCATACTGGTCAAGACTATATCAATGTGCTGGGCTATCATCCACTGTTGCGACTGGCCATCAACAGTTATTCGGGTGCGGAAATTGTGAGCATGGCCACAGCCAATGCCACAGTGGCCAATGGTGTGGTCACTGGAATCACAGTGGTCAATTCTGGAAATGGTTATTTGGCACCACCCAAGGTGTCCGTCATAGGCTTTGGTGCAGGTGCCGTGGCCACAGCAAATATTACCGGAGGCGAAGTAAGTGCCATAAATGTAGTTAACGGAGGCACTGGCTACGTGCCCGGACCGGCAAATCCAACCAACCCTGTGCAGATAGTGATTTCAACCGGCGCAATCGTAGACATAGTTTGTAGATGAAATATAAAAAAATTGTGGGATTTGGCGACTCCTGGATATACGGAGATGAGTTAATCGATCCTGAGTTGATAAAACAGCATCCAGATGCTCATACCTGTTGGCACCAAAACGATGCCTATCGCAACAGTCATAACTTCCTGGGACTACTAGAAAAACACTATAATGTGCCCACGGAAAATTTTGGCATACCTGGAGGAAGCATGCAGAGTTCAATCTGGACCTTTCTTTGGTGGTTGAAGCATGAACCCTGCCCTGAAGATTGCCTGGTTCTGGTAGGACATACCGATTCGGACCGATTGAGTTTTTACGATCCTAATCATCGCAGTTACGGCAATGCTCCTCCCTGGGACAAATTTGTGCATTCAACCTGGGTTGAGTATGGGTCCAGCACAGTGCCAGAAGATTTTCAACACATGATCAAACAGCAATTGGTACTGACCAATTGCCCTGAATTGGCCAGCCTCAATTATCAACAAACTTTGTTGTTCTTTGATGGCGTGGCAAGTCGCCGGGGCCTGCCCATAATGCAGTTCAATATCATGCCAGCCGATGTTGAAATGAATCTCCCTACAGAGATTTGGCCTGGATTTGCGACCACTTTGTGGTTTCGCGATCACCCAGGCAACCAACAGCAGGAACTGATTTGTCCTGGACACCATCCCAACGAAATTGGGCATCGAATGATTGCTGACAAGTTGATTTCTACCATAGATTCTGCTACAATGTAGCAATGCTTGATATTGTTGGATATTGGAGACAGGGAAGAAAAGTAAAGACAAGCCCACAGGGCTGGCTGTCAGGCAATGCAGTCTGCTGTGTACACAATGGACATACGGCTGACACAAGAGGCCGTGGCGGACTTAAAGTGTCAGATCAAGGATGGAGTTATTCATGCTTCAACTGCGCCTACACAGCCAGTTTTGTACTAGGACGCACAGTCAGTTTCAAAGCCCGACGTTTGCTAGGATGGATGGGCGTGCCAGACAACGAGATTGACGTGCTCAATCTTGAAAGTCTGCGGCATCGTAGCATACACGGTATACTAGAAGATCGTCAACGAGTATTCAACACACTCAGTGCTATCGAGTTTGAAGAGTCAGATGATTTTCCACCATTCTCAGAAGTGGTCACTCCGGAACATCCACTGTACTGGAACTACATTCGCAAAAGAAAAGTACCAGAAGATTTTCCTGTAATGACCGCAATCAAGAATGATGGCGTTCATTGGGTGAGACCGTTTGTGTTGATTCCATTCACATACGATAACCGGGCAGTAGGGTGGTGTACTAGATTTTTGGATGACAAACAACCCAGGTATATCAATCACTCACAACCAGGCTATGTGTTTGGTACAGATCTACAACATGCCGACTGGCAACATGTACTTGTGACGGAAGGCATTTTTGACGCACTGTCGATTAGCGGCTTGTCGGTAATGCACAATACCATTAGTGATGCACAAGCAAGATTGATTCGCAGTTTTGGACGTGAAGTTACGGTGGTACCTGATCAAGATACAGCAGGCGTAGAGTTAATTGACCGTGCTATGGAACTGGGATGGGCAGTGAGCATACCTGAGTGGCCCGAGGGTTGCAAAGATGTCAATGATGCTGTGATAAAACTAGGGCGACTGGGTGCCTTGCTGACTATTATGGCCGCAAGAGAAACTAGTAAAATTAAGATAGAAATAAGGAAAAGACAACTTGTTAAAAGATTACTCGCTTGAAGTCCAACGACTATTTCTAGAAATGATGTTGGAAGACGCCACAAGTTATGTGCGGGTTCAAAACATCTATAACGCACAAAACTTTGATCGGAGTTTGAGACCTGCGGCCGAGTTCATCAAAGAACACACTGACAAACACAAGACCATGCCCGACAGGTCACAGATCTCTGCAACCACAGGCATCAAACTTGCGCCAGTGCCGGACTTGAATGAAGGGCACTTTGACTGGTTCATGGGCGAGTTTGAAGCATTTACTCGACGTCAGGAACTGGAACGTGCAATTTTGAAGTCAGCAGACTTGCTGGAAAAGGGCGAGTTTGAACCAGTTGAAAAACTCATCAAAGATGCTGTACAGATATCACTCACCAAAGACATGGGCACAGATTACTTTGCAGATCCCAAGGCCCGTATTGAAAAATACTTCAACTCAGGTGGCCAAGTGTCAACAGGTTGGACACAACTGGATAGATTGTTGTATGGTGGTTTTAGCCGAGGTGAACTAAACATCTTTGCTGGCGGATCAGGATCAGGCAAGTCGTTAGTAATGATGAACATTGCGCTAAACTGGTTGCAACAAGGACTCAGTGGCGTTTATATTACACTAGAACTTTCAGAAGAACTCACAAGTTTACGAACCGATGCCATGCTCACAAACATGAGCACCAAGGACATTAGGCGTGATATGGACACTACAGAACTCAAGGTCAAGTTGGTGGCCAAGAAGTCAGGCAACTATCAAGTGAAAGGCCTGCCAGCACAAAGCAACATCAATGACATTCGTGCTTATTTGAAAGAGTATCAAATTCAAACAGGCAAGCGAGTAGACTTTGTGATGATTGACTATCTAGACTTGCTGATGCCTGTGAGTGCCAAGGTTAGCCCCAACGACTTGTTTGTGAAAGACAAGTATGTGAGTGAAGAACTACGCAATTTGGCCAAAGAACTGGCAGTATTAATGGTCACTGCATCACAGTTGAATCGATCAGCAGTGGAAGAAGTTGAATTTGATCACTCGCATATTTCAGGTGGTATCTCCAAGATTAACACAGCAGACAACGTGTTTGGTATCTTTACAAGCCGTGCTATGAAAGAGCGTGGCAAATATCAAATTCAATGTATGAAAAGTCGTAGTTCAACCGGTGTCGGACAAAAGATCGATTTGGAATACAATATTGAAACCATGCGTATCACAGATGAAGGTGGAGACGAAAAGGACAACTTCCGTGGCGGTGCCAAGCCCAGCATTATGGATTCGATCAAGGCCAAAAGTCAAGTCAAAATCACTGAAGAAGGCGAGGCTAGTACACCACCCTGGGAACGAGCCCGGCCCCGAGAAGACTTTGATCTAGAAGCACCCAAGGTCACAGCAGATGTGCAAAGTGCTAAGTTAAAACAGTTACTGGGGCAAATTAAACAATCGTAATATACATTGTTAATTGCGTAATGGTTTGTCCAACGTCAATAACCGATAAATAACTCAAAGGTCACTGACTCAAATGCAAAAACGCACCAGAAGTTTGTTAGAAGAATTAGACTCAATGTATGTTGAGCGAGAGCGCCATCTAGTGATAGAAAGCCGTGCCAGTAATGTGATAGCCAGTGCTATCAATCTGCTGGAGCAAATCGACGCGGTATTTCCGCCTGAGCAAGCAGAAAATCTCACTCGTAAATTGCTCAATGCTATTCGCACTAGAGATGCTGGCCGTTTTGAAAGAACAGTGAGACGTACCCATGCAGATTCATGAACTGACTCAAAAACAACCTGTAAATGAAATACTGGGTGCCATCAAAAATGTAGTGTCAGCAGTTGGTCAGCCAGGTGGATTAAAATCTTTGGGGTCGCATTTGATACCAGGTGCCTACAGCAATATTGCTGCCGCACAACAAGGTGACTTTGCCAAGCGCATGCAGTCAGTGCAAAACACTGGTCTTATGAAACAGGCAGCCGCCAATATTCAAAGTCAATGGGAGCAATATCGCCAACAGGTCAGTCCTATGACACAGATTGCTCCACAACAACAGGCACAACAACAAAAATTGAAAAGTCAATTGTTGGCTAAAAAAGTTGCTGGAGGCCCTGCTGCCTCTAAACTTCCATTACCCGGCTCGTCGGCAGCGCCAGCACCAACAACACCTGCAGCCACTCCGGCAACAAGTACCCCAGTAACTGTTGGCAAAGGTCAACAACCACTGGATCCTAACAATTCTCAAGATGCCGCATTGCTTGCTCGAATTCAACAGGCAGCCGCAAAACAGCCCGGAGTGACCAAAGAAAGTATTCAACTGGCCGAAGCCGCTGGTGTCACTCAACTGACCGACTGGTATAAACAAAAAGTAATTCCCCCCAGTTATACGGCTCTTGCCGCAGAATATCTAAAAAATCCCACCATTCAAGTTGCACTCAAGAAAATTGCAACAGCCGAAACCCAGCCCGATGCCGCTAGACAACAGGCACAGACCACAGGGTTTCAGGAACTAATGGCAGCCACTGCCGTAGTAAGTCAACAGATCACTGCAAAAAATCCGCAGACGACCACTGCTACAGCCAACTCCAATGGTGCAGCCAGAACTGTACCAATTGCCACCGGATCGCGTACTGCTAGAGCAAACTTGGTCAAAGCAAGTGGAGTGAGTACTGCCCAATTGGATGCCATAGTCAAGATAACAAGCGCACTAGGAACAGTGACCAGCAGTGACCCTAATACCGTTTTGTACCTCCAGGCACTAGGATTCAACGCACGATGAAACTACTCGAAGGTGGCAACGTATTCAAAGATGCCGACGGCCAGCCACTTACACAACGCATCAACCAGACAGATGTACCCAGCACCGTAACCTGGCTGGAACAACTCACCGGACTGGAGTTCCCACGTGAGCGTTGGCTGGGTAGTACAGGCAAAGTCGCCACTTCGGGCGATCTGGATCTGGCCGTGGATGCCAGCGAAATCTCAAAAGATCAATTGGCCACACGACTCGAAGCCTGGGCCCGCACACATGGTCAAGATCCTCGGAACTGGGTCAAAAAATCAGGTGAAGTACACCTGCGTACTCCCATCACAGGCAGACCCGATCTTGGTTTTGTACAAACAGACTTTATGTTTTTTCCTAACCTGGACTGGGGCACATTCTACTACAATCAGACATTTCCGTCGGCCTACAAAGGCATGCACCGTGCTGTGCTAATGAGTAGCATAGCCAAACAACTGGGACTCAAGATAGGTGCCAATGGCATGTTGAGTCGTGCAGACAACAAACTTGTGAGTCAAGATCCTGACTCGGTGGCCAAAACCATCTTGGGCTCAAAAGCCACCCGGGAAGATCTAGGCAACGTGGAAAGCATCTACTCATTCCTGGCCCAGGACAAAGATCGCGAAACTAAATTAAAAGACTTCCGTGAGTACCTGGCCAAAGAAGGTCTTAAAGAACCTGGGCAACTGGAAGAAAGCAGTGATGTCTACTTCCTGGCACGACTGCGTGATCGTATTGTGAATCAGGGCATGTATGCTCTAGTAGAGGCTGCCGCACCGGCTCCTGCTGCCGCACCTGTGGGTGGCAAGGCCAAGGGTATTGAACATCTTGAAGATTATGTATTTAGAAATGGTACAGCCGGCGTCAAAACAGCCTTGGCCATTGTGGATAACTTTCAAGACAATTCCAAGACCGCAAGTGTCAAGTGGGATGGCATGCCTGCTGTGATATTTGGCCGCAAGCCCGACTCAGGAGAGTTTGTGCTCACAGATGGCGCAGGATTTGAGGCTGTGGGTTATGATGGTTTGTTTACCAGCCCTAGAGCCATTGCTGGCAACATGGCACAGCGTGATGCCAATGCCGTGGCCAAAGGCAATGTGGCCAACAGAGTTCAAACACTATTACCAGTGTATCAAAAGATTTGGCCTCTCCTGGAAGCCGCAACTCCCGAAAACTTCCGGGGCTATGTCAAGGGTGACTTGTTGTATACTTCAACACCTCCTGTGGTAGCAGGCAATGTGGAATTCAAACCCAACACAGTGGAATATCGTATTCCGTTAAAGAGTACGCTAGGCACACGAATTGCCAACAGTGAAGTTGGTGTAGCAGTACACACCATGTATGAGGATGCTGGCGCTGCCAAGCAACCGCTTGCCAGAGTCAAATTCAACCCTGTGCCAGGCCTACTGTTGATTGAACCCATCTATGCCAAACCTGTGGAAGTTCAAAATCCTTATGTGAAGAAGATCAAGAGTTTGTTGAAGACCATGGGTCCTGCCATTGACACACTATTCAATCCTGCAGAACTACGGGCGGCCAAAATCACTGATCTAGCCAAGTTGTGCGTGGACTACATTAACCGACGTATCAATCCTGAGTATCCTGCTTACACTGGAGACTTTGCAGATCTAGTGCCAGGCTTCATGGACTATTTGAAATCAACTCAAACTCCGCAGAAGTTCCGCAACATCACAGAGTACCTGCGCAGTCCCACTTCCAACGAAGGTGCCTTGGCCGCTGCCTTTGTGTTGTTTGAACTGCTACACGATTTGAAACTGGACCTGCTGGGCAAACTGGATGCACAGGTTCCCGGCAACGAAGGCTGGGTGTTTGCCACTCCTGCAGGCTATGGTAAAGCAGTAAATCGCTTTGATTTCACCGCTAGAAACCGTCAGCGAAACAACCCCTCAACTGCCTAAGATTTTACCAATTTCATAAATAAGAGTAGGGCGAGAGCCCATTTATTAGGAGATTTTAAAATGGCAGTATTTACAAAAACAAATGGCACGATGCAACCAGTATTCCACATGGATACAGGCAACGGCAACATTGGCGGCACAGCAAACATTGCGGCAACAGGCTCAGTTAACTTTCAAGGTCCAAAACTTGA
>Ga0114964_10001016_pt1 | contig 20740 bp, 20 predicted proteins | sample C_131016_MF_Meta_FD_92638 | JGI IMG/M metagenome (GOLD analysis project Ga0114964, IMG submission 92638) | Freshwater microbial communities from Lake Croche, Canada to study carbon cycling - C_131016_MF_MetaG | ecosystem: Environmental > Aquatic > Freshwater > Lake | place: Lake Croche, Canada...
AGAGATGGTAAATTCATCCAAAAAATTGGTACTTACAATCCTTTAACAGTTCCTGCGACGATTCAATTAGATCGTCAAAAAGCTTTAGAGTGGTTAAACAAAGGAGCAGTTCCTACAGACACAGTCCACAACATTTTATCTTACAAAGGAGTACTTTATTTAAAGCACTTATTACGTGGAGTAAAATTAGGCTTGTTTGACGATGCAACAGCAATGACTAAGTTTCAAACTTGGTATGCTGAGCATGAAGCAAAAATTGCTAGCACAAATGACACACACAAAAAAGCAATCGCTGCTACAAAAGTGTATGTGCCAGTTGTGAAAAAAGTAGCGGAAGTGGAAGCTCCAGTAGCAGTAGAAGTAGCACAAGAAGAAGCTGCTCCAGCTGCAGAAGAAGCAACTGAAACACCTGCTGAATAAATTTATTATTACATAGCTTTAAAACCCTGGTTTCCTTTTGGAAGCTGGGGTTTTTTATTGAAAGAAGCATTTGATGATAAAAGATTTAAATTTGCTGATGAGTGAATATGTACATATAGGAAAATTGGTGGCACCGCATGGAGTTGCAGGGCATATTATATTAGAGCATGCACTTGGAAAACCTATTTCATTCAAAGGAATAACAACAATATTTATTGAAAAAAATGCAGCTAGTTTTATTCCGTATTTCATTGTAAATGCAAGTGCTAAAACGGAAACTTTAACACATTTACAAATGGAGGGTATCTCTACAAGAGAAGCAACCGCTATGCTTATTGGTAAAAAAGTGTGGTTGCCTCAAGCCGATTTTCAAAAATTAGTCAACAAGAATTCACCTTTGGCTTTGATGGGCTATACCGTTCAAGAAAAAGGAAAAAATATTGGCGTCATTCAAGAAATTATCGAACAACCCCATCAATTATTGGTGACCATCTTATATCAAGGCCAAGAAGCTTATATCCCCTTACACGAGGAAAGTTTAAAAGGAGTAGATCATTCCAAAAAAATAGTAAAAGTGGAACTGCCAGATGGGTTGCTTGACTTATACAGTTCCGAAAATCCAACCGACTAATTGTATTTAAATAACAGCCTGTAAGCTATACAAAAAATAATTGTATAAAAGTCTACTAAATTAGTAGAAAATACGTATCTTTGTTTTCTCACTATAAAAAACACAAGCATATGAGTTTAAGATTAGGCGATATCGCACCCGATTTCAAAGCCAAAACAAGTATTGGCGACATTAGTTTTCATGCATATTTAGGAGACAGTTGGGGAATATTATTTTCTCATCCTGCCGATTTTACACCAGTATGTACCACCGAATTAGGTCGTACTGCAGCATTGCAAGAAGAATTTGCTAAACGTAATGTGAAGGTATTGGCATTAAGTGTAGATGGGGTAGAGAGTCATAAAAAATGGATCAATGACATTAATGAAACACAGCATGTAACAGTTGGATTTCCAATTATAGCAGATGAAGATAAATCCATCGCCCATGCGTATGATATGATTCATCCCAATGCTTCTGAAACTTTTACAGTGCGTTCGTTATTTATTATTGGGCCAGATAAAAAAATTAAATTATCAATCACTTACCCAGCTTCAACAGGAAGAAACTTTGTGGAAGTATTAAGAGTCATTGATTCTTTACAACTTACAGCCAATTATAGTGTGGCTACGCCAGCCAATTGGGTAGAGGGGGAAGATGTTATTGTAGTGCCAGCTGTTAAAACCGAAGATGCATTAGTGAAATTTCCTAAAGGATTAAATATAGTAAAACCTTATTTACGTTATACTCCACAGCCTAATAAGTAAGTATAAAAAACTTAGGCGGTGAATCTGTCTATTAACAGTGTGTCACTGAGATTCGAGGCATCGCCCAACAAATTAGACCTCTCCAATCAAATGGAGAGGTTTTTTAGTATATTTAATATCTAAATTATTAAATATGCGACATATACTCTTAGCCATTGCTTTTTCAATTTTTGCTTTTGCTGCACAAGCACAAAAAACTTTCTTACACTGTGGTCAATTAATTGATGTAGAGCATTTGAAACTGTTAAAAGAAAAAACAATTGTAGTAGAGGGAAATAAGATAGTTGATGTTTTAGATGGCTATGCAAAAGCAGGCTCAAATGACAAAACAGTTGATTTAAAAAATAGTACAGTCATGCCGGGCTTAATGGATATGCATGTGCACGTTGAAAGTGAAACAAGTCCGAACAGATATTTGGATGGGTTTACACAAAATGATGCGGATGTAGCTTATGGTGCTATGCGTTTAGCAGAAAGAGATTTGATGGCTGGTTTTACTTCGGTTCGCGACTTAGGCGGATTGGGCGTCAATATTGCTTTAAGAAAAGCCATTCAAAAAGGTTTTGTAGTGGGACCAAGAATTTATACTGCAGGTAAATCCATCGCCACTACAGGCGGGCATGCTGATCCAACCAATAATTATAGAAAAGATTTGATGGGTGATCCAGGACCAAAAGAAGGGGTTATCAATGGACCTGAAGATGCTTACAAAGCAGTTAGACAAAGATATAAAGAGGGCAGTGATGTTATAAAAATTACGGCAAGTGGTGGTGTATTAAGTATGTCAGCGAATGGTGAAAATCCTCAATTTACCGAAGAAGAAGTTCGTGCTATTGTTTCAGCCGCCAAAGATTATGGCTTTAAAGTGGCAGCGCATTGCCATGGAGTGGAAGCCATGAAACGTGCAATTAGAGGCGGAGTGAGTTCTATCGAACATGGCACTTTAATGGATGAATCAGTTTTTCCATTAATGAAACAATACGGTACTTATTTAGTTCCCACCATTATTGCGGGTCGATCCTCAGCTGATTCGGCTAAAATTCCTGGGTACTATCCACCCATGGTTACTAAAAAAGCATTGGAGATAGGTCCAAAAGTGCAAGCTACTTTTGCAAAAGCGTATAAAGCAGGTGTTAAGATTGCTTTTGGTACTGATGCAGGGGTATATGCTCATGGAAAAAATTGGATAGAATTCAGGTATATGGTTGAAGCTGGAATGCCCATCATTGAATCCATTCAAGCTGCAACTTGGAATGCTGCAGACCTGATGGGTACGCAGTCCATCTTGGGAAGTATTGAAAAAAATAAATTAGCAGATATTATAGCTGTGCCTGGAGATCTTACTAATAATATAGAGTTAATGGGACAAGTAAATTTTGTGATGAAAGATGGCGTAGTGTATAAGTCTAAATAAAACAAAGCGGTAAAATGAGTTGGCCATTATTGAATAATGATTTGTTGAGTAAGCAGGGTAAGTTAAAAGATTTGCCAGAACGTGTATTGCAATTTGGTACTGGTGTTTTGCTAAGAGGGCTGCCAGATTATTTCATTCACAAGGCAAATGAAAAAGGAATTTTTAATGGTAAAATAGTAGTTGTTAAGTCTACAACACAAGGAGGTATTGCTGAATTTTCATCACAGGACAATCTTTTCACACATTGTATAAGAGGGGTGTATCACGGAGCGCTTGTGAATGATTCATTTGTAAATAGCGCTATTAGTCGAGTGGTGGAAGCAAAAAAAGATTGGAATCAATTAATTGCACTTGCTCAGAATGAAAATATTGAAGTGATTATTTCCAATACCACCGAAGCTGGGTTGATTTTTGATGGGAATGATGTTTTAGGCCCAGATGCGCCCAATTCATTTCCAGCAAAATTGTTGTCTTTACTTTTTGCAAGATGGCAATACTTTGATGGGGCCTTAGATAAAGGCTGGGTGGTTCTTCCTACTGAATTAGTGCCAAACAATGCTGATGTATTATTAAATATCATTTTAAAATTAGCAAAAAAATATTCCTTGCCTGAAGCATTTGTTCAATGGATCAGCGAAGCAAATGATTTTTGTAATACTTTGGTGGATCGAATAGTACCTGGTAAATTGAATGAGACTGAAATGCATGAATTGGAAAATAAGTTAGGCTATAGAGATCAACTATTAATAAGCAGTGAGCCTTTTGCTTTATGGGCCATTGAAGTAAATAAACCAACCACCCTTGCTAAAATTTCATTTGCAACCATAGATGACAGAGTGGTGGTGGCTCCCTCTATAGTAAAATATAGAGAATTAAAATTGAGGTTATTAAATGGCACCCATACTTTTAGTTGTGCTGTGGCTATAATGGCAGGCTTTACTACGGTTATTCAAGCCATGCAAAACCAGGCCTTTAATAATTTTGTAACAGGCTTGGCTTTAGAAGAAATTGTACCTTGTGTTGTAAATGATACCATCTCTGAAAATGAAGCCATTCAATTTGCTAATGGTGTTGTAGAAAGGTTTTCTAATCCATTTATACAACATAAGTGGGAAAGTATAGCTATGAATTTTGAAGAGAAAATGAAAATGCGAAATCAGTTTTTGATAGAAAAGTATCTTTTACTTAAAAGCAAGCCAGCCGAAAAAATGGCGCTGGGCTTTGCTGCATTTGCTTTATACATGAAAAAAGAGCACAATAAAGATATTGATACTGCTCATTTTTATAATCATCAATTATTTATAGATCAAGTAGAAAAGTGGAAAGAAAAAATTAATAATATTGGTATTAAAACTATTTTAGGCATATGAAAAATGTATTAAAAATTAATCCTAAAGACAATGTTTGGGTGGCGCTTCAAAACATTGCAAAGGGAACCACGGTAACAATAGATAATGATCAAGTAACGGTCATTGAAGACATTGCTGCCAAGCACAAAATATATCCAACTTCATTTAAAAAAGGGGATTCAATATTTATGTATGGAGTTTTAGTAGGTAAGTTAACAATAGACGTAGCAGCGGGTGCTCGCATGACAACTGATAATTTGCACCATGCAGCGGAGCCATTTACTTTTCAACCTTATAACTATAATTGGCAAGCGCCTGACGTTAGCAAATTTGAGCATACAACATTTAATGGGTATCACCGTGCAGATGGAAGAGTAGGTACAGCTAATTATTGGTTATTTATACCTACTGTTTTTTGTGAGAACAGAAATTTGGATGTGATCAAAGAGGCCTTGCATAATGAACTGGGCTATGAAGTATCTAACCAATACAAACGATATACCCATCAATTATTAACCGCTTACAAAGAGGGAAAAGACATTTCTATTCCTATCAATTTAGCATCCACTTCTAAAAAAGACCGAGTTTTTGAAAATATTGATGGTATAAAATTTTTAAATCACCAAGGTGGTTGCGGAGGGATTAGGCTAGATTCTGCTATTTTAAGTAAACTATTGGCAGCCTATGCCGACCATCCCAATGTGGCGGGCATTACCGTTTTAAGTTTGGGATGCCAACATTTACAATCATCCGATTTTGAAAAAGATATCAAGGCACGTAATCCAAATTTTAATAAGCCCTTGTTAATTTTTGAACAACAACAATCCAAAAGCGAACCTGAATTATTAGCGGATGCCATTCAAGCTACCTTCAAAGGTTTGGTAGAAGCAAATAAATTAAAAAGAGCACCTGCTCCATTAAGCAAGTTATGTATTGGGGTAAAGTGTGGAGGTAGTGATGGGTTTAGTGGGATATCCGCTAATCCTGCAGTAGGTTATTGCGCCGATTTAGTAGTGGCTTTAGGTGGCCAGGTTTTATTGGCTGAATTTCCAGAACTATGTGGAGTGGAACAAGAATTAATCAATAGAACCATTGAACCTGCTGCAGCAAAAAAATTCATTCATTTAATGACCACTTATAATGATGCAGCTTTAAAAGTAGGTTCAGGATTTCATATGAATCCATCTCCAGGCAATATAAAAGATGGATTAATTACTGATGCGATCAAATCGGCTGGTGCTGCTAAAAAAGGAGGCAATGCGCCCATTGTTGATGTGTTAGATTATACCGAACCTGCAATAAAAGCTGGACTGCAATTAGTTTGTACACCAGGCAATGATGTAGAAGCTACAACAGGTAAAGCCGCATCTGGCGCTACGCTCATTTTATTTACAACAGGCTTGGGAACCCCTACTGGCAACCCAGTTTGTCCAACCATTAAAGTATCAAGTAACACCGCATTGGCAAAAAGAATGGCCGATATTATTGATATTGATACAGGTCCAATTATTGATGGAGAAAAAACCATTGAACAAATGGGCGAGGAAATATTAGCTTATTGTATTAAAGCTGCAAGTGGAGAAATTATTCCTAAAGCAGTTTTATTAAACCAAGATGATTTTATTCCATGGAAGCGTGGTGTAAGTCTTTAAAAAAAGTAGTGAATTATGAAAGCTTTTTTGGATGAAAATTTCTTGTTACAAAATAAAACTGCAGAGCGCTTATACCATGACTTTGCATCTAAAATGCCCTTGATAGATTATCATTGTCATTTGGCACCCGAACTAATTGCCAACAATATTAATTTTAAAAATTTAACAGCCGCATGGTTGGCAGGGGACCATTATAAGTGGCGTGCTTTAAGAACCAATGGAGTAGAAGAAGCTTATTGTACTGGTAATAAATCAGACCAAGAAAAGTTTATGAAATGGGCCCAAACGGTTCCATATACATTGCGCAATCCATTGTATCATTGGACACATTTAGAGCTACAACGTTATTTTGGTATTCAGGAAATATTGAATCCTATTTCTGCTCAAAAAATTTATGATAATGCTTCGGCACAATTACAAAGCCCTGCTTTTTCAACACAGGGTTTGATCAAAAAGATGAACGTTCGTGTTATTTGTACTACCGATGATCCTATAGATGACTTAGCACATCATCAAGCGATTAAGGAGAGTGAATTTTCGACAAAAGTACTTCCTGCATTTAGACCTGATAAAGCAATGGAAATAAGTAGTGCAGTTAATTTTAATATTTATTTAAGTAAGTTAGAAAAAGCGAGTAAAATACCCATAAGTAGTTTTGATGATTATTTATACGCTTTGCAAAACAGGCATGACTTTTTTGCCTCCATGGGTTGCACGGTGAGTGATCATGGTTTGGAGCAAATTTATGTAGAAGATTTTACTGGAGCTGAAATCAATTCTATTTTTGATAAAGTAAGAACTGGTAAAGAAGTAAGTATATTGGAGCAGCATCAATTTAAATCATGTATGTTGTTGCATTTTGCAGAATGCGATTGGGAAAAAGGATGGGTTCAACAATATCATCTAGGGGCGCTGCGCAACAATAATTCAAGAATGTTAAACTTGTTAGGTCCAGATACCGGCTGGGATAGCATCGGAGATTTTTCTCAAGCAGCAGCGTTATCTAAATTTTTAAATAAATTAGATACAGATGATAAACTAGCCAAAACCATCATTTATAATTTAAATCCAGCAGACAATGAATTGATGGCTTCCATGATTGGTAATTTTAATGACGGTTCTGTGGCAGGTAAAATTCAATTTGGATCTGGTTGGTGGTTTCTTGACCAGAAGGATGGGATGGAAAAGCAAATTAATGCACTTAGCAACATGGGTTTATTGAGTCGATTTGTAGGGATGCTTACAGATTCAAGAAGTTTTTTATCTTACCCAAGACATGAATACTTTAGAAGGATTCTTTGTAATCTTTTTGGCAAAGAAATAGAGCAAGGTGAAATACCGAATGATTTTGCTTGGACTGGGAAAATGATACAGGATATCTGTTTCAATAATGCCAAAGACTATTTTGGCTGGGAAATTACCGAATAAATTAACTATTCCATTTATCCAATTGCTTCAAACAGGCAGTTAAATCTTTAGGCAAAGGAGCTTCTAATCGGAGCTCCTTTTCTTTATAGGTGAAAACTAAAGTATGTGCATGTAATGCTTGCCTTCCTAATAAAGGCCTTTCCTCTTCTTCCGATTTGCTTAACTTGAAGTTTTTCTTTTTAATGGAAGATAGCAATAAGTTTTCTCCATCACCATACACATCATCAGCCACAATGGGATGACCTATTTGTTTTGCGTGGAGCCTGATTTGATGGGTTCTTCCAGTATGAATTTGGAAACTCAGCCAAGCATATTGTTTGTAATATTTTACTACACTATAAGTAGTGAGTGCTGCTTTACCCTTGGCATTGATGACCATGGTTCCCTTTTTTACAGGATGCTCCATGATTGGATGGTCAATGCTGCCTTCTTGCGCTGGTCTGCCTTTAACTAAGCCTAAGTATTTTTTTTCAATGGTTCTTCCTTCAAAAAGCTCACTTAAAAGTTGATGAGCTAATACATTTTTAGCAAAAAGAATAAGACCACTAGTATGTTGATCCAATCGATGAACCGTAAATATTTCACCATACTTTTCTTGCAATAAGGATTTAAGAGACACCTCTTTTCCAAATCGATCGGGGATGCTAAATAAACCTGCTGGTTTGTTTAATACAATCATATCCTCGTCTTCAAATAAAATATTTAACATACTCAATTTAATTGGAAGACTTTCTTGTGAAAGATTTATTCATGAATTTTAATAACCTCACTTCTTTCTCTGCTAAAAAACGCCATTTACCACGATCTACATTTTTCTTGGTCAAATTAGCAAACATAACCCTATCCAAATGTCTTACGTCATAACCTAAATGTTCAAATATGCGGCGTACAATTCTGTTTCTGCCACTGTGAATTTCAATGCCAATTACATTTTTAGAAGTATTAGATAAGTAACTCACTGCATCTGCTGCAATGAATCCATCTTCTAGTTCTACCCCTGCAGCTATGGCTTCCATATCAGCTTTGGTAACAGGTTTATCTAAAGTAACTTCGTATATTTTTTTTATTTCGTAAGAAGGGTGTGTCAATTTTTGTGCTAAGTCACCATCGTTGGTTAAAATTAAAACACCAGTAGTGTTTCTATCCAATCTGCCTACAGGAAACATTCTTTGGGTAGTGGCATTTTTGATAATATCCAATACTGTTTTTCTTCCTTCAGGATCTGAAGCGGTACAGATATAATCCTTGGGTTTGTTCAATAAAATATAAACCGGGGTTACTTGTAGTTGTAATACTTTTCCTTTTAGTCTTACTATGTCTTTGTATTGTACTTTATAGCCTGGCTCTAAAACGATGTCTCCATTGACTGCTACATGTCCCGCTTTCACTAATTCAGCAGCTTCTCTGCGACCCGATATACCCGCATGTGCAATGTACTTGTTCAAAGGCATTTGTTCAAAAGGGGCTTCTGTCGAAGCAGTTACTTTTCCAATCGATGCTGTTCTTTTAACATCCGCACGATCCATAGAAGCCGGTGTTCTTTTATTGCTAGGGGTAGGTTTCGCATTAAAACTAGGCTTTAATTCACCGTATTTTGGCGCTGCATTTTTATGTGAAAAAGTAGGGACAGTTTTATTGGAAGGAATTCTTCTTTTATTGTTCCCCAAAGGTTCTACAGGTATGCCTCTTTCTTTGTCTTTTTTTCTTTGACGCATGGCTTCTCCTGCAGCCCTCATTTCTATTTTGGCTTTTTTCTTTTCTTGTCTGTACTCTTCTTTGACAGCACTGCCTTTTTTCTTATTTGAAAACTTATCAAAGTTGTCGGATCTTTTGTTGTTCATGGCCTGTAGATTTAAAAATTATCCTTGTTGGCTAATTGGCCACAGGCAGCATCAATGTCTTTTCCTCTACTTCTTCTTATTCTAACATTGACTCTGTTTTTTTGTAAAATTTCAACAAATCGCTCAAAGCCTTCTTCATCAGGTTTATCAAATGGGAAGATGTCTACTGGATTGTATTCAATTACATTGATCAAATCGGCTGGCACTTGTCTGTATATCTTGGTAAGCTCTTCTGCATCTTTTTCTGAATCATTAAAATCTTTAAATAAGATGTATTCAAAAGTAACTTCGCTTCCTGTTTTTTTATAAAAATAGTTCAGTGCTTCAATTAAGGCTTTTATATTATTGCTTTCGTTAATGGGCATGATTTCATTGCGCTTCTTATCATTGGCTGCGTGTAAGGAAAGTGCTAATTTAAATTTCACATTGTCATCTCCCAATTGTCTAATTTGTTTTACAATACCAGCGGTAGAAACAGTAATGCGTTTGGCACTCATGCCTAAGCCATCTGGGGAAGTAATTTTTTCAATGGCTTTTAACACATTGTGGTAATTCATTAGCGGCTCACCCATGCCCATAAATACAATATTGCTTAAATGTTTGTCATAGGTAGCTTCACTTTGCTGAAGGATATACACCACTTGATCATAAATTTCGTCGAATGTTAAATTTCTTTTTCTTGTCATAGTGCCAGTTGCACAAAATTTGCAACTTAAACTGCAACCAATCTGTGAAGAAACACAGGCTGTCTTACGAAGGGTGGTAGGAATCAATACCCCTTCGATCATGTGATCGTCAAAAGTTTTGAAACGTGTTTTTAAAGTGCCATCCTCGCTTAATTGTGTCGTGCTAATGGTTAAAGCTGGCAATTGATAATGGTCTTCCAATTGTTTGCGTAAGTCCTTACTTAAGTTGGTCATTTCGTCGAAGCTATGGGCATGTTTTTGCCACAACCATTCTACGATTTGTTTTACTCGAAATGGCTTTTCTCCAATTTTGCCTATAAAGCGTTCAATATCAGCCACTTCGACCTGTCTGATGTTCTCTCTAATCTTCTCCATAATGCAAAGATACTTTATAGGATTTGTATACTTTTAATTCTTTTTTTTAACCTTTTTTTACCCTAAAATTAAGGGTAAGTTATTTTATTATTTTCTAGCCTCTATTTTTCATAGAATCGATTGGTTTTTACTTAACTTCGAATCGCACTTTTCTGTGCCATAAATATAAAAATAGATAACTATGAAAAAAATTGTTCTAATGGCTTCAATTATGATGGGCGTTATGCTTTCCGTACATGCACAAACAAGTTCCTTGAAAGAGTATTTTGGGAAATATACTTTTGCTGAGGGAAGCCCTGTTGCTGAAGTAAATATAACAATAGAGGATACTGTACTTACTATCAATTCTGCCATGGGTGCTACTGGACTTCAGAAAAAAGGGGTGGATACTTTTTATTTGGCTGCTTACGATGCACCTGTTGTATTTAAAAGAGATGCCAATAATGTTGTGGTATCTATTTCTATTTTAGTACAAGGCATGGAACTCATTGGTAAAAAAGTTTCTGCAGCCACTGCTTATAAAAAAGAAGATTTTTATAGTGAGCTTTGGGCGCTTAAATGCGAATAAGTTAAAACTTAAAATGAGGTAGTTCTGAAAAAGAGATAGTGGTCTGAATGCCGGTAACAATATTTTTTAAATTGCATTCTTTTTTTGCTAACTCTTCCGTTCCAATAATAATCACATTGGGTATACCTTTCTTTTCTGCATATTTAAATTGCTTGTCAAATTTGCTTTTCTCTGGGTAAATTTCACAAGCAATTTTTTTGTTTCTAAGTAAGGTCATTTGTTCATAAGCAGCTTGCGCTTCCTGCTCTCCTAAATTAAAAAATAATACTTGAGTGGTTTGTTCAATCGAGGGAGGAAATAATTTTTTTTCTTCCATCACATCATAAATTCTATCTACACCAAAACTAATTCCTACGCCAGGAATATTGGGCACACCAAACAAGCTAGTTAAATCGTTGTAACGCCCGCCACCGCCAATACTGCCCATATCGCTATCCAATGCTTTTACTTCAAAAATAAGTCCTGTATAATAGTTTAATCCTCTTGCCAAAGTAAAGTCGGCAACCAATTGTTTACTCATGCCCGAAGCTTGATGATATTGGAGTACATAGTTTAATTCCTCAATACCTTTTAAAACACTTTCATTGTCACCCAATAATTTTTTTAGCTGTGCAATTTTTTCGTCGTTGCTTCCTGTAATGGTTAAATATTGTTGAACTATTTTTTGTTGCTGATCAGAAAATCCTTTATTGTTTAATTCTTCCTGAACTTTTTCCCAACCAATTTTATCTAACTTGTCAATAGCAATAGTTAGGTCAATTAGTTTTTCTTCGCCACCGCAAAATTGAGCCAATCCTAATAAAATTTTTCGGTTATTTATTTTTACAGAAACAGGTAATTTCAAATTGTCAAATGCAGTTAAATACACCGACATTAAATCTACTTCATTCAGTAAACTATCGCTTCCTACTACATCTGCATCACACTGATAAAATTCTCTATACCTGCCTTTTTGTGGACGATCTGCTCGCCATACAGGTTGTATTTGATATCTTTTAAAAGGGAAGGTCAAGGATCCGTGATGCATGGCCACATACCTTGCAAAGGGTATAGTTAAATCGTATCTTAAAGCGCGTTCTGTAATAGCAGTACTGCTTTTTCCTTCAAACAATTTCTCAATGCCTTCAAGTGTTTGTTCTTTTTTTTGTGGAAGATCTAAACCGTTGTTTAAAATCTTAAAAATTAATTTGTCGCCTTCTTCTCCATACTTGCCTATTAATGTTTCTAGGTTTTCCATTGCAGGTGTTTCCAAAGCTTGAAACCCATATAATTCAAAAACCGATTTTATGGTTTGAAATATATATTGACGTTTTTGCACCGTGGCTGCATTAAAATCTCTGGTGCCTTGTGGCAGAGAAGGTTTGCTCATGCGAAGAAATTTATAAGTAAAGATAAATTTTTTAAATTCATCGGCTATTAATTGTTTAAATTGCCCCTTTAAAATAGCATTTTATGGAAAATGGACCAAGAGAAAAATCGGAGCGCTCTTACCGCATTTTTAGAAGTATTTATGACATTACCATGGCCTTATTGATATTGGGCTGTGGCGTACTTATGTTGGGGGCTAAATGGTTTAAACTAGAGGCCTTGCTGAATGCAGGAGCTGATTTCAGAAATATTTTTGGTGCAATGTGCTTGTTATATGGGGGCTTTAGATTGTATCGTGGCATTCAACAAACTTATTAGTAAGCTAATTTTTCTCCCTTTAAATTCAATGGTATGCGTCCCCTTTTAATCCTCTTTTTTAGTTTCTTATTGCTAGCTGCTTGTCAAGTGAGTGAACCTGCAAAAGTATTGGAGTCTACTTCGGAAGGAACTATTGCAATTACAGTCGAAGAGAGCTTTAAATCTTTTATGGATCAGGAATTAAAAGTGTTTGCTTCTAGTTATCCCAAAGCGCATATAAAAGTTCAGTACAAGTCTGAAATTGAGTGTTTAAAAGACTTTGCAGAGGACAGCACAAGAATGATTTTTGTTACTAGGGGGTTAAACAAAGTGGAACAAGTTCAGTTTAAAAATCAATTGGGGTATGCACCTACTTTTGGAATTCTTGCTTACAATGCCATTGCTGTTGTTGTTCATCAAAATGCCAAGGACAGTATTTTTACTTTACAAGATTTACAAGACCGACTCACGGGCAAAAATCCACAGCAGGTGGTCATGGATGGGAGTCATTTAACTGGTATCGTTAGATTTTTAAAAGACAGTTTGGTGAAAGCGGATAAATTAGGAAAAAATGTAATGGCTGCCAATGGAAGCAAAGAGGTGATTGACTATTTAAAAAACAACCCCAACGCCATTGGTTTTGTGGGAATGAATTGGATTGGAGATGATTATGACCCTCGTCAAGTGGCGGACAGATTAAAATTAAAAATGGCCAAAGTAGAGTGTACTTTATGTGCCGAGAAAGGGCTTTTTGCTTCTCCATCTCAAGCTACCATTAGCTTAGGTCAGTATTCCTTGTCCTTGCCCATTTACTATATTTTAAAAGAAAATGCACCTGGTTTGGGGTCTGGATTGCTCAATTTTATGAGTTTAGAACGAGGACAGCTTATTTTTAGGAGGGCTTTTTTGGTGCCTGCCAAAATGGGATTTCAGAAACGAAATGGTTTAATGAACTAGGCTTAACTAAAAACTAACAATATATAGTTGATTTAATAAAAAATTAATGGGTTTCTAGCGAAAAAAATAATATTTTTAGACCTTTCAATTAGTTCTATTTAATTTGAAAAAAAGGGTGGCATCCAATCGATAGCTGCCTACTTAGAAGAGGGGGGTTAAATTATTTTTGTATCAATATAAAAAACAAGTGATGAGAAAATTGGTCTTCATGTTTATCGGGATTGTTTTTGTTAATGCAGCACTGCTTGCCCAAACACCGGTATCTCCATTAGCAGAAGGGGTTAAGTTATTGAATTACGAAAAAAATAAATCGGCACTTGTCTTTTTCAAAGAAGCAATGGATAAAAATCCTACCGATGGGGAAACTATTTTTTGGTATGGTCAAGCTATATTGGCTCAAAATTACAACGGTATTCCAACGGCCGAAGCTATAAAAAAGGCAAAAGAGGTTTATCAAGCTGGACTTCAGGCAAAAGCAAATGACCCTTGGTTATTAATAGGGATGTCGCATATTCAATCTCTAGAAGGAGCAGACAACAATGCGGTAAAACAAAATTTAGAAGTAGCCATTACATCCACTTTAAATACCAAAGGAAAGTACAAAGGCAAACCCAATCAAGATATCATCAATGCCATTGGGCGTGTTTACTCAGAGCTTCCTATTAAAGTTGGTGACCATCGTTATGCAATAGACAAATTAAAAGAAACGGTTACATCTTACGATGTAGTAAGTCCTAATTTGTATGTTAATTTAGGAATCAATTATTTAAAGATGGGCGGCGAGTTTGGTGGCGAAGCGGTAACCGCATTTCAAAATGCCATTACTGGAGATCCTAAAAATGCCTATGCACATTATAGAATTGGTAAAATTTATCAAACTCAAAACAACAAAGAATCGGTAGAGGAGTATTATAAAAAAGCAATAGATGCTGATCCAGCCATAGCGCCTGTGTATTTTTCATTGTATACTTTTTATGCGGACAACAATACCATCATGGCTAAGTCCAATTTGGATTTATTTTTAACACATGCAGATAAGGATCCCATATTTGAATATTTTAGTGCAGATTATTTATACAGATCTGGGCAATTTGATTTGTCTTTAGAAAAAGCCAAAAAGATGGAAGCGGCTGGTAATTTAACCATATTCCCAACCTTGGCTGTATTGTTAGCAAAAAACTACGACCATAAAGGAGATTCGGTTCTTGCCAAATCTTATATCGAACCTTACATCAATAATACCCCTACGGATAAAATATTAAGTACCGATTACGAATTGGCCATCAAAATATTGTCTCGCTTTAGTGGCAATCAACAAGCTTTGGCTGCTTTATTAGAAAAAGCCATTGCCGCAGATACTGCTAAGGTGAATAAATTGAAATATTATAAATTAGGCACAGACATGTTTGAAAAAGCAACCATGTATGCAGACGCTTTAAAATGGTATACCAATTTAGTTAATTTAAAGGGTTCAAAGGCCGAATTTGATTACTACAAATTGGCTAGTATCTCTTTAAATGCTAAAAATGGTGCTGCGACCATGGAAGTTGCCAAACAATACATCGCGGCTTTCCCTGAAAAGGGACAAGGGTATAATTTTAATACGAAAGGCGCTGCCTTAGTGGATACCGCCAATAACCAAGGAATTCTTTTTGAAGCAGTCAATTTCCAAAATCAATTTTTACTTAAAGACAGCGTCAAAAACAAGCAAGCTTTGATTAATAATTATTATACTTTAATTGGCTATTACAATGAAACCAAGGCCTACGACAATGCTGTCTTAATGTGCGATAAAGTACTTGAAATGGTACCCAATGACCCTACTACTTTACAGGCAAAGGGCCAGTTTGTCAAAAACATAGAAATTATCAAAAAAATGCAAGCTGGCAAGGGGGGGAAGGGTGCCGCTGCTGCCGCTGCTGACAGTACCGCACCCAAGAAAAACTAGACCTTAGTTAGGCATTTTTACCCAGGTAGAACTGTTCATAAATAATTTAAAAAAACTCCCTAATTATAGGGAGTTTTTTACTTTAGGTGCGCTGCTTTGCGTATTTTTGCGGCACCTAAACAATACGTATGAATTTGCAGCAGTTTTTGATTTCAGTAAATGAAACAAACAGCGCTAATAATTACTTACCAATAGCACTTCAGTTGCTATTTGCAGGTGGCTTTGTGTCACTTATGTTATTGGTCTCCAATTTTTTAGGGCCTAAGCGAAAAACAAGCGATAAATTAGAAAATTTTGCCAGTGGTATTGAGACACATGGGGATGCCAGATCTCCCATGGCAATCAAATATTTTTTGGTAGCCATCTTGTTTGTGCTGTTTGATGTAGAGGTTATTTTCTTTTATCCTTATGCAGTCAATTTTAAAAGTTTAGGTTGGTCAGGTTTTTTGGAAGTGGTTTTATTTGTTGCTTTTTTCTTGGTGGGTTTTATCTACATCATCAAAAAGGGAGCATTGCAGTGGGAAGATTAATATAAAAATTAAAGTATTTAGAAATATGCGTCCTGTTCGATTTAATTTAAATCCAAAAGAAGCTGAAATTTCAGAAGCGATCTCTATGGGCAAAGCCCCGGAAGGTGTTCCTGGCGATGGTTTTTTTGCTACACAATTAAGTTCGGTAGTAGGGCTTGCAAGAAAAAATTCTTTATGGCCATTGCCTTTTGCTACCTCTTGTTGTGGTATTGAATTTATGGCTACCATGGCTTCTCATTATGACTTATCAAGATTTGGTTCGGAGCGCGTAGGTTTTTCGCCACGTCAATGTGATTTATTGATGGTGATGGGAACCATTGCTAAAAAAATGGCACCCGTTTTAAGACAAGTGTATTTACTAATGGCAGAGCCACGTTGGGTGATCGCTGTTGGTGCTTGTGCTTCTAGTGGCGGAATTTTTGATACCTATAGTGTATTGCAAGGCATTGATCAAGTAATACCTGTGGATGTATATGTGCCTGGATGTCCTCCTCGTCCCGAAGCCATCATAGATGGGTTTATGAAAATTCAAGATTTAGTAGGACAAGAAAGTATCCGCCGTCGCAACAGCGATCAATACAAAGATTTACTTAACAGCTACGGCATTGAATAAAGATTCAATAAAATTTTTTGAACCAACATGGCATTAAACAACGAGACGATACAAAATAAATTAATAGAAAAATTTGGTGATCAAGTTTTGAATTTTTCTACTGCGTCTGGTATTTTATCTTTTGAATCTCCCAAAGAGCTTAATTTAAAGGTGCTTCAATATTTATATGAAGAACCATTTTTGGGATTCACTTTCTTAACCGATTTATGTGGGGTTAATTATCCAGACAATAAGGGAGCTGAATTAGTAGTAGTGTATCATTTGCATAATTTTTCTGAAAATATTCGGTTGCGTTATTCTGTAAGTACTTCAATAGATGAAACGGCGGTATTCACAGCTAGTAAGTTATTTGAAAGTGCCAATTGGATGGAAAGAGAAACCTATGATTTTTTCGGAGTTAATTTTATAGGGCATCCTAATTTAAAACGTATTTTGAATGTAGATGAGATGGATTATTTTCCATTAAGGAAACAATATCCATTAGAGGATCAAACGCGTATAGATAAGGATGATGAAATGTTTGGAAGAGGATAAATAAAAATAAAAAATTAAGGCGTAATAGCGAATTCAATAATGGAACATCAAAGTCGTATCACATTGCCTAAAGGGTCTATTGAAAAAACAACGACCACTTTAAATATTGGACCCACCCATCCTGCCACGCATGGGGTGTTTCAAAATATTATGGAAGTGGACGGAGAGCGTGTGGTATCGACAGAACAAACTGTGGGATACATTCATCGTGCCTTTGAAAAATTGGCAGAACGTCGCCCATTGTATCAAATTACACCCATCACCGATCGATTGAACTATTGTAGTAGCCCCATCAACAATATGGGTTGGCATATTACTTGCGAACGTTTTTTACAACTTGAATTGCCTAAGCGTGTTGATTATTTACGTGTTATCATTATGGAATTGGCGCGCATATCAGATCATTTAATTTGCAATTCCATTGTAGGAGTGGATACAGGAGCGTATACTGGTTTCTTATACGTGATGCAATACCGTGAATTAATCTATGAAATATATGAAGAAGTATGTGGGTCCCGTCTTACTACTAATATTGGCCGCATTGGTGGCTTTGAAAGGAATTTTACAAATACAGCGTTTACGAAACTCGAGAAATTCCTAAACGAGTATCCTAAAGTGTTGCGTGAGTTTGAAAATTTATTTGCACGCAATAGAATTTTTATGGAGCGAACGCAAGGTACGGGTGGTATTAGTGCAGCCCGTGCATTGAACTACGGATTTACCGGACCCAACTTACGCGCTACGGGGGTTGACTATGATGTGCGAGTGCAACAACCTTATAGCAGTTATCAAGATTTTGATTTTAAAGTTCCTGTGGGAACCACCGGAGATAATTACGATCGTTTTTTAGTACGCAATGCAGAAATGTATGAGAGCATTTCTATCATCAAACAAGCGTATCAAAAAATACAAAACTTTAAAGGTGCAGAAGCTGAAGTTTACCATGCCGATGTGCCTGAATATTATTTACCGAAGAAGGAAGATGTGTACACCAAGATGGAAGCCCTTATCTGGCATTTTAAAATAATCATGGGAGAAATAGATTTACCAAAGGGACAAATTTATAGTGCAGTAGAAGGTGGCAATGGAGAATTGGGTTTTTATTTAATCAGCGATGGTGGACGTACCCCTTTTCGATTGCATTTTAGAAGACCTTGTTTTATTTACTACCAAGCGTTTGAGGAATTGATCAAGGGAGGCATGTTGAGCGATGCAGTGGTGACGATGAGTAGTTTGAATTTAATAGCAGGGGAGTTGGATGCGTAGCTTTTTTGAATTGCGCGTATTATAATTATTGAGAAAATGAAATTTGTATATGAGTCTTCAATTTAATAACGAACAAATGACCGAGTTGAAACGCTTGGTAGCTCGTTATCCAGAAGGGAAACAAAAAAGTGCATTGCTACCGGTGTTGCATTTAGCGCAGGATAGTTTTGGAGGCTGGTTGCCAACGGAAGCGATGGATTATGTAGCAAGCTTATTAAGTATTGAACCCATTGAAGTATATGAAGTAGCCACTTTTTATAGCATGTACAATTTAAAATCCGTAGGCAAGTTTGTTTTTGAAGTATGTCAAACGGGCCCTTGCATGATCAGTGGTTCGGACAACATCATTGCCTATATTCAAAAGCAATTGGGCATACTGCCAGGGGAGACGACCAAGGATGGTTTATTTACTTTGAAGTTGGTGGAGTGTTTGGGAGCTTGCGGCTATGCGCCGATGATGCAAGTAGGCAAAGTATACAGAGAACACTTAACCAAAGAAAAAGTGGATGCAATTATTGAAGAATACAGACAACAAATAATAGCGCAAAATTAGAAAAGATAAAGTAGCAACAATGGGTGTAAAATTATTATTAGAAAAAGCAAATGTGCCAGGTATTCGTACTTACGATGTGTATCGTCGTGAGGGGGGATATGTGACAGCTGAAAAAGCGTTGAAGGAAATGACCATGGAGGCTATTGTAGAAGAAGTAAAGAAAAGTGGATTAAGAGGAAGAGGCGGCGCTGGTTTTCCTGCTGGCATGAAATGGAGTTTTATTGCTAAGCCCGAAGGCGTGCCACGTCATTTGGTATGCAATGCAGACGAAAGTGAGCCAGGTACTTTTAAGGATCGTTATTTAATGGAATTCTTACCCCACTTATTAATAGAAGGTTTACTTATTTCTTCTTATGCTTTAGGATCCAATGATACCTATATCTATATTAGAGGTGAATATGCATGGGTGGCTTCCATATTGGAAGAGGCAATAATAGAAGCCACTAAGAATGGTTTTTTAGGAAAAAATATTTTAGGCACTGGTTTTGATTGTATGATTCATGTTCATCGGGGTGCAGGTGCCTATATCTGTGGTGAAGAAACTGCGTTGATAGAATCCTTAGAAGGTAAAAGAGGCAATCCTCGTATCAAACCACCCTTCCCTGCGATTCAAGGAGTATGGATGCGTCCTACAGTAGTAAACAATGTAGAAACTTTAGCGGCTATAGTGCCTATTATCAAGATGGGGGGTGAAGCATATGCGAAAATTGGAGTAGGTCGTTCTACTGGTACAAAATTAATTTCTGCTTGCGGAAATATCAATAAGCCTGGCGTGTATGAAATTGACATGACCATTTCTGTGGAAGATTTTATTTACAGTGATGAATATTGCGGTGGCATCGCCAATGGTAAAAAGTTAAAAGCTTGTATCCCAGGAGGATCATCGGTCCCTATCTTGCCTGCGAATTTATTATTAAAAACGGCTAAAGGAGAAACACGATACATGAACTATGAAAGTTTAAGTGATGGCGGTTTTGCAACCGGTTCTATGATGGGTTCGGGTGGTTTTATAGTTTTAGACGAAGACCAATGTATTGTAAAACATACTTTAACCTTGGCGCGTTTTTACAGACACGAAAGCTGTGGACAATGTTCGCCATGTAGAGAGGGAACAGGGTGGATGGAAAAAATAATTCAAAAAATAGAATTAGGAAAAGGAGAAATAAGTGATATTGATTTGTTATGGGACATTCAAAGAAAAATTGAAGGCAATACCATTTGTCCATTAGGAGATGCGGCAGCTTGGCCGGTAGCGGCTGCGATTAGACATTTCCGTGATGAATTTGAATGGCATATTCAAAATAGAGCATTATCACAAACAAGTAATTTTGGTTTACAACACTATGCAGACCCTATCCATGTGCCTGCATAACATTGCACAAAACTATGAGTGAACAAAAATTATTTAAAGTAACAGTAGACAACATTACCATTGAAGTACCAGCGGGCACTACGATATTGCAAGCGGCACGAAAAATTGGAGGCGCTGTGGCGCCGCCTGCTATGTGTTATTATAGTAAGTTAGAACGTAGCGGTGGTAAGTGCCGTACTTGTCTAGTAGAAG
>Ga0114964_10001019_pt1 | contig 20736 bp, 20 predicted proteins | sample C_131016_MF_Meta_FD_92638 | JGI IMG/M metagenome (GOLD analysis project Ga0114964, IMG submission 92638) | Freshwater microbial communities from Lake Croche, Canada to study carbon cycling - C_131016_MF_MetaG | ecosystem: Environmental > Aquatic > Freshwater > Lake | place: Lake Croche, Canada...
AACTGGAAACTTAACTTCGGTGAGATTGCACAAATTTGGCGTGGCGGTTGTATTATCCGCGCAAGTTTCTTGCAAAAAATCACGGATGCTTATGCATTGAATTCACGCTTGAAAAATTTAATGTTAGATCCTTACTTCACTAACTCACTTAATGACAGTCAAGCGGGATGGCGTAAAGTGATTGCCTTAGCAGTGGTTAATGGTATTCCAGCACAAGGCTTTAGTGCAGCTTTAGCTTACTATGACGGTTATCGTAGTGCGGTATTACCAGCTAACCTGTTGCAAGCGCAACGTGACTATTTTGGTGCTCATACTTATGAGCGCGTGGATCAAGCACGTGGTCAGTTCTTCCATTTGGATTGGCCAGAAGCGGGTCGCCCACAGTTAGAAATTAGCTAAGACCAGTAACAAGGTAAAGCATTAAAGCAGACAAAAAAGGGCAGAATTTCTGCCCTTTTTTTCGCCTAAAGCTTAAGAGATATTGCTAAAGTGTGCGGCTAAATAAATTTAGCGCTAGTTGATAACAGAGTAATGCAGTTTGGGCGTCGTATCTTTCATCACCATCACGCATAAAGGCATGTTGGGCGTTAAACTCATGCCAAGTGAAATTCAGCTCAGCCGCGGTCATTTTTTCATACACCTGCATCCGGCCGGCGGTTGGAATATGACTATCTTGCTTGCCCCAAATCATTAGTAGCTCTCCACTAATATCATGCAGTCTATCCATGCTGTGTTGCCCAGTCTTATTGGGAATAGTGAGTGCATGTAAATCCGTGGCATAAAAGCAAGCTGTGCCTTTAATCTCAGGCTGTAGCGCTGCGCGAAAAGCCAAATGCCCGCCTATGCAGAAGCCCATAGCCCCTATGCTGCCGCTATACCAAGACTGTTGTTTGGCATAGTCAATCAGTGCGACGTTATCACTATCATAGCCTTGGACATCTTTGGCCGCTTTATCAGCATTGCCTTTGTCTCGGCCGGCATCGTCATAACCCAAGATGGTTCCAATGGGGTTTAACTCATGAAATACTTCTGGCACGAGTACTACATAACCATGGCTAGCCATCACTCTAGCAGCGCTTTCAATCGGTCCAGTTTGCTGAAATATCTCCGAATAGAAAAGTATGCAAGGATATTTTTCAGTAGGGGCGTTATTTGCTCCCACGGGGCGGTGAATGTATGTTCGCATTAGGCCAGTAGGCGTAGTGATGTCGGCAGCAAAGCTTTGAACTTTCATGAATGACTTTCTATTGGGCGGTTAAATGATAATTTTGGTATTGTACCGCGTGGTTATCACTTTTTACGACAGTGATTTTCAAGGGCTATGTTTTTAGTAAAGATTGCTTTAGCGATTAAATAGTCGATATAAGGTTTGCTAAGGGGCCTACAAGTTCCGTAAAATAGTGACTCAAAATTGTTGTTGCGCAGCGCCTGCTTCGCCTAGGCTTATTGGATCGCGTGGCGCATAATGGTTTCAATTAAGCTTAACCTCACTGATGCCAAAGAATATGCAACTTACTATTAATGGAAAACCACGTAGCTTTGATGCTTCTAATTTTAGCGTCGCGGATTTGGTTGGCCAGCTAAATTTAGAAGGCAAGCGACTTGCCATTGAGTGTAATGGTGAAATTGTTCCGCGTAGCCAGTTCGCTGAAGTGCACTTGGTGGATGGCGATAAGCTCGAAATTGTAGGCGCAGTCGGTGGCGGCTAGCCATATAATCAACATGCAGTACAGCATGATGTCTAAGGATACCAAGTGTCAGATCTATTAAAAATTGCAGGACATAGCTATCGCTCACGTTTATTAGTGGGCACCGGTAAGTATCAGGACTTTGCGCAAACGCGTGCGGCAATCGATGCCAGTGGTGCCGAGATTGTGACCGTGGCAATCCGCCGCACTAACATTGGCCAAACTGCGGGTGAGCCGTCTTTACTAGATTTTTTGCCGCCAGACCAATTCACTTATTTACCGAATACGGCCGGTTGTTATTCTGCCGATGATGCTGTGCGTACTTTGCGCTTAGCCCGTGAGTTGTTAGATGGACACAAACTGGTTAAATTGGAAGTACTAGGTGATCCAAATACGCTATACCCGAACATGATAGAAACCATCGCGGCGGCCAAAGTGTTAGTGAAAGATGGTTTTGATGTAATGGTGTATTGCTCAGATGATCCTATTATTGCTAAGCAATTAGAAGAAATAGGGTGTTGCGCGGTGATGCCATTGGCCTCGTTGATTGGCTCTGGCATGGGTATTTTGAATCCGTGGAATTTACAAATCATCATCGCCAATGCGCAAATTCCAGTATTGGTTGATGCGGGTGTGGGAACTGCGTCAGATGCAGCTATCGCGATGGAGCTAGGTTGCCAAGGCGTGTTAATGAATACCGCAATTGCGGCGGCAGGTGACCCTGTGGGCATGGCAGGCGCAATGAAAAAAGCAGTCGAAGCCGGTCGCGAGGCATTTTTAGCCGGCCGTATGCCAAAAAAACTTTATTCAGCCAGCCCTAGCTCGCCTAGTGCCGGCCTGATAGCTTAGCCTATGAGCCGAACATGAGTAGCGCCAAGCATTATGAATGTACCGTGCTAGTGGAAGCGGTGTTTATCCCAGAGCAATCGGATGTAGAGCACAATCGCTACGCCTTTGCCTACCAAGTTAAAATCACGAACACCGGTAATATCCCTGCGCAACTGATAAGTCGGCATTGGATTATTACTGAGGCCAGCGGAGAGCAGCAGGAAGTCAAAGGCTTAGGGGTGGTGGGTGCGCAGCCATTGCTTCAACCCAGTGAGCATTTCGACTATACCAGTGGTACGGTCATCAATACCCCGATGGGTGAAATGCATGGTAGCTATCAAATGGTGGCTGAAGACGGTCACCGTTTTGATGTGAGCATCCCGTCTTTTGCGCTGAGTATGCCTAGAGTATTGCATTAGTTAGCCGCCTGTTACTTTCCAGAATGAATAACTACAACGATTATCAATTGATGAAAAAAATAGTGATGTGTGTATGGCTAATATTGGTATTAGCGAGCCTAGGTGCCTGTAGTCAAGTTAAAACCAAGAAGGCTGAGATAGCACCTGCTGCGCCTGTTGTGGCTAAATGTGATTGTGAAAAGGGCGTAGATGTCACGCCGGTATTACCTGCAGAGCCTTGCAAAGTGCCAGACACCAAGGCGGTAGAGGTTAAAATTCCAGAATACGGCTTATTAAAGTTAGCTGCATGGGAAGATGTGGACGGAATCAATCAGGCCAATTTAATGACGGCTTGGCCAGCATGGATGCAAAGCTGTAGCACGCTGATTAACAAACCGCAGTGGCAAAAAGTATGTGGCGCTGCCAACGATCTAAACAGTCAGGTGACTAACGGTGCCAAAAAGACTAGCGCAGAGGCTGTGCAGGCTTATTTCAAACAGTATTTCTCTGTGTATAAAACCACCAATATAGATGGTACAGATAACGGTTTGATTACTGGCTATTATGAGCCTTTGTTAAAAGGTAGCAGAACTAAGTCAGCCAAATATGCCCATCCTTTATATGTCCAACCAGAAGACTTGGTGACGGTTGAGCTCGATAGTATTTTTCCAGAACTTAAATACAAGCGAGTGCGCGGCCGATTGGTGGGTAATAAATTGGTGCCCTATTACAACCGCGCAGAAATTGAAGCGGACGCTTCGCCACTGCAAGGCCGCGAGCTCATCTATATTGATGACATTATTGATGTCTTTTTCTTGCAGATTCAGGGTTCAGGTTTGGTGCAGTTGGATAGCGGCGAACAAGTGCATGTAGGCTACGCCGATCAAAACGGACAAAGTTATAACTCCATTGGCCGCATTTTAATTCAGCGCGGCGAACTCACCGCCTCCAATGCTTCAATGCAAGGGATTAAAAACTGGGCGCGCAATAACTTAACTAAATTACGCGAGCTACTTAATAACAATCCTAGTTATGTGTTCTTTAGAGAGCTGCCAGCAGGTTTGCCAGGGCCGCTAGGCGCCCTTGGGGTCCCAATACTGGGTGAGCGTAGTGTGGCGATTGACCCCAAATTTGTACCCTTGGGTGCACCATTATTTTTGGCCACCACAGAGCCCAATAGTAGTAAACCATTAAAGCGTATGGTGATAGCGCAAGATACTGGTGGCGCTATTAGAGGTGGCGTGCGAGCGGACTTTTTTTGGGGCGCTGGTTTTGAGGCGGGTGCAAAAGCGGGTGCAATGAAGCAACCAGGAAAGATTTGGGTATTTTTACCGAAAGAATTTACCTTTAAAACAGTTCCATAAGAATCAAGGACCTTTGGGTCCTTTTCTGTTTAGGACTGCTTCTAGCTTTCAGTCACGCCATATTGCTGACGATACGTTTCAACGGCATGTAAATTATTGACCATCCCCGGTTGATTTTGTAAATAACTCAGCAAGTCATCTAGATTGGTAATGGCGCAGACGGGTATTTGATTGTTTTTAATGACCTCTTGAACTGCTGAAAGCGCGCCTAAGCCCTTTTCTTGTCTATCAATCGCAATGGCAACGCCACATGCGTTGGCGCCGTTTGCGTTAATCATTTCAACAGATTCACGCACTGAGGTGCCGGCAGAAATTACGTCATCAATAATCAATACACGCCCTTGTAGTGGGCTACCAACGATGACACCACCTTCTCCATGATCTTTAGCTTCTTTGCGATTATAGGCATAAGGAATATTGCGGCCACTCCGGGCAAAGGCGATGGCGATACTGGCAACCAAGGTAATGCCTTTGTAAGCTGGGCCAAACAACATATCAAACTCTATGCCAGATTTGCTGATAGCAGTAGCATAAAACTCCCCCAGCTTCATTAAGCTCTCACCATCATTAAATAGCCCCGCATTAAAAAAGTATGGGCTTAGACGGCCGGCTTTGGTTTTAAATTCACCAAAGCGTAATACCTCTTTTTTAATGGCAAATGCGATAAACTCTTGTCTGAAGTGGTCAGGTTGCTGATTCATATTGTTCTAATGGTCAATTGAAGGAATAAGGTTTTGAAGATTATATCGCTAAATTTAAACGGCATACGCTCGGCAAAAAACAAAGGGGTCTATGCTTGGTTAAAGAAGCAAGATGCAGACCTTGTTTGTATGCAGGAAATCAAGGCGCAGGCTGCCGATATGCATGAGGATATGTTGGCGCTTGAGGGCTATTATAGCTACTTTCATTATGCCGATAAAAAAGGATATAGCGGTGTAGGCATTTACAGCAAACAAAAAGCCGATGCAGTCATTGAGGGCTTAGGGATTGCCGATATCGACAGTGAAGGCCGTTATTTAGAGGTGCGGTTAGGTAATCTCAGCGTGGTTTCACTTTACCTGCCATCAGGATCTAGTGGCGAAGAGCGGCAGGCGTTTAAGTTTAGTATGATGGCGCGTTTTATGCCGCAATTAAAAGCGCTTAAAGCTAGTGGCCGCGAAGTGATTATTTGCGGTGACTGGAATATTGCGCACCAAGAAGCTGACTTAAAAAACTGGAAAGGCAATCGCAAGAACTCAGGATTCTTACCTGAAGAACGCGCGTGGCTGACAGCATTGTTTTCTGATGTGGGCTGGGTTGATGTTTACCGTGACCTATATCCGAACGCGACCGAGGAGGGTTACACTTGGTGGAGTAATCGCGGTCAAGCTTGGGCCAACAATGTGGGATGGCGTATTGATTACCAAATTGCGACACCCGCAATCGCAGCCAAGGCCATTTCAGCCAGTATTTACAAAGATGAGCGCTTTAGTGATCATGCGCCATTGATCGTCAATTATGCTGACTAATGTCAGTGGTCGCGGATGGCCGGTTTTAGCAAGTCTAAAGGCTGATTTCCATCTATAGACCATGGCGCCACTTTAATAAGCAACAGCATGCCAGGAATTGCAGCGACAAAGCAGAATAGGAAGAAGTTGCGCCAGCCTAAATCTTCTACTAGATATCCGGTGGCAGCATTCGCGAAGGTACGCGGCACTGCCGCAAGACTGGTAAACAACGCGAACTGGGTGGCAGTATAAAGCGGGTGTGTGGTGTAGGCGATGTAGGCTACAAAAGCAGCTGTGCCGAGACCGACACCAAATGCTTCTAGCCCGATGGCCATGCCGAGCACAAATAAATTATGGCCGACCATTGCCAACCATGCAAACCCTAAAATTGCCAGCATTTGCACCGCACCAAAAATCCACAGTGCGCGGTTAATGCCTAGCTTCACCATCCACGCGCCGCCTAATAACCCGCCAATCACACTCGGCCATAACCCTGCATTTTTGGCAATCAAGCCAATCTCAGTTTTGCTAAAGCCCATGTCTAGATAGAACGGTGTTGCTAGTGCGGTAGCCATGCTGTCACCGAGTTTATAAAAAAATATAAAGGCTAGTATCAACAAGGCAGTTTTAAGACCGTTACGGCCTATAAACTCATAAAATGGTTCACTCACTGCAGCGCGTAAGGTTTTGGGCGCAGCATTTCTTAAGCTGGGCTCTTTTACAAATACAGTCATGGCCAAACCGGGCAACATAAACAAGGCTGTAATGATAAATACGCTATGCCAAGGCAGATAGTCGGCAAGGATTAAAGACAGTGAGCCGGGAATTAAGCCTGCAATTTTGTAGGCATTCACATGGACTGCATTGCCTAACCCTAATTCAGCGTCCAGCAGCAATTCGCGTCTATAGGCATCCAGCACCACATCCTGCGAAGCGCTAAAAAATGCCACTACTGCAGCTAAATAGGCAATTGACCAGATATCGAACTGTGGATTAAAGGCGCCAAATATGGGGATGGACAAGAGTAATAAAATTTGTGAAATCAGCAGCCAGCCACGTCGCCGGCCCAATGGTGGGCTATAGCGATCAAATAAGGGCGCCCACAAAAATTTCCAGGTGAACGGTAAATTGATCAATGCAAATAAGCCGATGGCTTTCAGGTTGACACCCTCAGAGCGAAGCCATGCGGGTAGTAGGCTGATGAGAATATACAAAGGCAAGCCTGAGCTAAAGCCTGTGAATATGCAAATCAGTATGCGTTTATTCAGTAAAGCCTGCCAAACGCTGGGTTGATTTACCATAAATTTGATATTTTTTGAGTCACTTGGGCGTGTTGTCAATGAATGCGCTTATTTTTTTGGCATACTTTCTAAGCGATACATGGCTAGACTGCCCATTAGGTTCGGCATAAAGGTGACCGGTTGATTGGCAGTCAGCACTAGACGCTGCTTCACGCTAATATTGCAGTTAATGCAGAACTGATCAAAGTCATAGATTGTGCATAGATGCACATTGGGCGTGTCATACCATTGATAAGGCAGATTCTTAGACACGGGCATCCGGCCTTGTAGCGACTGAGCGCGATGGCGCCAATAGCCAAAGTTAGGGAAGGTCACAATCACTTCGCGGCCTATCCGTAACATTTCACGCACAATCCCTTCGGTATTGTGCACCGCTTGCAAGGTTTGCGACAAAATGACTGTATCAAATGACTGGTCTTCAAAGTCAGACAGGCCAGCTTCCAAATCCATCTGGATCACATTAATGCCTTTTGACATGCAAGCGAGCCAGTTGGCATCATCTTTTTCCACGCCGTAGCCGCGTATTTCTAAAGAGGATTTTAAATATTCAAGCAAGGCGCCATCGCCACAGCCTAAATCCAGCACCTTGCCACCAAAGGGAAGCCAACCTGCAATGATAGCAAAATCATGACGAAATTCAGCGATATTGACATTCATGACGGCTCTCCTACTTTAATGTTGTGTAAGTAGTTGCGCAAAATGGCGTGATAATGAGGATCTGGCATTAGAAACGCATCATGACCATGGGCTGCAGTCACCTCGGCATAGCTCACGGTCAACTCATTGTCGAGCAGGGCTTTCACGATTTCGTGGGAGCGCGCTGGCGAAAAGCGCCAGTCACTAGTGAACGACACTAATAAAAATTGCGCGCAGACTTTATCTAGCGCTTGACTTAAATTACCGTCAAATGGCAGCGCTGGGTCATAATAATCTAAGGCCCGTGTCATACGTAAATAGGTGTTGGCATCAAACTCACCAGCAAACTTATCACCTTGGTAGCGCAGATAAGATTCCATTTCAAACTCAGCATCAAAGCTATATCGAATCGTATCTTTTAGCTTACGCCCAAACTTGGCGCCCATGGCATCGTCACTTAAGTAGGTAATATGACCCAACATGCGCGCAATGCGTAGGCCTCGACGAGGCACCACGCCGTGCGCATAGTAATCACCACCATGAAACTCCGGATCAGTAATAATGGCTTGGCGCGCGACTTCATTAAACGCCATATTTTGTGCGGTCAGATTAGGGGCGGAAGCAATCACCAAGGCATGGCGTACGCGTTCAGGATAGGCAATCGTCCACTGCAAGGCTTGCATGCCGCCTAGGCTGCCACCGACCACTGCCGCAAGTTGTTGTATGCCAAGATAATCTGCCAGTAGTGTTTGTGAATTGACCCAGTCTTCTACGGTCAGTACTGGAAATTGCGAGCCCCAAGGCTGTAGCGTTTCCGGATTAATGCTTGCTGGCCCAGTACTCCCATGGCAGCCGCCTAGGTTATTGACACCGATTACAAAAAACTTATTGGTGTCTAATGGCTTATTGGGTCCCACCAAGTTATCCCACCAACCAGGGTATTTATCATCGGCATTATATTTTCCGGCCACATGATGGGTGCCAGATAGGGCGTGACAGATTAAAACTGCATTGGATTTATCCGCATTTAACTGGCCATAGGTTTCATACACCAGATCAAATTGTGGCAATATTGCGCCACTCTTCAGGCGCAATGGTTGCTTAAAGTGTGCAGTTTTCGCGGCAACGATGCCGACAGATTGTTCGGCTAGAGATGATGGGTTTATTTCAGACATGGCGTGATTATACTATAGGATTTCAGTAGGTTTTTGTGTGTGCATTATCGTCATGAGGGTAAGTCGGTATTGGCTTTTTTGTATCCGTGTCAATTAGTCCCAATGCTTACTCACAATCAAGGGGTTTTTGGCTAGCGTGACACGATCATTACCCCCTAAATCTTGTAGCGTGACGACATCAATCAAGCCAGTTTCTGCCATTAAATCTGCCACTAGCGTGGCTTGATTGTAGCCATGCTCTAGCATGAGCCAGCCTTGGGGTTTGAGGTAGAGCAGGCTATGCTCAACAATGCGACGTATATCGTCAAGCCCATCAAGCCCAGAAGTTAACGCGCTTAAGGGTTCAAAACGCAAGTCACCTAGGCTTAGGTGGATATCGTTGTTTTCAATATAGGGCGGATTGCTGACGATTAAATCGAATTGTTGCTGGGGAATCTGGCCAAACCAATCGCTTAAGATGAACGTCACATTGTGAATGGCCAAAGCGTGTGCATTTTTTTCAGCCATTTTTAGCGCGGCTAAGGAGGCATCTGCCGCGATGACGTTCGCCTGTGGGCGATGCCTGGCAAGTGCCAGAGCAATGGCGCCACTACCAGTGCCTAAATCTAAAATTGACGCAGCAGCATGATTAGAAATTTTAGCCAAAGCCGCGTCTACCAGTGTTTCGGTATCGGGTCGCGGAATTAATGTATCTTGGTTGACCATCAGATTTAAGCCGTAGAACTCGCGCACGCCTAAAATGTAGGCGATGGGTTCGCCCTGAAGGCGGCGCGTTAGTAATGCCTCAAAAGCTTGCGCTATGGAATCTGTTAAGGCTTCACCTTCATGTGCGATAAGCCAAGCACGATTCTTGTGGGCTGCAGTTTGAAGTAGCAGTTGCGCTTCTATTCGCGCATCGCTCGCCTCTAGACCTAAGCTATTGATGAGCTGGCTTTGTGCCACAGCACAAGTTTCGCGTAGCGAGGCGCTCAATTAGTTATCGTCACCCAAACTGGCCAGCAAATCAGCCTGATGTTCAGCTGATAGCGCGCCAATTAATTCATCCATATCACCTTCAGTAATCGCATCAATTTTATACAAGGTTAAATTAATGCGGTGATCGGTAATACGTCCTTGCGGATAATTGTAGGTGCGAATACGTTCTGATCTATCGCCCGAACCAATCAGCGATTTACGCTCACTAGCAATTTTAGATTGTTGTGCGCGCACTTCCGCGTCTTTAATACGTGCAACCAACACACTCATGGCTTGCGCCTTATTTTTATGTTGACTGCGATCATCCTGACATTCGACCACGATGCCCGTAGGCAAATGCGTAATACGCACAGCGGAGTCGGTCTTATTAATATGCTGACCACCTGCGCCACTCGCTCGGTAGGTATCAATCCGAATTTCTGCTGGATTAATGACTACGTCACTGACTTCATCTGCCTCGGCCAATATCGCTACTGTACAAGCTGAAGTATGAATGCGACCTTGGGTTTCGGTATCAGGTACACGCTGTACTCGGTGCACGCCAGACTCAAATTTTAGTTTGGAGTAAGCGCAATAACCTTCAATTTTGGCAATAATTTCTTTGTAGCCACCGACTTCAGATTCATTCGCTGAGACCACTTCAACCTTCCAGCGTTGGCGCTCGGCGTAGCGCGAATACATCCGAAATAAATCACCAGCAAATAGACCTGATTCATCGCCGCCAGTACCCGCGCGAATTTCTAAAAATAGGTTGCGGTCATCATTAGGATCTTTAGGAAGTAGCAGTTTTTGTAGCGCGGTTTCAATCGCCACCATTTTGACTTTGCCCTGCTCAATTTCATCCTGGGCAAACTCTTTCATGTCCGGGTCGCTGAGCATCGCTTGCGCTTCGTTCATGTCGGCTTCTACCTGCTCAAAAGCACGGTACTGCTCTACGATAGGCGTAATCTCGGCGTGCTCTTGCGTAATTTTGCGATAGTTATCCATGTTGCTTGTCGCATTTTCCGCACTCATTAAGCGGTTAATTTCTTCTAAACGCTCGCTTAAAGTGGCGAGCTTTCTAATCATGCTGGGTTTCATTCTGTGCCGTTTATATTTGGTGTAATGGGTTTAATAGTGAGGCGCTTACAAGAGACTAGTCGTTTAAATCTTTAATCTGATACAGCTTTTTCAAGGTGTTTTCTAGCCGCGTATGCTCGTCACCGTGGGCAAGGTTCAGCGCATGACTGGGCGCATGTAAAAACTTGTTGGTGAGTGCGTTGCTTAAGGCTTCTAGTACTTTCTCTACGCTCTCGCCTTTTTGTATCAGTTTAAGTGCTTTTTCTAATTCGGATTTTCTCATCACTTCAGCTTGGTCACGAAGCGCCTTAATCGTAGGCACAGCTTCGCGTTTTTTTAACCAATGCATAAAGTTTTCCACACGCGCGGACACGATAAGTTCGGCATCAAGGGCTGCTTCTTGGCGGTTGACCATGCCGTCGCTGACGACTTGTGCTAAATCATCTACTGTATATAAAAACACATCGTCTAATTCTGCCACTTCGGCTTCAATGTCACGCGGTACAGCTAAGTCAACCATAAAAATAGGACGGTGCTTACGTGCTTTAATCGCACTTTCCACCATGCCTAAGCCCACAATTGGCAATTGACTGGCGGTACTAGTAATCACGATATCAAATTCGGCAAAGCGCTCAGGTAGATCGTTGAGCAGTATGGCGTGGCCACCAATTTTTTCTGCTAAATTTGAGCCACGTTCTATGGTGCGGTTAGCCACAGTCATGCTTTTAGGTTTTTGTGCCGTGAAATGATCGGCGCATAACTCAATCATTTCACCTGCGCCAATAAATAATACCTTTTGCTCACTAATGTTGCCAAAAATGCGTTGTGCCAGTTTGACTGCAGCCGCAGCCATGGAAATAGAATTTGCACCGATATCGGTATTGGTGCGTACTTCTTTGGCCACTTCAAAAGTACTTTGAAATAACTTATGGAGCATCGTGCCGAGCGTCCCAGCTTCCTGCGCGATTTTAACCGACTGCTTAAACTGCCCCAATATTTGCGGCTCACCTAACACCATGCTGTCTAGGCCGGAGGCCACTCTAAACGCGTGCTTAACCGCTTCACCATTGGGTAGAGTGTAAATGTAAGGCTCTATGCTACTGGCCTCTAAGTGATGATATTTTGATAACCAGTTAAGCGGCTTGTTCGGATTGTCTGTGCGACAGTAGAGCTCAGTACGATTGCAGGTTGATAAAATCGCCGCCTCGCTAGCGTCGTGCAGAGTCAATTCGCGGAGCGCGCTAACGAGATGTTCGCTGTTAAACGCAACATGTTCGCGGATTTGGATGGGGGCGGTTGTGTGGTTAACGCCGATGACATATAACTGCATAGGTGCAATTTTGATGGATTGGCTTATGATAAGCAAGAAATACAGGTGAACTACCCCGCCATAAATGGCAAATATTTCCCCGCAATCCTGTTAAAATATCGCTTTAGTACTTATTTTCAAGCTAAATGTAGCTTGAAGCTATTTGATCATATTAAATGAACGGATTACACCATGGATAAAACTTTTAGAATTGCCCCTAGTATTCTTTCTGCGAATTTCGCCAAACTTGGCCAAGAAATTGAAGATGTCATTATTTCGGGCACCGATATTGTCCATTTTGATGTGATGGATAACCACTATGTGCCGAATTTAACCATAGGGCCATTGGTCTGTGATGCGATTCGTGAAATCTCGAAAAATGTGGGCGCACTTATTGACGTGCATCTAATGGTAAAACCAGTAGATCGTATTATTCCTGACTTTGCCAAAGCTGGCGCCAATATCATTACCTTTCACCCTGAAGCATCAGATCATATTGACCGTAGCTTGAGCCTAGTGCGTGAGCAAGGTTGTAAATCAGGCCTGGTATTTAACCCAGCCACTTCACTGAGCTATTTGGATCATGTGATGGATAAGATTGATATGATTTTACTGATGTCAGTCAACCCGGGCTTTGGTGGTCAGAAATTCATTCCGGAAACGTTGCATAAACTCACATTAGCGCGCGCCCGTATTGATGCTTACTATGAAAAAACCGGCCGCCAAATTTGGCTAGAAGTGGATGGCGGCGTGAATGCCATGAATATTGCGGATATCGCTCGTGCAGGTGCTGATACTTTTGTTGCAGGCAGTGCAATTTTTGGCTCGCCAAAAGATACTGATAAAAATCGCTACAACACAGTCGTGGGCGAGATGCGCGCAGCTTTAGCTACGGTAAAATAATTGCAAAAACTGAAGGTGAAGGCCGTCATGATTGATCTTGATGGCACTTTGGTCCACAGTGCTCCTGAGATTGCGCGCGGCGTCAATGCAATGTTGGTAGCACTTTCCCTACCCACTTTACCGGCTGTCCAAATAGAAGCTTATATTGGGGATGGTGCAGAAAAACTGATCAAGCGCGCGTTAACTCAACAGTCAGATTGCGAGCCAGATGCAGCACTGTTTGTTCAAGCCAAACAATTGTTTTTTACCGAGTATGCAAAAGTAGTGTCGGAAAGTCTGCCTTATCCTGGTGTAGTGTCGGCTTTGCAAGCATTGAAAAATGCTGGGTATCGCTTAGCATGCGTCACGAATAAACCGCAAACTTTTACACAGGCCTTATTGCTAGCGAGCAATTTATTGCCCTATTTTGAGATGGTGGTTAGTGGCGACACTTTGGCCAAAAAGAAACCGGATCCTGATCAGCTTATTTATTGTTGCGAGAAATTTGGCGTTGCTCTTAACGAGGCAGTGTTGGTGGGTGACTCAAAAGTAGATGTTGCGGCAGCGCGCAGTGCAGGTTGTTATATGATTGCGGTGTCTTATGGCTATAATCATGGTCAGCTTATTGAGGCCAGCATGGTTGATGCCCTGGTGGATGATTTACAGGATGTGCCTAAATTATTGCACTAAATACTAAATGAAGATGAATACCTAGAAAACCTATAAACATGAATGCTCATTTGATTAAGGCCAAAAGTTGGCGATGGTGTTAATTTTAAAGGCGTAGCTAGTTGCGCCCCAGCACCATTCAACCCAATAAAAGTAGGTAAGGAAGTTTATGTTTAGCACAATCAATTTAACCGAATTTAATCACTTGGCTGCGCAAGGATACAACCGTATTCCCTTGGTACTGCAGACCTTTGCTGATCTTGATACGCCACTATCACTGTATTTAAAGTTAGCCAATAAACCCTATTCATACCTGTTGGAATCAGTACAAGGTGGCGAGCGCTTTGGCCGTTACTCTATTATTGGCTTGCCAGCAAAAACCCGTATTGTTGCCCATGGTAATCAGGTGCAGGTGTTAGAGGGCAGTAAAGTGCTGGAGTCTGTCGACCACACTAACCCATTGGATTTCATTAAAAGCTATCAGGCGCGATTCAAAACGCCACCCTACGAAGGTTTACCTAGGTTTACTGGCGGCTTGGCTGGTTACTTTGGTTATGAAACCATCCGCTATATAGAAAAACGATTAGCGCACACGCAAAAGCCGGACGCGATTAATGTGCCTGATGTGCTGTTGATGGTTTCGGAAGAGCTTGCGGTGGTGGATAACCTCAGTGGTAAGCTCTATTTTATTGTGTATGCCAATCCAGCTGAAACCGATGCTTATGCTAAAGCACAGGCGCGCCTAACTGACTTATTAGCGATGCTCAGAACTTCGGTTGCCATTCCAAAAGCCGTAGCCACTGAAAAAACAGTTGCCAGTTCGGAGTTTGGTGAAGAAAACTTCAAGGCAGCGGTCAAGTCTGCACAGCAGTACATTTTAGAGGGGGACATTATGCAGGTGGTATTGTCTCAGCGGATCTCGCAAAAGTTTAGTGCGCCACCGCTATCTTTATATCGCGCTTTACGTAGTCTAAATCCATCCCCATATATGTTTTACTACGACATGGATGATCACCATGTGGTGGGCGCCTCACCAGAGATTCTAGTGCGCTTGGAAAATGGTACTGTAACGGCGCGTCCGATTGCAGGCACACGCCCGCGTGGCAAAAATCGTGAGCATGATTTGGCCTTGGCTGAGGAATTGCTAGCCGATCCTAAAGAGCGCGCAGAGCATGTGCAGTTAATGGACCTAGGCCGCAATGATGTCGGCCGCGTGGCGGTGACTGGCACGGTCAAAGTGACTGATAATATGATGATAGAGCGTTACTCGCATGTGATGCATATTGTCAGTAATGTAGAAGGCAAGCTCAAGCCAGGCATGGATGCGATTGATGTGATTAAAGCAACCTTTCCGGCGGGGACTGTCAGCGGCGCACCTAAAGTGCGAGCGATGGAAATTATTGATGAATTAGAACCTAGCAAGCGTGGCATTTACGCTGGCGCCGTCGGCTACTTGGGTTTTAATGGTGATATGGATGTGGCGATCGCGATTAGAACAGGCGTGATTAAAAACAACATGCTCTATGTACAGGCGGGCGCGGGCATCGTCGCCGATTCAGTGCCGCAAAGCGAATGGGATGAAACGCAAAACAAAGCACGCGCAGTATTACGCGCGGCAGAGTTGGTACAAGAAGGGCTGGATTTAAACTAAATGCGACTTAAACTTTAAGCATTGCAGCGCAATGCTTAAAGTGATCTGGGTTGTTAAGCTTTGAGTTTTCTCATCAACAAGTCGTTGACCTGCGCTGGGTTGGCCTTGCCTTTAGATGCCTTCATAATCTGACCGACTAGCGCATTAAAGGCTTTTTCTTTACCCGCTTTGTATTCTTCCACCATGGCGGCATTGGCGGCTAAAACCTCATCAATAATGGCTTCAACGGCACCACTATCAGACATTTGTTTTAGTCCTTTGGCTTCGATAATTGCGTCAGCATTACCTTCCCCAATCCACATGGCTTCAAATACTTCTTTGGCTGCATTGTTAGAAATGGTACCGTCAGTAATGCGTTGGAGCAATTGCGCGAGGGCTTCAGCTGCAACCGCTGAGCTGGAAATGCTTTTATCTTCGGCATTCAGTTTAGCGGACACATTGCCGGTGACCCAGTTTGCCGCTTGCTTAGCCTCGGCGCCCGCTTTCACGGTGGCTACAAAGTAATCAGCCAAGCCGCGTGAGCTAGTGAGCGCGCCGGTATCGTAGCTGGATAATCCATACTCAGCTTCAAATCTCGCTTTCATGGCTTCCGGCAACTCAGGCATGCTAGCCTGCACACGCGCTTTATCTTCAGCAGAAATCATTAAAGGTAGTAAATCAGGATCTGGGAAGTAGCGGTAATCGTTAGCCTCTTCTTTACTACGCATAGCGCGTGTTTCGCCAGTATCTGGGTTAAATAACACAGTGGCTTGATGAATGGAGCCGCCGTCTTCCAGCGTTTCTATCTGCCAGCGTGTTTCATATTCGATAGCTTGCTGCATAAATTTAAAAGAATTCAGATTCTTAATTTCACGCCTAGTGCCTAGTTTTTCGCTGCCCTTATGACGCACAGATACGTTGACGTCACATCGGAAGCTACCTTCTTGCATATTGCCATCGCAAATGCCAATCCACTGCACTAGTTCGTGTAACTGTTTGGCATAGGCCACCGCTTCTGCGGCTGAGCGCATGTCTGGCTCAGTCACTATTTCTAGTAATGGTGTGCCGGCACGGTTCAAGTCAATGCCGCTCATGCCTTCTACTGCGCCATGAACCGATTTCCCAGCATCTTCTTCTAAATGCGCGCGGGTGATATTGATTACTTTTTCATAGGCTGGTTTTTTGCCCTGTGCTGGCACTTGAATGGTTACAGCGCCCTTGCCGACTACTGGCAATTCAAATTGACTGATTTGGTAGCCTTTAGGCAAATCTGGATAAAAATAATTTTTACGCGCAAATACTGAGCGTGATGCAATTTCAGCATTGATCGCCAAGCCAAATTTAATCGCACACTCTACAGCTTGTTTGTTGAGTACCGGCAGTACACCGGGCAATGCAATGCTGACTTCACACGCTTGTGTATTGGGTTCGGCACCATATTTAATTGGCGCGCCCGAAAAAATTTTCGTATTCGTTTGTAGTTGGGTATGTGTTTCTAACCCGATGACGACTTCCCATTCCATATTATTTCTAGCCTTATGCGCGTTTCAAATCAGGCATTTGTTGATGCCAGTCTGTGACTTGTTGGTACTGATGCGCGACATTAAGCATACGCGCCTCATCAAAATAATTACCTATAATTTGTAAGCCTACTGGTAGGGCTGGGCCGTCCTTAGCTTGTGCAAACCCAGCCGGTAAACTCATGCCTGGCAGACCAGCTAAGTTGGTCGAGATTGTGTAGATATCTTGCAAATACATGGCCACTGGGTCATCCACTTTTTCCCCAGCTTTAAAGGCAGTGGATGGCGCAGCCGGACCCATAATCACATCGCATTGTTTAAATGCTTCGATAAAGTCTTGGGCGATTAGGCGACGAATTTGTTGGGCTTTTAGGTAGTAGGCATCGTAATAACCGGCGCTCAGCACGTAGGTGCCGATTAAGATACGGCGCTTCACCTCAGCACCAAAGCCCTCAGCGCGGCTCTTGTTGTACATGTCGTTAAGGTCGGTATATTCAGCAGCGCGGTGGCCATAGCGTACACCATCGTAGCGAGATAAATTGCTAGAAGCCTCCGCTGGTGCTAGTACGTAATATACTGGAATTGACAAGCCGGTATTAGGAAGCGAAATATCAATAATCTTTGCGCCCAGTTTTTTATAGACATCAATGGCTGCAGTAATGACTTGCGCCACGTTCGCGTCTAAACCTTCAGCAAAGAACTCCTTAGGCATGCCGATTTTTAGACCAAGTAAAGGCTGGTCAGTCTGTGGCTTGTTAAGTTCACGGCTGTAATCTTCTTTATCACGCTGAAGGCTAGTGGAGTCGCGCTCATCAAAACCGGCCATCACGTTCATCATCAAGGCGCAGTCCTCTGCGCTTTTTGCCATAGGGCCAGCTTGATCTAGGCTGGAAGCAAAGGCAATCATGCCGTAACGTGACACTACCCCGTAGCTTGGTTTTAATCCGGTCAGTCCGCAAAGTGAGGCTGGCTGGCGTATTGAGCCGCCGGTATCGGTGCCCGTTGCTGCCGCACACAGGCGAGCGGCTACGGCCGCCGCGCTACCACCGCTGCTACCACCAGGGACATGATCAAAGCTCCATGGATTTTTAACGCCACCAAAATAACTGGTTTCATTAGAAGACCCCATGGCAAACTCATCCATATTGGTTTTACCTAAATTCACCGCACCGGCTTGATCAAACTGTGTGATTACATGCGCATCGTAAGGCGCAATAAAATTTGCCAGCATTTTTGACCCGCAAGTGGTTTGCCACCCTTGGGCACAGAAAATATCCTTTTGCGCTAGAGGGATGCCAGTCAGTGCAGTTGCATTGCCAGCGGCAATGCGTGCATCCGCAGCTTTGGCCTGCGCCAATGTCTTTGCTTCATCTAAGGCAATGTATGCATTGATGCTGGGGTTGTATTGCGTGATGCGGGTAAGGAAGCTTTGCGTGAGTTCAACGCTGGATATTTTTTTAGCTTGCAACATACTGGCAAGCTGTTTTAGGCTGCTATTTATCATAATTCGACAACTTTATTGATTGATTTTATTCGATGACTTTAGGGACAAGGTAGAGGCCGCCCGCGACTGCCGGCTGTGTGGATCCGTTACCTAACACGGGTGCATTTTTTTGAAAAGCCTCGCGCTGATTGGTTTTAGTCACGACATCATCGCGTAGGCGCTGATGAAGTTCTTGGGCATGCGACATGGGCACAATGCCAGTGGTATCCACTGCTTGCATTTGCTCAATCAAGCCTAAAATCCCAGTGAGTTTGCTTAAGGTAGCAGTCGCTTCGCTTTCGCTGACCTCAATACGCGCTAGGTGCGCAATTTTTTTAATATCTTCAATACTCAGAGCCATGCCGAAAAAATCCAAAATTTAATGGGTGCGGTTAGATGAATTTAATGATGTTGTGATGTTTTAATACTTTTGTTTCTTAACAACATGCGATTACATCTTAATTTATATCACAATTTCGGGTATTATACCCTGTTTTAAGCATGCCTTTATTGTACTCAAAGATTAAGCGGGCGGCTGGCCTTAACCACGCAACAATCAACAGGAAAAACATAATGTTCGGTTCTTTAAATAGTTATTTTTCAAACGATCTTGCCATTGACTTGGGCACTGCCAATACCCTTATTTACGCGCGTGGCAAAGGCATCGTTTTAGATGAGCCTTCAGTGGTCGCTATTCGCCTTGATGGCGGCCCTAACGGCAAAAAAATTCTGCTAGCGGTTGGCGCTGAAGCTAAGGGTATGCTCGGACGTGCACCAGCCAATATTCAAGCAATTCGCCCAATGAAAGATGGCGTCATTGCCGATTTCACCATTACAGAACAAATGCTTAAGTATTTTATTCGCCGTGTGCACGATTCACGTTGGTTTTCACCTAGTCCACGTATCATTATTTGCGTACCTGTGGGCTCTACTCAAGTAGAACGCCGTGCCATTAAAGAGTCAGCTGAGCGCGCTGGTGCTAAGCAAGTGTTTTTGATTGAAGAGCCAATGGCTGCGGCGATTGGTGCTGGCATGCCAGTTTCAGAAGCGACCGGATCTATGGTGGTAGACATTGGCGGCGGCACCACTGAAGTGGGCGTCATTTCACTTGGCGGTATTGTTTACGCAAAATCTGAGCGTGTGGGTGGCGATAAGTTTGACCAGGCTATTATTGATTACATTCGTCGTAACTACGGCATGCAAATCTCTGAGCCTACAGCAGAGGCGATTAAGAAGAAAATTGGCTCTGCATTCCCAGGCTCAACAGTATTGGAAATGGAAGTGACTGGACGCAACTTGGCTGAAGGTTTGCCGCGTAAGTTTACGATTTCTAGCAATGAGATTTTAGAGGCATTGACTGAACCATTAAATGCAATCGTTGGCGCAGTAAAGTCTGCGTTAGAGCAAACCCCACCTGAGTTAGGTGCAGATATTGCTGAAAAAGGCATGGTACTGACCGGGGGTGGTGCTTTATTGCGTGATCTAGATAGGCTTTTGGTGGAAGAGACTGGCCTGCCGGTGATTGTGGCTGAAGATCCGCTGACCTGTGTCGCGCGTGGATGTGGCCGAGCCCTTGAGGAAATGGATAAGTTGGGCAGTATATTTGCTTACGAATAATCTGTGATTAGATTAGACTTTAGGCCGTTCGCGGCCTAATTTTATTTGAAAAATATAAGATCACTTACGCTCTATTTTTTTAGTGTAACAATTCAACCCGCCTAGATTTAGCTAATTGAGATACTCAGCATCGCTTAAACATGATCAAAGGCTTTAATCATAAATTTGAACAGCAGCCCGCCCCCGCGTTTTTTGTGCGGGGCCCGAGTAGCTTTGCGCGTTTAGCATTTTTTTCCGCACTATCAATAGCGCTTATTGCCACCGATTCTAGGTTGCAATATCTGACTGCCTTGCGTCAAAATTTGGTCGCTTTACTGCAGCCCTTACAGGCGGTTGCAAACGCGCCAGCCCAGCTTTATCGAAATACTGATGAGTACTTCACTGCCCATCACAATCTGCTCAATCAAAATCGACAATATAAGCAACAGTTACTACAACAAGACATTACCCTGCAACGATTAAGCACCTTGATGTTGGAGAACGAGCATTTGCGCAATTTGTTGCAAGCCAACAAAGCCTTGCAAGAAAGCAGTATTGTGGGTGAAATTGTGCATATTGGGCGTGATCCATTCACTAAGAAAGTTATTGTTAATCGAGGAGCCAATGATCAGGTAGTGGCAGGCGCGGCGGTAGTCGATGCAGTCGGCGTGATTGGTCAAGTGACCCGCACTTACAGCAGCAGTAGTGAAGTGACGTTGATTACGGACACCTCGCT
>Ga0114964_10001020_pt1 | contig 20730 bp, 21 predicted proteins | sample C_131016_MF_Meta_FD_92638 | JGI IMG/M metagenome (GOLD analysis project Ga0114964, IMG submission 92638) | Freshwater microbial communities from Lake Croche, Canada to study carbon cycling - C_131016_MF_MetaG | ecosystem: Environmental > Aquatic > Freshwater > Lake | place: Lake Croche, Canada...
AGGATATGTTTGCGCAATAACACTTGAAATAGTATCCCTTATAAAAGGCATGCCATTTTTGACGATTGTGATGATACTAATAATCATTTTTAATAAATTGCTCAAACCTTGATTGAAAAAATTACATATAGTTAATTAAGCCAATATCTCTTTCCCTACATTTAAAACTATTGCTTAGACCCACTACATTCATAACCCTATGATCTATTGACTAAAAAAAAGACTGAATAAGCAACTACTGACCCAGTAATTACTCCGGCTAAAATTTCGATAAGGGTATGACCCATACGTTCACGCAAAAGCAGTGGAGAACTAGTAGTTAAAGAATTTAACTTATTAAGTGCTACAGCATGTTGTCCAACCTGCTTGCGTAAACTACTGGCATCCAAAATGACAATAAAGGCTAAAGCGATAGCAACGCCAAACGCGGGTGTATTAACCCCCTCTTTTAGTGCAATGAGCGTGGCAATGCTTGATACGATAGCAGTGTGATTGCTAGGTAGTCCACCATAACCAATCAAGTCAAAAGTAAAACGTCGAGTCCTCAAACTATTAATTAAAAACTTCAATGTTCCAGCAATGAGCCAAGCCAGAAAAGGAGTAAGTGCATATGAGCATTCTTTCATAGATATATCCCTGACAGAGCCCAAATGCAAGTAGCAATCCAAAGAACAATAACTACTATTAGTTGCCAATCAGCGAATAAAGCATCCGTTGGAGATTCCCCGCCATCTAGAGCTTCGACCACATACCAATAGCGAAAAAGGCCATATAAAACTAAAGGGATAGTGATCACCAATGATGGCCGAGTAGACATTACAAACATACTGTAAAAAAGTAATGCTCCTGTGGCAGACATTTCAGCATAACGATCTACTAGTGCTACTGAATATTTCTTTAGAACTTTACGGCCTTCAGGTCCACTTTGAGCCAACTCTTGACGACGCTTTACTGCAGCTAAATACAAAGCCAAGCATAAAGTAGTTATACACATCCAAGATGAGGCCCCCAAATTCAGAGCGGTAGCACCTGCAATGACGCGCAAAACAAAGCCAATGGCAATTATAAAAATATCAATGACTGGCTCGTGCTTTAAGAAAAATGTGTAAGCTAAGTTCAGCGCCAGATAAGCAATAATAACCAAAATTACTTTTGGCATGACTAAATAACCTAGGGCTAAAAAACCCCAAAGGACTAACAGAAGAACTAGGGCGGCATTTTTAGAGACAATACTGGAAGCTAGCGGGCGAGACTTGGACTTTCTAGGATGCTGACGATCATGGTCCATATCATGAATATCGTTCACAATGTAAGTTGCGGATGATGCCGCACAAAACAAGCTCGCAGCTAGAAAAGCATGCATTAGGGCATCTGGATTGAGCATTGCTCCCGAAAAAACTAGGGGAGCAAAAACAAAGCCATTCTTAACCCATTGCTTAGGCCTCATTAACTTGATAAGTCCAATTAAGCGATCCATCAGGCTATATGTAGTTGTCGCAATTTTCATATTTCGGGAATGATATTCTTGAATTTCTAAGCGTAATTCACTTGGCCCTTATTTTCGCATTATTTACAATCTCAATATATATTTAATAGTCACTTAATTACCGCTTACTTAAAGCCCTTAAAATACTCTAATGCTTAAAAAGCCTCCCTTTCAACATCCCTTAGACCCCTCTGGAAGACTAAAATGAAGGCAATTTCCTCTTGGGGGCGCTTAAGCTATGAAGATCATGATGTTATTCCCTTAAGCGAGCGGCATAATATTACTAAGCTCATTCAGATTCAAGAAGGCCGGCTCGGAATAGCTCATGGCATGGGACGCAGTTATGGAGATATAGCGTTAAATCCCAATGGTCTATTATGGCTCACTACTGGGCTTAATCATCTCATCGACTTTAATGAACATAATGGGCATCTAAGATGTGAAGCTGGGGTACTTTTGAGGGATATTCAGAGGTTATTTATCCCTAGAGGCTGGGCATTACCAGTTACGCCAGGTAGTCAGATGGTCACAGTAGGTGGGGCTATTGCCAATGATGTTCACGGCAAAAATCATCATTTACTTGGATCATTCGGAGATCATGTTCAAGATATTAAATTAATACGAACAGATGGCACGGCAATTGAATGTGGCCCCTTACAAAACACAGAGTGGTTTGCCGCTACCGTAGGGGGATTAGGGCTTACTGGCCTAATTGTTGAAGCAGAAATTCAGTTGCGCCCTACTTCAGGCCCTTGGCTAGATACTGAAACAATTCCCTATTCAAATTTATCGGAATTTTTTGAATTAGCTGATTCTTCAGAAAAAGACTGGGAACACACAGTCTCTTGGATTGATTGTGGGTCCAGAAAAGGACAGGGCATCTTTTTGCGGGCCAACTCGAATCAAGAATTAAAAGATACACCAAAAATAAGGATGGAGATAAAAATGCCTTTTATACCCTTCTCTATCGTCAACTCACTCACCTTGCGCCCTTTTAACTTCGCTTACTATAATCTTAAAAAATATAAAGCAGGCCGGAGCATAGAGCATTACGAGCCCTTCTTCTACCCCTTAGATAAATTACTCGAATGGAATCGAATGTATGGCCCTAAGGGATTCTTTCAGTATCAAAGCGTAATTCCTAGAAATGTAGGGCAAGATGCTACTCAAGCAATGTTAAAAGAAATTGAAAAATCAGGCGAAGGATCATTTCTTGCAGTGCTTAAAACCTTTGGAAATCGCGAGTCTCTTGGCATGCTTAGTTTTCCTGAGCCAGGCGTGACCTTAGCACTAGATTTTCCCAATTATGCATCGCGTATACATAAGCTATTGGATCGCTTGGATGCTATTGTCAAAGAAGCAAAAGGCCGGATTTACGCAGCCAAAGATGCTCGCATGCCTCGAGAGCTATTTGAGGCTGGATATCCTAAATTAAACGACTTTATAAAATATCGTGATGCTGGTATTAGCTCTTCACTATCACGTCGCTTACTAGGAAGTTAATTTGAATACTACAAAAAGAATTGCGATTATTGGAGCCACATCTTTCATCGCAGAACATTGCGCAAGAATATGGGTACAACAAGGCTTAGTAGAATTGATTTTAGTTGGCAGGAATCAAAAGAAGCTAGAGGTAGTCAGCGCTGACTTATTAGTACGCTCACCAAACACTAAAATAGAAATAATAGCAACCGATTTTATCGATCCAACTGCGATTCAAAAAACGATTGACTCCCTATTTAAACATAGTCCCATTGATATTGCCTTGATTACTCACGGAATTCTTCCAGAGCAACAAGATTGCCAGAATAATTTGGCTCTCAATTACGATACTATAGTAACTAATGGGATTTCGCCAGCGCTTTATGCTGAAGCATTTGCTCAGCATATGGCTAAATTGAATCGAGGCTCCATTGCCATTATTGGATCTGTTGCAGGTGATCGTGGGCGAAAATCCAACTATGTCTATGGCGCTGCTAAAGGTCTATTAACGCGATATGCACAAGGATTGCAGCACCGGTTTGCAGACACAAGAGTTAGTATCACTCTCATTAAGCCGGGCCCAACCAATACGCCTATGACCGCTGCAATGAAAGGCAGTGAAAATTTTGCTTCAGTAGAAGAAGTGGCAAAAACTATTATCTTTGGAATTGAATCCAAGAAGGCGATCATCTATGCGCCTGCTAAATGGCAGCTCATCATGATAGTAATGCGGCATCTTCCGAGCTTTATCTTTAACAAAATGAATATCTAGAGGCAAGATAAGCAAGACTTAGTTCAAATGCTAGGCTTGTCTAACTTTGATTTCCGCATCTCCAACATTCCCATACAAATAAAGCCTGTCAGCACCGCAAACCAAATAGTCGCAAAACGAATTCCAATTGCTGCGATAGTAGCGATGCTAGCCGTTACGCCATAGACGCCCAAAAGTAAAACAATAGTTAACTCTGTAGATCCTACGCCGCCCGGGAGCATGGATAATGCGCCGGCTAACATAGCAAGGGGATATATTGTGAATGCTTCCAATGGTTGAATTGACAATCCAAGATAACTCAGTAGCCACATAAAGCCATAAGACGTTAAAGTCCAGGCTAATACTCCATAGCCTGTGGTGATAATCAAATCTAGGGGATTACACCAAAATCGACAGTATGAGAAACCATCGCGCACTACCAAAACTAACTTCGCTAATCTAGTCCAAGAATAATGATCTAGAAATGCGCTCAACTTGGTTGAGAGCTTTGGATTCAGAGCAATTCTCACCAATAGCCCTATAAAAATTACAACAAAACTAAACACAAGAATTAGTAGATCGGGACGACTAATCACTAACGAGGCTAATAACAAAACTACAATCAAATCAAGGGCTCGCTCATAAATAAAAGCGCCGAAAGAAACATTAGCAGGCACACCCACCTGAGAAAAATATCGAATCCGAATTAATTCACCGACTTTACCTGGGGTTGCGGTGAACGCAAAGCCCGAAAGATAAGCAATAAATCCGTACCCCCCCAATCCACCGAGTATCCAGAGCGTGATAAAAGCCAGCGCCAACGAAGATAACGGGATACGTAGGAGATGAGTGATGTACCCAAAAGAAATGGCATTGCGTGTACTAGCAAATGAATTTTAGATAAGACATGATTTTTTGCATCAACCCACAGTAATAGCCCTAAATAGAAACACGTGAGGAGAATAAATCCTATTACTGCCTTGCCGATTTTCATAAGCAGCTATTTAAATGACCATTGTTTATGGCCAAGATAACTAGTGAATACTGGAACTATTATTCCAATAGCACTTGCGATATCCGTAACATGTTGCTCAACTCCGAGAGCAGGCAAAACATAAAAATTGAGCCCCATGCTAATTACCCAGGTTTGTGCTGCTGCCAGCACATTGACCAGAGTGAATATCATTGCAGAACGTTTAACCGGCTGTGTACTCGACTTAAAGACAAATATCTTTGCCAAGATAAAGGCAGTAACCATACCTGTAAGATAGGCGATAAGGACTGATGTAGAAAAACTACAGTACTGATTATAAAAAATTCGTGATGAAAAATTTACGGTCGCAGCAATTCCGCCAGTAATTAAAAAGCCCATGAATTGTTTGGAAAAAAAATCACGGTTCACCTGACAGCATCCTGAGCCATTTTTCGACCAAAATCAATACTCTCAGAGATACCTCGATCTTCAGGGTAGTAGTAGGAAGTATCGGCGACCCAGAGGCCATCAATTGGTAACTTAGCATTAGGAATGGTTTCTAAATAACCAGGGACTCCAATTGGCTGTGCAAATCGATATCGATTTACCCGAATATCCAAAAAGTCATCGTCTGTGAGGTTTGAGTTAATTTTCTTAAAATATTTACGCACCTTCTCAAGAAAAGCCTCATCGGGCTCAGCAAACTTTGGGTGTTCGCCCGGCATATAGAATGGTACGTAAATAATGGAATGATCTAGTGGCCGCAAATTAGAGTACTCAACAATTCCTGGAATATCCATTTCAGGATCATTTATATTGAGCCAAAAGTTTTCAGTTAAAGGTTTGCGCAGTTTTACGATTACACAAATAACTGCGATATTTTTTACTGACTTAAATTGAGTCAAGATTTCACTTGGCAGACCTGGAATTATCCTAGGAATATATGGGAGTGGTATGGTGCTGATGACAGTATCGAAACTCTCAAGACCCTTTCCAGTCTCAATCCCCCTTACAGCACCGTTTTCAATGATGACTTTAGTGACGGGCGTTTTAAGCCGCACCTCTCCACCATGTTTTTTAATATCAGCATACATACCATGCAAAAGGGTCTCAGAACCACCCTCAAGGTAGCCAAGTTTTTCTTTGAATAGGTTGTAGCGTGAACGTCCAATTCGGCGAATACGACTCCAAATCCATGCTGCAGATAAATTAGACGTGTAATCATAAAATTTGTAATCAAATAGACGGCGCCACAATACCTCATAAGCTTCTAGCCCCACCCAACGCTGAATCCAACAGACAGCATCTACCTTATCCAATGATTTCCAGTCATCTCGCTTAGTAGATAAAAAGGCATGTAGTCCATAGCGAAACTTTGCAATAAAGCTAAGGCCACGAAATTTGAGCAATGCTGCTGGATTGCCCCAAGCTTGTAGTTGATTAAGATACCAATACCCCATTTTGGTTGGTACCCAATGCATCTTATCTGCCAAGTCCAACTCATCAAGCACTTTTAAGAAAGCATGGTCTGATATGCAATGAAAGTGGTAATAGCGCTCTATCTTTAAACCTGAAAAATCAAAAGCTGCTGCCATTCCACCAATCCGGTTATCTTCTTCGTAGACTATGGGATAGTGACCATCTCTAGCCAATTGATAGGCAACTGCTAAGCCCATGGGACCAGCCCCTAAAACAGCAACTTTCTGTCCCACGCTAATTCCCCTTAAAAATCTAGAACTACCTTACTATATTTAGGATGATTAAATGTTTCTTCCATTGCCTGCTCAAAAGGAGTGCAGGGAACATCAAAGATTTCTGGCCAGTTAGTTACCTCAAATTCGTCTTTGGCAGCTAATGCCTGCAATTGCTGGGTAGTAAATGGTGGGGTTTTGTCAAATAACGCCCATACCCAGAGTAATCCATAAAAAAGACCATAAGGGATTTTTAAAATAGCAGCTTTTGCACCTGTGGCCTTTTTGATTATTCGAACAATATCGATGTAATCAATTTTCTGATGCCCTGAGATATTAAAAATCCCTGATGAAATTTTATTCTCTATACAACTAATGATGACACCACAGAAATCACCGACATATAGTGGCTGGCGCATAAATTTTCCATTGCCAGGGATGGGGAATATAGGGATCTTTTGCATCAATCGCGCAAGCCATCCCAAGTGTTTTCGATCAAACCAACCAAACATTAAGGTTGGGCGCAAGATTGGGCAAGGAATACCACTTTCCAGCACAATTCTTTCTTGCTGAATTTTGCTACGGGTATAGAAATCATCTGCTGCAGACTCAACTACAGATGAGCTAATATGAACCAAGTAGGGAATATGATTCGAACGCACTAAATCTAAAATTAAACGGGTAGCGCTGACATTGTTATCTTCAAACTCTTGATAATATAATCCCCCAATTTGGGCCTGAAGCATTACCACCACATCGGCTCCAACAAAATGGGTATTCCATTTGCCTAACTTCGAAACATCCGCATATACTACACTTACATTTGGATGAATTCTATGAAGGATATCGAGATTAGATTTATGCTTGTCAATGACGACGATATTAGTATATCCACGCGTAATTAAGCGAGCAACTAAATTTTGCCCAACCAATCCTGCGCCGCCAGGAATAATAATCCTCAATTGATTCAAATTAAACCGTTATTTCTGATCAACATATCTTAAACCATCTTTGGCCTATTATTCATAATAAAGTAACCCCAAAGGATTTAATCCCATTTAAATAGTGATTATAACGATTGGGGGGGTAAATTAGGTACGTTAAGGGACATAATTCCACTAAATCTCTGTAATTTAGAGGGTTGGAGTGCTAATGCGGTTTAACGCCCCGCTTTGGAGCGATATACAAAGTCACACTCTTTAACAACTTTTGGCGTATTAAAACTCGTTGGATTTTAAGTCGTCAAGTTGCAGATATCAGTGAAAGAAATTTATAAATGCGAACATGCTAATTTTTAATCTGCACAAAATTATTCTTAACGTTTTTGAATACTCTAACATCGCCATTTGCTTTGGATAAAATCAATCCAGTTCTACAAACTTCAGTAGTAGGCTCTCCGAGGACACCCGCCAACCAACTCGGATCATATGATCGAGTAATATAAATACATATTTCTGATGGGAAATCGGTAGTAATCTGGTCTGGTAATTTGTATCGTAATTGTAAATTATTAGCCTTTAAAAAAGGGTAAAACATCATACCCACACCCCTAGACATAAAGCTTACAGTGACTTGATTTTTGGAATATATCCCCTGTGCCAATAAAAGAATTTGTCCTTTAATTTCGGCCGAAGTTTTTAAGTCTATATAAGGCTCATTTGATAAGGAAGGCTTCATTCCAGCGAATAAAGTACCAGAGCGTAAAACATTTAACAGGATGAGAGTAATAACTGCAAGCCTTGTCAGCGTCGGCCTTGGAGGAAGTAAATTTAGCAAAACAATGCTAATAAGACCAAGAGATAAATTACAAAAGATTGTGTACCACATCTCCTGACCAATAGAATATGTCAGATAGAAGGATAGAGATAGTAATCCTAGTATTGTTAAGTGCCGCCTATTTCTAACAAATGCTAGAAATGTTACTCCACAAATAGCGCCAATATAAAAGAGATTTTTAGGGGACTCATAGAATGGGGCTCTACCAAACTTTCGCGAGAATTGATAAGCCATGTCGATTCTAAATGCTTCAATATTACTAAAAATAAATACAAAGTACGCTAACAATAATAGGGTACATACCCCCAACACAATTAGATCCCACCTATTAGGGTAAAAGCTTTTAAAACTTTTTACGTTTATATACTCAAGCCCAAAAGCTCCTAATATTGGTATTAATAAATATACCGCATTGAAATGAAACAATGTGCAACCAATTAGTATCGCAACTCCTAACCAAAATCGTTTATGAAATAAGGATAGTAATATTACAGCAGATAAAAATAACTCCATGGGCTCCATGCGAGCCAGGTTTCCACTTGCCAAACTAGATGGGAGAAGAAATATTGCTGCCAGTATTAATATAGAGGATTGTGAAACATAATTTCTAAGGGCGGTTGAAAATATTAAAAATGCTGCTATATAAAAAAACCAAGAGATTTCTCTCGATAAAGAGAATGAATACCCAAAAATTTTATAAATACTACCCGTGAAAATCATATATGCTGGATTCATCCACATAATGACCCTATCATTATTTAGCGATGTAGTAAAAAACGTATTACTTTCTGCCCATGATATTGCTTGAAGAGTAAAACTAGATTCATCGTCCCATGGAATTGGAAAGGTCTGTCCATTTAATATAAAAAAAGATAAAATGATAAATGTGGTTATAACTATCATTAAGCAAAATAACAAAGGCTCTGATTTGGCAGATAGATTAAGTTTCAGCATTATTTCTTTCATTCAAAAAAATAGGCGAATTTCTAAAATTACTAATTTTTTGAGAAAAACTCTCACATTAAAATTTCAGCGCTAATTTGTTATACACAAGGCTAATGAAAACCTAGAGTCAAAAAGTTCTCCCAAATTAGCTATTTAAATTCATTAATGCACTCAAGAGTCTCATCAGAGGAATTTCCATCTATTACAATATACTCAATGTGATGATATGTTTGCGCAATAATAATTGAAATAGTATCCCTTATAAAAAGCGTGCCATTTTTGACTATTAGGATGATGTTAATAATCATTTTTTCTCAAAATCAAGAATACATTGCTGGGCAACCTTAAAAAGAAATTTTCTGCACTTCCTCTTATTTTCATTTCCAATCTCCCATAGCTCAATGTTGGTCGCTGGAATAAAGCTAATTGACTCTAAAGACTTCATTTTCTCGCTTAAATCAACAGGGTCTCCTGCATTAAAAAAAAATAATTTTCCACAATCCATTTCCAAATTTATTGGGATACTGGATGCAATAACTGGTATTCCCATTGATATTGCATCATAAGAGCTACCTCCGCCGGGCCCTCCCTCAAAAAGAGTTGGTTGAATAATGCAAAGTGATTTTTTCAATAAGGCAATCTGATCAATCTTTGAAATGTGCCCCAATATATATACACTATTAGCCACACCCAAATCTTCTAAAAGATTTTTCAAGCGTTGAAAATGCTGTGGACACCTAAAATCAGTCGTTGCTCCAGTACAAACTAATTTCGCCTTACCGCCAAAACTTACATACTTTTCATATGCCCTAAATGCAGTCTCATAATCCTTATGAACCCAAAATTGATTTGAAATCATAAAATACTCAGAAGTAATATTGTATTTTTTTCGGACATCCAAGCTAGAATTCAGCCATTCTTTTTCAGGGCAAGGGCTAAAAGGAATTGGATGTAAGCGAGCCAATGTCCCAGGGCAAAACTTTTTGATGTCATTGATAACATCCTGTGAGTTCGTCACTATATGCTTTGCCTCTTTCAGCATTTTTGTGAAACTTGCATCTCTAAGCTGTAATTCCTTCATTGAAAAAAATTGGGGGTAATGTAGATGTTGAAAGTCTAAGATATAGCCAATCCAAGGGATTTGTTTTTTATTTTTTGATGGGACTACTACGCACGGAAAAATTACATCAGATCTACATTTGTGAGCAGCGGCTATTTGGGTTGAAAGACTACTGCCACCCTCAAATATATCGAAACTGCTTTCAAATTGAGTCCTTAATCTATCAATAGTATCTGCAGATACTTGTGGGCGCTTTATCCACTTTAGTGTACGCCCTGTAAAAATCTGCCTTGCAATCTCACGCAAAGGGTACAAGATGTTTTTGGCCTTATATCTGCAATCTCTGGATGGTAGGATAAAGCTACTTCTCTGCGACATAGGATCACTGCTTATGAAGGATGCAAAGCGTCTAATTAAATCAACCCCGCCACTCCATTCAGTTAAGCCAAAGGTAATTAGTGAAATTTTCATAATTTTTATTATTGGGCGCCAGAAGGATGACTATCAAGATGCACTATAATTATTACAAGTAGACATCGCCAGTTTCCCTACTTCTAATTACTCTGGCTGGTGTGCCATAAGAAATATAATTGTTGCCCAAATCCTTATCTAAATAGCTATTTGCTCCCAATACGCTATCGCTACCAATTTTGACTCCATCCTTAACAACCGCTCCAATTGATATTGCCGAACGTTGACCAATGGTCACATTCCCACCCGTAACAGCGCCTGGAGCAAGCGAAGAGAAATCAGACATTACACAATCGTGATCTATTGAGGCCTGAGTATTGATAAGGCAAAACTTTCCGACTACTGAATTAGGCCCAACAATCGCATTTGGCATTACTACCACTCCATCGCCTATTTTAGAAAAATGGGAAACAACAGCGGTTTTATGAACTAGAGATGGAAATCTCAGATTACTGTAACACTTAGGTAACTCATTAAAAATTCGCTCTCTTAAAAAATTATCGCCTATAGCGATACTGTAGTCAAATTCTAAATTATTTATTACCTCTGAAATATCGCCGATAATTTTCATACCCAATAAGCTTGAGCCTTTTTTATTTTGATCAATAAAAAGTGCAATGTCATATCCAGCTGACATAGCGACGTTAGCAACACTGATAGCGTGTCGACCTGCACCTAAGATGATTAATGGACGTAACTTTTGCTGCATATTTTTATATTCATACATTTGCGACCTCGCTTATAGTCTTTTACTTGCAACAGTAATTGGCGCATAACAACATTGATGGCGGCAATTATTTATTAGCCTTGAAAAATTGCGGAGTGGCGCAAAAAACCTCATCCAGAGTGCATTCTTTATATTCCTTGAATTCCAGTAAAAAATTCCTAATTTTGCAAGCAATAAACTTAACATTTTCCAGCGTCAGTTCCGGATAACTAGGTAGATTTATTCCTCGTAAACTTAAATCTTCGGCAACCGGGAAGGCTTCTGAGCCCGAAAGATACATTGGCATCTCATGAACGGGAAAGAAAAGGGGTCTAGTTTCTACTCCATTAATCTCAAGATGCTTACGTAAACCATCTCGCTGAGTTTGAGTGGGCGTCAAAATAGAAACCATCCAATAAGTATTGGATATATCTGGTGCATCCTTTTGCATTTCAATTGGTAAACCAGCTAACTCTTCTGAATACCACTTTGCTATCTGCTGCTTCTTAGCAATAAACTCTTCCGCCCGCTCTAATTGTGCCAGCCCTATTGCAGCGCAAATATTGGTCATTCGGTAGTTATAGCCAATTACATCATGCCAATACTGGCGATCAGGAGCCAATCCCTGACCTTTTAAATGAAATGCCCGTTTATATATTTCTGGATCATTAGTACAAAGCATACCTCCCTCACCAGTGGTAATGGTTTTATTCCCAAAAAAACTAAATGCCGACACATGTCCAATGCCACCAACTTTTTTTTCTTTATAGGAGGAGCCAAACGCTTCAGCACAATCTTCAACTACATATAAATTAAACTTCTTAGAAATACTCATAATCGCATCCATATTACATGGATGCCCATATAAGTGCACAACCATTATTGCTTTTGTTTTCGATGTAATTTTTCTTTTGACGTCATCAGGATCCATTTGCCATGTATCTGATAATGAATCCACAAAGACTGGTTTTGCACCGGTATATTTAATTGCATTTACGGATGCGATATATGTCAAAGTAGGCACTATTACTTCGTCGCCAGCGCTAATGCCTAGGGCTAATAGAGCCAAGTGCAGGGCCACGGTCCCATTACAAACTGAGGCGGAATGATTCACCCCAATTGCATTGGAAAAGCCTTTCTCAAAAAGACTAATATATTCACCTTTTGAGGATATCCATGATGAATCTAGGCAATTCATCACATACTGCTTTTCCTTTTCGCCCAATGTAGGCTTATATACAGGTATATTCATCAGAAGACTTTCAATAAAGTGACTTTGCAATGCTTTTACGGAAAACTATTCCATACCAAAATAAAATATTTACAACGAAAAATATCGAGAAGCCAACTTGCATTCCAATTAAGCCAAATGAATGAATTAATGCGAGCTTTAGTGGGATTGAAATTAACAATAGCGTAACTAGTCCGTATAGTTGTGGCTTCATAATTCCACAGCCATTCATGAACATTGCAAAAGAATTTGCAAATGATTCAATTAAGGACCAAACGGCATAGGCAAGCAAAAAAGTAAAAGGGACAACGATTTCTCCAGACGTCCATTTATCTATTAAATAGTCACTAGCAACTAAAACTAATGACAATAATATAGATGCACATATAAAAGTAAACAGCAGAGCCCGAAATAATGTTCTTCTGATAAAGTTTTTATCTCCAGAGCTTGAAGCATCTGCAAATGCTGGCCATAAAGAAGAATTAACGATTGAAACTGGCTGTGAGCTGATTAAAAAAAGTCTTTGTGTAATGCTAAAAATCGCAACACTTGTAGCTCCCAGCACGCTCGAAATAATTAAATTGTCTGCACCCCATGCCACCATTGTTCCAAGTTGTAATAAGAAAAAAAGTATGCTCGGCCTAATAATTTTTTTTGCTTCGAATAACATGTTTTGAATAGGGCTACCCATAGCTAGTTGCCCCCTGAAAACCAACAAACCAATTAGAAGCATATTAGCCAATACTGTACCGCCCATCATGCTTATTAGCAAATAGGCTATTGAAGCCTTCATGTGTGAAGCTAAATATAGTGCTAATAAGGAAAAAATAGATCCAATAATTACAGCAATATGCGCTTCATAGCCTCGCTGCAGTCCATAAAAAATTCTTTGCGCACCAGTACTAAAAATTAAGAGGGAGAAAAGCCATATAAATGCATAAACAGCATTACTGATTTCAACGCTGTGACCTGCCCACTGTGTTTTGAATATGTCGTGCCAAGGCAGTAAAAAATAGGCACCATTTAAAATAACTGCCACGAATACTGCAACAATAAATAGCAGCGTCATTCCACAGCTAACCGCAGTGCGAAGAAGGCCTTTATCTGAGCTATTTGCGGCCTCAGCCACTCTATTTGTTAAGGAGTTGCCCATTCCTAGGTCAAGAAATGACAATACGCCAACCAAACTTGCGATCGTCATCCAAACTCCAAAGCGCTCGGTACCCAGGTATCCCAATGTCAGGCTCACTGAAAGAATCATTACTAACATTGAAAAGGCCCGACTAAAGATATTTACAATTGACGTAAATAAGGCGCGACGATACCTTTCCTCTGATCTGCCGAATAAAGTGGACTGATCAAAAGAGCTAAAACGAAAGTATTTTTTAACTCTCGAAATTTTCATTTAGCATAATCAATCATGGTGTGGGTTGTCCAAACTCTGTACTACGAAGTAGATTATTTATATTATGTATAAATTTATCTTCAAGCATATAAAAATTGCAAAAAGCATTCCATGGAAGCTTGTTGAGGACTGCCGGACCTCAAAGAATCTGGGTTATTTATTCCTAAATTTATATTTTTAGAGGTATTAGGTTCGATCGAGTTGCTCAGGATAAACGTATTAAGCGAAAGCATATTTTTTTGTTGTCCTAACTGATCGTATCCACTTAAAATATTCTTACCGCCAACGCAATGACGTCTTAGATTAACGCAAGAAAAGAAGTTAATTATTAAGATAATTTTAAATTTCTACCTGATAAAAGCCCGCAAGCAAGTGCAATAAAAAATATCAGCTCATCAAAAAATACCTTTTGGCTAATTTCTGTAGTACACCAAATCAATGCAAAACAGATGAGTGTGGAGATTGACATCACTCTCCACTCAGCAAGATAATCAATAAGGACAGGTTTTAATCCCAGCAAACCTTTAAGGGACATGAAGAGCGCTCCTAACAAGAGGAGCATTCCGGGCATTCCTATGCCTAATGTTAAATCTAGCCAGCCACTATGGCTTTGACCTAAGCATGATCCACGCCAGACTTGCAGCCCTATTTGCCCGAAGGATTGCTCTATTAAGCCATAGCCTAAAGGGTATTGAGGAATCAATTTCAATGCATTAATACCCCAAGCAATTCGGGAGTAATTTGTATCTGAGACTGCCTCACCCAGATCATTTTTAGGGAGTTCCGAACCACATACTCTCCAAGCCTCAATACGTTCAGTTTGAACGGCTACTTTTGCATCAGCAAATAAATTCTGCCAAGAATGATTTTGCTCAATATGCTGTTTGATGAAAAGAGCTGACCCAAAAATGACTAAGGCTAGTAAAACCCCAATCTTTACTGGAGCAGCTTTAAAGTATCGATGAGTGACCAGTCCAATAAAGATCAGGATAAATAGAAAAGAGTACAGCACCCCATTTTTGATATTCTCAGCATAAAAGACAAACAATACCGTTGGAATAGTGCATAGATATATAAAGTTTCCGAAATTAAGCCATTTCCCTTGTGTTGTCTGAGAATAAATCTGTCCAAGTGCAACTACAAGAGCAGGAATACAAAAGCCCATATATGCAGTCTTTGCAATATATCGGTGCCAGTAGGGCCCAATACTTACACCACTTAATTTCTCATAATGGATCAATCCAAACTTAAGAATATAGATCAAGGTTGGCAACAGCAAGCCAAGGTAAAAAATAATCCAAGCCCATTGCCTTACTTTAGATGAAGCATTTGCGATGCCTAAACCAAAACCCAGAGCGAAGATCGCCCCAATCAAACTACGCTTCCAAATACTCTGATATTCGTTCAACTGCAAAGCAAAATTATTACTCAGAAATAATAGATGAACGGTAGACCAGATAAACAATGTAAATAGTAAGTAAATAGGAATGGCTTTTTTATAAGTTAAAAAAGTGCGGTATGTATAGATTTGATAAATACCAATAAGGCCGCCGAGCACCAAACAGAGATTTCGGATCAATATGGTTTCTGGCAATGCCCAGATTGCAAATAAAAGCGCAAATAGGATTGCTTGGGCACTAACTAAAAAGTCAGTTTTATTCAAATGGAGTTGAAAAAGCATATTGGACTTTTTGTGAATACCGCAATCTCAGAGTCCCGAAAGGAGAGATTATTAGTATGAAAGCCAATTCTCAAGACTCTCTTCCTAACAAAGTATCTGCATGGGTCTTTAAGAAATCAGCATAAGCTAATTTTAATCCCGCCTCTAGGTCTACTTTCGCTTGCCAGCCTAAACGATTGATGCGCGATGAGTCCATCCATTTTCTTGGAGAACCATCGGGCTCAGAGATATCAAAACCAATCTTACCAGCATAGCCAGTGGCCTTTGCTACCGCATTGGCTAACTCTGCAATCGTGACATCAGCGCCAAAGCCGACATTGATATGACTTTGCATTAGCTCAGTCTGCTGCTCATAAATATCTTTAGAGAGCTCCATCACAAAAACTGAAGCAGCAGCCATATCGTCAACATACAGAAACTCGCGCTTAGGAGTGCCTGTTCCCCAAATGAGTACCTCTGGGGCATTGGCTACTTTTGACTCATGAAATCTTCTAATTAAGGCTGGAATGACGTGACTATTTTCAGGATGATAGTTATCGCCAGGCCCATACAAATTGGTAGGCATGACTGAGCGGTAATCAATACCATGACTTTGTCCGTATTGACGGTTGTAACTCTCACATAACTTGATGCCTGCTATTTTGGCAATGGCATAGGGCTCATTAGTGGGCTCTAAAGTTCCAGTGAGTAATGCGTTCTCAGCCATGGGCTGTGGGGCCATCTTTGGATAAATGCAACTTGAACCTAAAAAAAGTAATTTTTTAACGCCCGCCTCAAAGGCCTGATGAATAACATTAGCCTCCATCATGAGGTTTTGGTAAATAAACTCTGCTGGAAAGGTACTGTTGGCATAAATTCCGCCTACCTTTGCGGCCGCCAAATACACCTGATCAGGCTTTTCTTGAGCAAAGAATTTTTTTACTTGCGCTTGATTGGTTAAATCTAATTCAGCGTGGGTTCTAATCACAATATTCTTAAACCCCTTGGCCTGCAAATTTCTAACAATGGCAGAGCCCACCATGCCAAGATGGCCAGCTACATAAATCTTTTGATTCAGGTCAGCGCTCATTGAATGTGGCGTTCTTCTTGATTTAGTTTTCTTTGCCAACCGATACAGAGTAGCCATGCTTTTGTAACAGCGCATGTTGCTTGGCCTGATCTAAATCACAGGCCACCATCTCTACAATCATTTGGTCTAAAGTAATTTCTGGAACCCAACCGAGTTTTGCCCTCGCTTTTGCAGGATTGCCTAGGAGAGTCTCTACTTCGGTAGGACGGTAGTAGCGTGGATCGATTTGCATAATCACATCACCCACTTTCAAAGCTGGGGCTTTATCGCCATCAATTGCAGCAACAATGGCTTTTTCATTTTCAGCGCTACCTTCAAACTTCAAGGTAATACCTAATTGCTTGGCACTGCGGGTAATAAATTCACGAACAGTGAACTGCACGCCGGTAGCAATCACAAAGTCTTCTGGCTGATCTTGTTGCATCATGAGCCATTGCATACGCACATAGTCTTTAGCATGACCCCAGTCGCGCAAGGCATCAATATTACCCATGTAAAGGCATTTCTCAAGTCCTTGGGCAATATTTGCTAAACCGCGAGTCACTTTGCGGGTGACAAAGGTTTCGCCACGGCGCTTAGATTCATGGTTAAAAAGAATACCGTTGCAAGCGTAAATACCATACGCTTCACGGTAGTTCACGGTAATCCAATAAGCATACAGCTTGGCTACCGCATAAGGGCTTCTGGGATAAAACGGAGTAGTCTCTTTTTGTGGGATTTCTTGTACTAAACCATAGAGCTCAGAAGTCGAAGCTTGGTAGAAACGGGTTTTCTTTTCTAAGCCCAGAATACGAATGGCCTCTAACATGCGCAGTGGTCCCATCGCATCGACATCTGCTGTGTATTCAGGAGACTCAAATGACACTGCCACATGGGATTGTGCGCCCAAGTTATAAATCTCATCGGGCTGGCATTCTTGAATAATGCGCACCAAATTGCTAGTGTCAGTTAAATCACCATAGTGAAGTATGAGATCGCGATGGTTAACATGGGGGTCTTTATATAAATGATCAATTCGATCGGTATTAAACGAAGAGGCGCGGCGCTTAATACCATGAACAATATAGCCTTTTTCTAATAAGAACTCAGCTAGGTAAGAACCATCTTGGCCAGTAATGCCTGTAATGAGGGCTACTTTTTGGGTATTCTTTTTAGTGTTTGTCATATAAGTGATATTTTGTTTTAGCTTCTGCCATAAGTATCTTCAAAGCGGACGATGTCATCTTCGCCCAAATAACTGCCCGACTGTACTTCAATAATCTCTAAGGGCTCTGTGCCGCGATTAACTAGACGATGCGTTTGCCCCTGAGGGATGTAGGTACTTTGATTTTCTTTCAAGGTGATCACTTGATCGCCGTTGGTAATTTCTGCGACACCCTTAACCACAATCCAGTGCTCAGCGCGGTGATGGTGCATTTGCAATGACAGACTCGCGCCCGGCTTTACCTGAATGCGTTTGACTTTAAAGCGCTCACCTTCATCAACGCTGTCATACCAACCCCAAGGTCTTGCCACTTTGCGATGGAGGTTCTTTTCTTCGCGCCCTTGTGCCTCTAATTGGGTCACAATATTTTTCACATCTTGACTATTTTTTCTATCAGCTACCAATACTGCATCCGCAGTTTCTACGAAGATTAAATTCTCAATACCAACAGCACTAACTAGACGACTAGTGGCATGTACTAAAGAATTCTTAGAATTGGTCAGCAAGGCATCACCGCTAATCACATTACCATCTGAATCTTGTTTACCTACCTGCCATACAGCGTCCCATGCGCCCAGATCATTCCAACCGGCATCGAGTTCTACCATCTTGATTGGATAGCCAGATCCTGGACACTTTTCAATCACTGCATAGTCAATCGATTCACTAGGAATGGCTTTAAATTCTTCCTTACCTGGGCGCACAAAGTGGGCACCATCTGCGCTATCTTCTGACTTGGTTTGCCAAGCTTTTTGGGAAGCCTCAAAAATATCTGGGCAAAACTCTTTGAGGGCAGCAAGCCAAGTGCTCGCTCTTAAAACAAACATGCCGCTATTCCAAAGATAGTTGCCGCTGGCTAAGTACTCTTGGGCTTTTTTCAGGTCGGGCTTTTCAACAAAACGCTCGACGATGTAAGCATTGTTCTGATCTTTGCTAGCAGAGCGCGCAATATAACCATAGCCTATTTCAGGAGCGCTGGGGGTAATGCCTAAAATACAAATTGCCTGATCACAAGCCTCAACTGTCCCGATGCAATCTTGCAATGCTTTTGTGAATGCAGCTTGATTTTGAATGGTCTGGTCTGCAGGCGTAATGACTAAGATAGGGTCTTGATCGCTGTTTGATGCATTGCCTGATGTGTTATTTGATGTATTACCTAATAACTGCTGCGCACAAAATGCTGCCATGCTCAGTGCAGGGGCAGTATTTCGACCTACAGGCTCAAGTAATAAAGTGGCATGGACGGACTTTAGTTCGCGCAATTGATCTAAGACTAAAAAGCGATGATCTTCATTGGTGACAACCAAGGTATTGCCTACGGTAATGTTGGAGTTTGCAACGGTATTGATTCTAGTAACTGCCTGCTGAAATAGGCTTTGTGATGAGCCATCGCCAGAGAGCACCAAAAATTGCTTGGGAAAGCCCGAGCGGGACAAAGGCCAAAGCCGGGCACCGGAGCCGCCGCAAAGAATAACTGGAATCACTAAAGCCATAAAAGGTTCAAAGCAATGAATATGCTTTTTAGTAAGAAAACCTGATTTTATAGGGTTTATGGCTGCTCTTTGGCAAAGCGCTCGAATTTATTAAAATCCTATTGGCTGCACTACAGGCGCACAATAGCGCTAGCTTAAAATCCAAAATCTATCCGATTTTTTCAGGAGCCTTCTCAATGAGCAATATCCCCAAAATTCAGCTACGTAACTCATTAACCGAATGCGGTCAGTCCATTCGCAAGGAAAATGCTGGAAAGTATCAAAATTACACCATTAAGGACTGTATTGCCTCGATTGCCGCTAGCAAAATCAAATAAGGTAGCGCCAGCTGCCTACCTTGGGGGCTTATTAGGGTAAGGCTTACCCGTCAGGTTGCTGTAAGCTGCCCCTGCCAATATCAACAAAATAGAGTCGACCATCACTGGGAAAAAGGCATAGCGGTAGTGGCCAATTTGCCCTAAAACGACGATTAGGGCGACAGCGGCTGCAGGGGGATGTAAGCAGCGCAGGCTAAACATCCCCAAAATGGATAGCGCAGCGGCCACTGGTAAAGCGAGCATTGGCTCGCTAATCAGGTGAAAACAGCTAATACCAACTAAGGCAGATACCGTATTGCCAGCAATCACTGCCCAAGGCTGGGCCATGGGGCTTTGAGGCAAAGCAAATACCAAAAGAGCGCTGGCCCCCAAGGAAGCCATGAGCCATTCATTGATACCACCCCACTCACCTAAGTATTTAGCGAGCGTGAACACCAACAAAAGTCCTATAAAGGCCCCAGTAACTGAGCGTAGTCTCTCTGGCCAACTCACTGACGGCTGGTCTCCGCCTAAATAAAAGGCGTAATGCTTTTTGAGGTAATTTAATGAATGCTTCATTCAAATTGAGTAATGACTTTTTGTCTATTGAAAATAAAAAAGACTGCTGGCTTACACCAAACAGTCTTTTGCTTAGCCAAGAACTAAAGTACCTGGCTCTTGGACAAAATGATACTTAAGCTTTCTTGGCCCAAGCACTGCAATGACCTTTAGCAGCCACTTGCTTACCAGCAAACAAAGCGCAGCCACCAGCAGCAGAATCTGCTTTACCTTGGTAAAGAGCGCAATTAGCGCAATTCTTACCAGCAACGTTAGAGACAACAATGTACTGCAAGGCCTTAGCTTGTGGATCAGTTTCAGCAACCATGGCTTGAGCTTGAACTTTACCGTTCAATGCCAAGGTGCAAGCACCAGCAGCAGACAAAATCATAAATTGGCGACGACTATTTTTCATGGATTCTCCAAAAAATAAAACAGTAAATGTTGTGCAA
>Ga0114964_10001021_pt1 | contig 20726 bp, 45 predicted proteins | sample C_131016_MF_Meta_FD_92638 | JGI IMG/M metagenome (GOLD analysis project Ga0114964, IMG submission 92638) | Freshwater microbial communities from Lake Croche, Canada to study carbon cycling - C_131016_MF_MetaG | ecosystem: Environmental > Aquatic > Freshwater > Lake | place: Lake Croche, Canada...
CTGAGGTCAATCGTTATCAAATGTCATATAACCGATTGTTTGAGTCGTATCCACCTTGGAAACGTTATGCAATTGACGAAGATTTGAAGAACAAAAATAATAGCGGATTGCTAGAGGAATTTATTAAAAACGTCATTGAAAATGCAGAAAACGAAGAAATTTCCTTTAGTGCGTAAAAAAATTCTTGACTTTCTCTAAAAGCAAGGTAAGATGGTTACATCAAATGAAAACTACTTCGTTAAACAACACCATCGTCAATAGTCCCAATCTCACTGCCACTTCCTTTGGTATCAAGGATAAAAATCTGGCAAAGATCATCAATATTGTTGAAAATGATATTTACAGCGATAAGATTCTGGCGGTACTTCGTGAATATTCGTGCAATGCATATGATGCAAATGTTTTTGTTGGTAAAAGAAACACTCCAATCCAAGTATTCATGCCAAGTCGTTTGGAACCTAACTTCAAGGTTCGTGACAATGGACAAGGACTGAGTGAAACTGACATCAAGGAAGTATACACCAGTTATGGTGAATCAACCAAGAGTGATTCCAATGAATTCATCGGAGCACTTGGAATTGGCTCCAAGAGTGGATTTGCTTACGGCGACAACTTTGTGGTGACTTCGTATCACAATAACACCAAAACCGTTTATAATGCAGTAAAGAGTGCGACAAAACGTGAAATTGTCAAACTGTACAGTGAATACTCATCTGAGCCAAGTGGCATTGAAGTTAGCATTCCAGTAAAGCATGGTGACGATCATTTATTTGTCACCAAGTCGTTGAATTTCTTCAAGTATTGGGATATTTATCCTGAAATCATTGGAATTGATAAAACTCGCATTGAAGAAAGTCTAGATAAAAATATTGCATTTAGTGGTACAAATTGGTTTATTAAAAAGACCGATCGTTATGAGCATAGAACCTCCGGTGCAGTTGCAATAATGGGAAATATTTCATACCCTGTCGCTTGGGATTTGGTAAGACAGAAGATTGAGAATACACATACAGCATCTAAATTTTCTAAGGTTCTGCGATTTATTATCAACAACGGAGTTGTGGTTCGATTCAATATTGGTGATTTGGAAATTGCTCCTAGCCGTGAAGCGTTGCAATATACCGACCACACTGTAAACAACATTATTAATCGCATAAATCAAATGATTGATGAAATGGAACAGTGTGTAATTGACAAAATCAACAATTGTAAAACCGAATGGGACTCCAAGAAAATGTTCATTGAATTTTTTGGACATGACACTTATGGTTATGGTTCTGGACTAAACGAATCATATATTATCAAAGATTTGGTGTTGTCTCGTCTAAATACAAAATCAGGTGCTTATATTGATTTGCACAATTGGGATGCAAATTGTGGTAAGGTTGATGTTGTTAAGCTCAAGAGCAATCACAGCGTTCCATTTGATTATGTTCCCGTATTGACAACTATGTCTTCAAAAGGAAGCTCTGGCTATCGTGCTGCCAGTTATAGTGGTAACAATTCAACAATTGTTGCAGGTTCTAAAACTGGAATCATCATCATGGATATGACCCGCAAGACTCATATCAAATCATGTATAAATAATTATGCAGAAAAGAACAGTCTTACAACTGTATATTTGCTTAAGTTCAACAACGATGTCGTCAAGTCAAATTTCTTCAAGGAAAACAATCTTACGGGACTTGAACATCTTGTAAAGTTGAGTGACATTTTTCCCGATTTCAAAGCAAATCTTCCAAAGCGAGTCGTCAAGAAGGTGGATGACAATTGTGTGAGTGCTGAAATGTACGACCCAAATAGTTATTTTTATCGTCATTCCCGCAAATATAGAAACAGTGGTACATTGGCTGATGTGGATCTTTCTGAAAAAGGATATTACTTGTATCTTGAAGACGGTCTAGTAACCATCAACAACAAAAAGGTAGACGTGTCTACTTTCAAAGAACAAATGTATAATTTGAGTCAAACTTTCAAATTTGATGTGAAACAAGTGTTTTTGTTTGGCCCCAAGATTAAAAACAGCAAGAAGTTTGTAAAAAATGGTGCCAACTGGACTGACTTTGTTGCGTATCTTGATACATTTGTAAAAACTAAGTGTGATCTCAAATCCAATATTTTTGGATTGGTGTTCAAGAACGAATTTGAATATACATTTAGTCTGAACAAAAATTGTTTGGAAAAGCTTGTTGTCGGAATTCAAGATAAAAACAGTATTTTTATAAACTTGAACAATTATCTTCCAAAATTGGAATTCAAAGATGCTAGTAGAATACAGTCTAGTCTTGATGTACTTGGATTTTACGATAAAACGGGTATGTACACACAAATCAAGAAAAAATTGTCGGAATTTTACGACAATATTCAGATTCAATATCCTATGATTTCATTTATGAAACATGTAAATGGTTTCAAGTATATCGCGGATGTACCTGACGACGCGGCAATCGCACAAATTACAAACTACGTGAATAGTATTGACAAGCTCAATAAAATGGTGTAAGCTCTTTAAACAAGTTAAGTGTTAAGTAACTCAAAAACAAATAAAAAAATAAATAATATGATTAGTACCAGTATCACAAGCAATAGTATCACTGTTGTCGTTACAAACTCAAACGGTAACAAGGTTTATTCAATTCAAAGTTCACATCCAAATTATGCCGATGTATTGGATGCAATTCGCAATGGTGACGAACTCGCCATTGAATCGCTTTGTAATATCTCCAAGAGCATTGAGGCATTTGCCGAGGGACATGTGAGTGTCAAGAACGGACATGTATATTATAAGGACAAGGTTCTTCATGGCTTGGTGGTAGATCACATTTTGGAATTTATTGCCAAGAAGATTTCACCTGTGCCTATGTTGAAGTTTATCAACAAGCTGATGATCAACCCTTCGTATCGGGCAATCAACGAATTGTATAGTTTTCTACAACACCGTCAAATGCCAATTACACCGGATGGCAACTTTATTGCCTACAAAGGTGTTCAAACTAGTTATTACAGTGTTCACTCAGGAACCATTACTCTGTTGACTGGTAAGGCGGATGGTGAAAATAACACTGGTCATATTTATAACGGAATTGGAGAATATATCTCAGTTCCCCGAAACGAAGTGTGTGATAATAAAGAAATTCATTGTGCTCAAGGGCTTCATGCCGGAAGTTTGGATTATGCACTTGGATGGGGTAGTCGTAGGGTTCTTGTGGAAATCAATCCTATTGATGTTGTTAGCATTCCAAATGATTGTGGTTGCATGAAGCTGCGGGCGTGTGCTTACAAGGTAATCGGAGATTATGTTTCTCCGCTGAACAACACGTATTGTGATGCATATTCTTCTTGTGCAAACGATGGCGATGATGGTTGCCTAGATCACGATGACGAAGAATCGGTTCTTCAAGAAAATGATGACATTGCACAAGAAGCATTTGAAGCTGGTTGGAATGATGGTTATGATGGTGAGAAATGTGATGTTGAATATGATGGTTGTATTGAACTACCACAATATCAATTGACAATTTGGTCTGAGAGCTATGCCGCAGGTTATGCAGACGGCGAAGCGGATCGCATTGAAGAGGACGATGAGTCAGATTCAGAAGCATTGTATGATGCCGGATATGCGATGGGTTATCGGGACGCATTCAATTCCAAATCATACGGTGCAAGTTCTGAAAATAACGGTGATTGGTCCGAAGATGATTCCGAATGTTATCAGGAAGGTTACAATAAGGGTTATGATGCAGGTGTAAAAAACCGCAAGTAAGCATCGCAGTTAATTACAAGAGGATGGCCTTAAACAAGCCATCCTCTTTTTTGTTTTGTTTTTTGATTGACTTTCTCTAAAGTGGTGATATAGTTAAATTATGAATGTATTGGATCATTTGAAGACACAAACGGTTGAGCAAATCAAGGATTATTGCAGCACCACTTGTATTGATGCCAGTGTTGCTATGTTGCATGTAAATGCTGACTATAATTTGAGCACACTTGTACGCAATGCCAATTTTTTTGGTTTCGCTCAAGTGATGTATGTTGGTGGCAGTAAAAATTGGGATCGAAGGGGAAGTGTAGGTACTCACCATTACACCAATTTAATGCATATAAAGACAGAAGAGCAGTTGATGGAGTATATTGACGATAATGGATATGAATTGATTGCTGTGGAGAACAATATTCCAGAATATAGTCACAAGACAGATGATTTGTTTGCCCCAGATGTGTTTTATGGTCTTGGCAACAAACCTTTGTTTGTGTTTGGCGAAGAACAGTGTGGTTTGAGCAAGTATATTCTTGACAACTGCAAGAAGATTGTTACCATTGAAGCATATGGTAGTGTGCGATCACTGAATGTAGGAACCACCAGCGGCATTGTGATGGCGTTTTACAGAAACTATTACAACCAAAGATAAGTAAATATGCATCCGAAACTAGACAAATATCTGTGTGAGAAATACCCAAAGATTTTCGCTGAACGGAACAAGAGTCCACAAGAGTCATGTATGCATTGGGGGTTGGGGTCTGGAGACGGATGGTTTTCTATTATTGATAGCCTTTGTTATAGCATTCAACGCCATATTGATAATCCTCCGTATCAACCTGTGAAGGGGTGGAAAAAATTTGCGGGGAATGCCAAGCAATTGTGGAATCTAACAGTTTGGAATAAAATTATTTACCCGTGGACCGCAGGCTTACCATACGATAAATACGTAAAACATTCTCGCCGTTGGCAATTTTCAAGTTGTCAGTTGTACGAACCGGCACCCGACGGACATATTCCTCAGGTAGTATTCACTCAAGTCAAAGAAAAGTTTTCAAGTTTGAGGATTTATTCATCTGGTGGAGACAAATATACGGATGCAATGATTGCATTATCAGAATCTATTTCTTCAAAAACATGCGAGGTGTGTGGACGAATGGATGAAACTGTTGGTAGAAATCTACATGGTTGGAGCAAGACAACGTGTATTGAGCATACGAGGGATTTGACTAGTTTTAATTACAACAATCAAGTGGTTCGCGACATCTTTAATACAATTAGTAAAGAAAAATAATATGAATGAAATTGCAGTTAGCAAAAATATCACGGTTACAATCAAAGGTCACACATTTATTCTGAGTGATTGTGAGGCAATTGAATTGTTTAACAAACTAAAAGATGCTGGTGTGTACGATCATACGATTAAATATCCGATGAATCCAGCACCGATGAATCCTGCACCTCCGGCGCATTGGCCTGCGTGGCCATTGACGGTACCGGCATCGCCTGGGTATCCTAATTCGCCGATTTGGTGTACTACCGACAAAACTGTGCCGGCGGGCAGCCAGTTCTTTGGCAATGGAATTCTTGGTTGACATTCAGGTATTTCCGTGGTAAAGTAACTAGTATGAACCGAGAACTAAAATTCAGAGCGTGGGACAAACTAGAAGGCAAGTGGTGCAGTTTTTTTCCGCATAGAACGTTGAATATCATTTCTGATAATGATAATAAAGAATATTTATTTTTTATTCCCCAAGCGGGAGGACATGAATATTCCATCCAACAATACACAGGTTGTCACGATTCTACTAACAAAGAAATTTATGAAGGAGATATACTTGCATATAATCATGGAAATGGAACCAACATCGGTTATGTTGGATTTACATCTGGAATTTTCTTTTTGAATTATTCGGATGCAAATAATGATGAACTTGGATATTTGTTGGTGAGCAATATTAAAATCATCGGTAATATTTTTGAGGATCCCGAATTTATTAAATAATATGAGAGAACTAAAATACAGAGTCTACGATTCAAATCAGAAAAAACTAGTATATTTTGATCTTCATAATATTGTTATTCCAGACAGACTATTATGCCAGTACGATTGTCCAGTTCAGCAATTTACAGGCTTGACCGATTGTAAAGGAAAAGACATCTACGAAGGTGACATAATCAAAGAAACCCACTTTGAAGATTGGAAAGACGATGTAGGTTATGACTATTTTGGAGTAGTTAAGCATGTAGTTTATACTGATAATAATGGTCTTCAAGTTTCTACATATTCTTCATTTCCCAAGTCAAATGATAGGCTGGGTAATGCTGGCGACCCACTTGCGGTCAAGTGCGAAGTGATTGGCAATATTTTTGGATTTCCTTGTCGCCCAGATCATAATGGTGAATGTTTGATTTGCGATTGTTGGTTATCGGATTGTCCAATGGTAGATTTGGTTAAACTTGACAAAGCTAAAAAAGTGAAGTAACCAACGATGCATTGACACATGTACAATGGCGTGATATGCTCAATGCAGATTATGAAATTCAAACCCAATAAAAAAGAACAATTTGATGCATTAAACAAAGCAACTTTACATGCACTTAGGACCGCAGGTTTAACCCGCGAACGCATGGAAAAAACTGAACAGATGTTAAAGAATAAAGAATTTGTTTCGGGTGAAGAATATGAACAGTATTTATTGGATTGTGAATATTTTCACCGGCACACACCATTAAAAATTGTCAACGACCCCCTAGTAGGAGTTTAGTTCCTCCCAGAATATGAATAATACACTCATCAAGTTTTGCGAAGTAGAATTACGTGCATCTGAAATATATTCCAAAGGATACACATCAAAAGACATTGTATATGATCAATTGAAATCCGAATTTGGTCGTTCATACCTAAGCATTTTACTTTTGGGCATTGAAGCTGCCGCCGCCTCGTGGAATTTCCATGATGACGCTGGGCCTTGGATGATAGACTTAAAGGAAATGGCTGGATTTTTCACAACCGAAGATTTAATCTCAACTAGACATTATGTTAAATTCAATTGATATGCCAAAAGAAAAGAACAAATTCATCCTACTGCACCTCTTGCGGAGCCAAGTCAAGCTAGATGACGCTCCAGCTTCGGCGCAGAGTCATTTTGATTTAGCTATAGTGGAGTTGGATAAATTGATTGAAGATTATCAAGATACTGACCCAGAGTGCAATCAGGTATTGACGAACGCCAAGGAACACATTGCTATGTATCGTCAAGGAACATGCCCCTACCCAGAGAACTGGACCGAGTAGAGAATTCTTGGTTGCGAGATTTGAAACTAAAAGCTGGATTTTTTACGTTAGAAGATTTAACCTCAACCAGACATTATGTTAAATACAATTGATATTGATAGTTTAGAAGATTTTTTATTGAATGTGGATGTTGAGTCATTCACGAAAGACATGCAGCACGCAATATGACAGCCCAAGAAATAGCCATCAAATTAAAAAAAGAGCTACCCAACCTAGTCCAGCCGGGGCAATTAGATTTGGCTCTTGTGGAGATATATGGGGATGCCTTGTATTTATCTTCTCTCGTTAACCCTTACGACACTGATAATCAGACGCTTTCTATACTGAAGAAATACCTTCCAGAAGAATACACAAGCCCACGCCTTTAAATATGACCAAACACCAATTCAAGCAAGCCCTAGAGGACATCTTGCTCACTTATTTCCGAGACAACCAAAATAGGAAAGACTTGCCCCATGGAATAGACTTTGATTACATTAGAGAAAGTCCTAATAAACACTCCTATGGGTTCGTGACATTCCGAAGCGATAGGAAAGATGTGACGTTGAAAATTAAAGCCCTGCCCTACTATGATGCAGAACTTGGAATCTAATATGGATCAATATTCACCGCACTGATATCAAAACAATATATACTATGATAATATCCGATACAATAACCACAATAGCAAACTCAACACTACGAATATTTAAATCAATCCCATCTTATCTTGGTGGGGATAAAAATAGACCCAAAACAGTACCCGGACCACCAATTGCGGTGGAAGCTGTCGCAACTGTCAATGGACATTTCGGTAGAGTGTCTTTTGGAAAACCAACTTATGACGGCGGAAGTCCAATAACAAGTTATACCGTAAAATCTATTCCGGACGGAATTATTGCAACAAAAACAGGTCCAGATGGAGGATCAATAACTGTGTCGGGACTTAGTTTTGGAACAGCCTACACGTTTTCAGTAATTGCTACAAATGCCATCGGGAATAGCACAGAAACTATTACTCTTCCAATTACAACCACAGGAGTTCCGTCAGAACCGCTATCGGTGACGGCAGAAGCAATAAGTAGCACATCTATCCGACTAAGGTTCAATAGGCCAACATCAACTGGCGGGCGAGCTATAACCGGATATTCTACAACATCGTATCCAGATGGAAAAATAAACACAATTCAAGATGATCAAAATGATATCATCATATCAGGTTTAGTATGCGGATCATTCCACTCATTTTGTGTGTCCGCTGTCAACGGAAATGGCGTTGGAGCCAAAAGCAAACTAAGTAATATGGTGTCGCCGGGCATCAATTTTTCTGAACACACCACCGCAGCGATAAGCTATATGCTGAAAGGTAAAACTCCCGGACCTTGGAACAAGCGACTTAAATATGATAACTATGATTTTGAGTTTTACGCCACAACCGGAGCACAAAGTATGTTTAGCGTCTTGGATTATCCAAATACTATGACTAGAAATCAAAATTTTTGGGGCAAAGATTTGGATTTAACAGGTATAGGTGCGTTTAACTGCACATACCCACCAACTCCAACGAATACAAACAATACTTATCCGGGATATCCAAATTACGGTTCGCTTATCAGTAGGAGACACGTCATATTCGCATCCCATGCACCGCTCGGAGATTCTATATCATTCGTCAAAAAAGATGGAACTATATTGCCATATAGAATCCTCAAGTGGTCTTCTATCATAGAGGGATCATTAGATATCAAAATAGGAATATTTGCAGAGGACGTGTCGTCTGATTTGGCTATTTATAAAGTTCTTCCGGATGGATATAGATCCAAGTTGAGTCTACCATTCTTAGCAATTGGAACAAATCAATTCAAAGAAGCGATAGTATTACAGAGCAGTGAATATGGACATTACAATATGCCTCCTACCGATTCTGAAATGGTGAATTTTAGCATTCCAATCATAACCGGCGATTCTGGAAGTCCCGTGTTCACTGTGGCAGAAAATAATGAATTGATATTGTTGAATTGCTGGCATCATGGCGGACCCACACCTGATGGACCGTTTATTGCGGATTTCAAGCCTGCCATAAACTCCGCTATGTCCGAATTAAGCAAGGCTCTTAATTTGTCAAGCGACTATCAATTAATTGAAGTTGACTTGTGCAAATATCCAAATGTGTAAATTTTCAATATACCAGAACTCATACATAAAAAACACTTCCTCAGTAATAATATAAATATAAATATGAAGAAAAAGAACAAGAAAAAGAACACGAACAATCAGGAACGTGCAATCATAATCACTCGTAAAAATTCAGACCTAAACTTTGGACAAACCGTAACCATTGTTGGGTGGAATGTGTTTTCCGACGAGGTAATTGTGATTCCTGACGGAGAAAAGAAAAAGTATTGTATCCATTATACCGAATGCTGGCGTTGTGAAGATATATGTGATTATGAGTCTCTAGAAAAGCAATTGAGTAAAAATGGCATATGGAGTACAGCGTCTATATCGTAAAATGTAACGACGGTACTCTTTACACTGGTATATCCAACAATGTTGACAACCGAGTTGCCAAACACAATTCAGGTACTGGTGCCAAATATACAAAAACTAGACTGCCTGTTCGTGTAGTATACACCAAAGTTATTGGCACCAAGAGTGATGCACTCAAAGAAGAATATAGAATCAAACAATTAAGCAGATCTGAAAAACTGAAACTTTTATGAATATCAAAAAGTACAAAATATTGAGGGATATACCTATAAACGATCCGAAGAATTACGGTGAAATGCCAATTGAAAAAGACACCATTGTATATGAGTGCATATATCATACATATGGATGCATTAGTCACACTGGAATCGCAGTGACCCGAAATGAAAATGGAGGTTATCCTTTTTTTGAGATTCACAATGAAGATGTTGAATTAATTGCACTATGAACATTACCCCACAAGAATTGAACCTGATTGAATCAACATTCAAGTCAGCAAACACTAGTGTCAAAACAACGCCATGTCGTATTAAGTTTCGTGGCAAGTTCATCACTACTGCCAGCAAAAAGACGGTGTGGCGCAATTGTGGATTTGCCAAAAGTGCGCTGCTCAATCATTTTCAGAGTGATTATTCAATCTGTACATTGGCGGGTACATTGTATGGAGTTCCAGATAGAGGATATTATAGTTGCAAGGATTTGATTCGTGAACTGGAAAACCAAAATATTGTTGAATATGTGGAAGTTGACGTTGAAGAGTTCGCTCAACAAAAAGATTGACTTACTACCCAACCTCTGATAATATATTCACCTATGACAATCTACACTGTAAAAGTTCACGATAACGGCTACAAAGAATGGTTTCTTGACGACAAGCTACATGCCATTGAATGTGCTGATGGCACCAAGAGTTGGTATCTAAACTACAAACTTCATCGCATTGATGGACCTGCCCTTGAACGTGCTAATGGCGAAAAGTGGTGGTATCTCAACGACAAGGTGCATCGTGTTGATGGACCTGCCATTGAATGGGCTGATGGCCAAAAGCATTGGATTGTTGATGATAAGCTGCATCGTGAGGATGGACCTGCCATTGAATGTGCTGATGGCAGCAAGCGTTGGTATCGTTATAACCAGTGTCATCGTGTTGATGGACCTGCCTATGAAGATGCTAGTGGCACCAAAGAATGGTGGCTTTATGGCAACAAATTGACACAAGCACAGTGGAAGCGGGCTGACAAGCCCAAAGTGACTAGTTGTGTTGACAAAAATGTGTAAATTGACGGCGTGAAACATCGGTTGGTTGCTGCTTGACTTTCCATAAAATGGTGGTACTATAAATCTATGAAAGCATCTGACGCACGTAAACTTACTGACACTGCTTTTTCTTCGGAAAAAATTACATATCTCAAAAATATATACAAAGATATTGAGCAGTCCGCAACAGAAGGACTTACGGTGGTAAATGTTAAATCCCCACCAAAAAATCTTGTTGAGTCTGTTATTGTGCAACTCAAAAATGACGGATATGTTGTTAAACGTAATAATGGATATGATCAACGAGACGGAGATAGTTGGGATCAATTGTATATTTCTTGGTAAAATTATGAACACACTTGGACGAATCATTTATTTTCTTTTCACACTCGCAACCGCAATGATTGGTTATACCATTCATAACAGCCTCTTCTGGAGCATCGTGGATTATTTCTTTGCTCCTATCACATGGGCAAAATGGTTGATTTGTCATGAAGTCAATATGGTTATCATCAAGCAGACTTTTAGTTGGTTTTTCAATCAATAATATGAAAATCTACACAATAATCAATAGCTACGAACCAAAGCCGCTTGCCACGTTTGTTGATTATCACGAATTGATTGTCTATATCAGACGGCAAAAGTTTGACACACATAAAATCTACGAAACTATTGCTGATAGTTGGAACGAATTTAATGAAGTGAAAGATATCAGTGAAAGTGTGTATGCAAATGCTTACAACGGATTTATTCACTTCAAAGACAAAAATTATTAACACACCTATGACAAGAGACAATTTAACAAAACTTAACAGAATACTTGATTATCTTACCAATTTAGAGATTGATATTGTCAATAATGCTATTTGCGTCAACCGCAACACGCAAATCAAGCAAAAAGATTGGTCCAACGTGTTGTATTTGGCAAATTTAGAAATAAACGAAATTTATCAATCCGAAAAAAAAAATTATTAACACACCTATGATAAACAACGATGTCACAGAAACGACGACTATTGAACGTACATATTGGTACAATATCAATGACAAAATGGTTGCTGATCATGAGAACATGGCAGCATATCTACTGGATGAATGCATATTGGACCTAACCTCGGAAGTTAGCAAACACGATGGTAAAGAATGTTTGGGATTGTGTATAAATATAAATGATTATTTTGGACCCAGTTCAGATGCTGAATCTGTAACCTACGATGAATTGCCAATTTTGTATGAATTGTATAAACAACGAAAGTATGATGGTGTTGCACAATTTGTAGCAGATAAACGAGGCGTTCCAAACAAACACTGGCGGGAAACATATGGACAATAATACCAAAGAAGTGATTGAAATGGCAATGTTTATAATATTGGCTATAGCAACACTATACATTATTAATCTATATAACAGAGATTGAGTCATGTACAAAGCCAAACAGATTATCGTAATTCGTAAAGACCTCAACATGAGGAAAGGCAAAAAACCTAAAACTATTGTAAATATATGATGAAAATTATGCTGGACGTGGCGAAAATTATTATGACTCTGATTGGCACACTTATTGGTATTGTGCTGTTGGTTATTGGAATTAGTGCGTTGCTTGCACTACCAGTCATGTGGTTGTGGAACTATGTGGTTCCATACCAGTTTGGTCTCAAGGAGATTGATTTTCTTCATGCTTGGGGTCTCAACGTGCTGTGTGGATTTATTTTCAAGAGTTCCGCCTACAAAACCAATTCCAAAAAGGATTGAAATTTCAACAAAACCGATTAGAATAATACCATGATTTCTATTTCATACTTTGTCGTTCCCACCGTCATTTTTCTTACGTTGGTCAAACTTAACAGCAAACGTTGTTGGCTAACCGCTAAATCCTATAATAAAGATACGTATTGGACCAAAAATAACCTGCCAATTGATAAGGTAATTTTTTGGTTCGCAGTCTGTACGTTCTTTGTGTTGTGGTGGGTTGAAATTCCACTCATGTTGTTAGCATTTGTTGTTTATCAGTTGATTCAATGGATCACCAATGGCAAAGGTGTGGTTCCACTCTCCGACGAGCGATTGAAAAATCGTAAGTGAGTCATAGTATTTGAACATATGAGCAACCTAAAAATCTTTAGTGGAACCAGCAATCTTCCTCTCGCACAACGAGTTGCAGACAATCTGTTCACCAAGTTGGGCGAGATTTATCATCACAATTTTCCCTCCGGCGAATCATACTGTCAGTTCAAGGAAAATATTCGTGGCAGCGACGTGTTCCTCATTCAGGGAATCACTAGTCCAGCCAACGAAAACCTGATGCAACTGTTGGTCATGGCAGATGCAGCACGTCGTGCCAGTGCTGATCGTATCACCGCTGTTGTTCCTTATTTTGGTTATGCCAGGCAGGACCGTAAAGACAAAAGCAGGGTGCCGATTAGTGCCAAGCTCGTATTGGATCTGTTTGAAGCCAGTGGCATTGACCGAGTGGTGACGATGGATTTGCACAGTCCTCAGGTAGGTGGATTCACCAATCTACCATTTGATCATTTAACATTTGAACCTGTGTTGATTGAATATATTCGCAACAAATATCATAATCTTGCATTGCGTGATAGTGTTGTGTTGATGGCTCCAGATGTTGGTGCCGTAAAACGTGTGGAAAAGTATGCGGAACATCTAAAGAGCGACTTTGGATTTATCAGCAAAAAAAGAATCGGAGACGAAAAGGTTGAACTGCAAAGCATTGTTGGTAATGTTAAGGATAAACATGTCATTATTATTGACGATCTAACAGAGAGTCTTGGAACTATGGTACAGGCAGCCAAAGAATGCAAACGGCAAGGTGCTACTAAGGTGACTTGTGCTGTTACGCATGGTTGTTTGTCTGAAATAGGAATTCAACGTCTTGTGGAAGCAGACAGTATTGACGAATTTGTGCATAGTAATACGAATCATACATGGATGCATCAACAACCTCAGAAAGTAACAGAATTGGATGTTAGTAATTTGTTTGCCAAGGCTATCAACAGCATTCACAACAACGAAAGTGTCAGCGAACTGTTTGTGTGAGTGACATCAAAAACAAAATTCCAAAAATAAGTAAATATGAACACAAAATATATAAGTATCTATCCTACATGGCATTGCAGAAAAGCTGGGGGATTATTTGTTGGAATCAGATGTCAATTTCCAGCGAGAATCTATGATAGTGAAGCATTTGCCGATAAACATACATACACCTGTTTACGCTTGACTTTTGGATTAATTGTGTGTAGTATCAATCTAGATATAAAATACAATTACATAAAAACACTTCCTCAGTAATAATATAAAAAAGAATATGACATCCAGAGACTTCTGTTATTGGTTGCAAGGCTATTTTGAGATTGCCAGTCTTGCTGATTCATCAACCGGACAAATCACGGCGGCACAAGCAGATATGATTAAACGGCATTTGAACATGGTGTTCGTCCATGAAATCGACCCAATCATAGACCAAGGAGATCCAGTCAAGCAAGGTCTGCTCAACCAAGTACATAACGGCACGACTCTACTTGATAGACCAGAAAACGCAAGGTGCTGATATGAATACTACAAAAATTAAAATTAGTGTGGCGTGCGTATTGATTGACGGATTTGAACAACCATTTGTTGAAAAACGAATTTGGTTGAGTCAACGACTTGTTTCATATGAAACTGGCAAATATGCATGTCCCGGAGGCATGGTTGAGGATACTGATGCCAGTGATGTACATGCCATGCAACGTGAACTTTTAGAGGAAACTGGAATCAACGTCACGGACTTAAACCGATTCAAACGAAGCATTGTGTCATACCATAATGGTGGCAAAAGTGATGTTACCCAATGGTTTATTTTACAACTATCCGACGAGTTAAATGAGACTCCAATAGACACTGAACCACACAAACATTCTCCTTGGACATTTTATACGTTGCCCGACGCTAAGAATCTGCCGTTGATGGTAAGCACCGGGGACGTGTTGGAAACAATTACCATGAAAAAAGAAATCTATTTAGTAACGCAGGGTAATTACAGCGACTACGGAGTTCGTGGTGTATTTACCGACAAAGATCTTGCAACAGAATATGCTGCTCAAATCACAACCAAATATGAGACGGCAAGGGTTGACACTCAGCAGATTATGACCGAGTTGATTGCACCAATTGGTTATCGTGGTTACACCGTGTCAATGGATATTGACGGCAACACCGATGAAGTTGAATCAGATAAAGTCGGTGATTTGAACGTGGACAATTCTTATGCAGATATGGAATTTGGTCTGCATGGATACATCACCACCGGCAAATACACGTTCATTATCAATACAGATAAAGGAGCAGAAGGTGCAATTAAGATTGCCAACGAACGTCGTATTCGTATGATTGCCGAAAACCTATGGGCCAAAAAGGGATTGACTGAAAAAGTATGAAAAATAAATACACTGTAATCTATACCAGACGATGGGTGTCTGGCTCCCACCATCACGCCCTCACCAAAATGTCGCGAGTTGAAGTCGAATGTGACGACACGAATAGGTTGGACAAATTGGGTGAAGCAGTCGATACTGACGACATTCAGTATATTTTCAATGGGTGGCCCCCAATGGTTGAAGAAACTTAATTTGTTTTGATAAAAGTATCATCAAATACAATAGGAGCTTTGTTGTAGGAACGTTTGGTTTCGTCGCTGGCATTATCTGTAAATTGCCAATTCCAAAATAATTCATTTGGCGTTTTGAATCCAAAAAATTGTAATACTTCTTTTTGTGTTTGAGTAACATCTTTTCCATTCCAATTTTGACCAGTAGCAATAAATCCTGAATCTATATCTTTTACTATATTACTTTCACTCAAAGTAGAATGTCGGTTCTCAATCCAAGTCAATCTTTCAATTAATTTCTGATAATAACCATTGGTTTGACCCCATCTCACACTAGCAAAAAACAAAACGGTATCACTTTCAAATAATTCTTTACTGATTTTCCATAATTCATCGTTTTTATTATTTATTTCACTGAGTATATTTGATAAACTAATCATTGACTATAAATATACATCCGTTGTACAAAAATCAATAGTTCTTGACAATTCGTCCATCAATGTTAACATCATAGTATGATTATAAGAAAAGACATAAACATATTTGAGTGTGAAGCTCAAGCCTTGGTTCACGCGGCGAATTGCCAAAACACGATGGGTAGTGGAATTGCACGATTTATTCGTGAAAAGTATCCAGAGGCATATGAAGTGGATTGTCAAACACATGCAAATGATATCAATAAATTAGGTTATTTCAGTTGGGTGAAAGCACACGATGGCAAATACATCTATAACTGTTATAGTCAATTTAGATATGGTAGAGACAAACGATATACCAATTATGAAGCAATTTATACTGGTTTGGATCGCATTAAACAACATGCCACAGAACAAGGTTTGACCAGTTTGAGCCTACCGCATGGTATGGGATGCGTACAAGCAGGTGGAAATTTCCACATTGTTAATGCAATGATTGAAGTAATTTTTGAAAACAGTACAATTGATCTGCACATTTGCAGATATACACCTTAAAATATACATATAATGCAAAAAGAACTATTTATTAAAGACAAACCTCAAGATTCAATCTTTATTCAACGCGACGATTTAAAGTTTGATGGAAAAAATATTACCATTCCAGGTTATTGGACAGATACAATACTGGATGCATTGGTGGATATTGATCCAAAAGAACTAAATATTGATATTCGAGAAGATTTTAGCGAATTCAAGAGTTTTTTGATTGATATTCAAGAATATAAAAACAAAGGAAATTAAATTATGGGAATGTTTGATACAATTATATGTAAATATCCACTTCCATTGCCAACTGACGCAATGGGTTATGTTAGCAGTGAGAGTTTTCAGACAAAAGATTTGGAAAATTCATTGAGTGTATATGAAATTCGTGAAGATGGAACACTTTGGGAACAAAAACATGAAACCAAGTGGATTGACGGCGATACCAATTCCAAAAATTGGTTAGATAAAATTGGTCACAGTGAATCTATTAGGTCTTGGTGGGATCAAGTGTCATTTACAAATACGATTCATTTGTATGATTATCAAAACAACGACGATGTTGAATATGATTATTGCATTGAATATAAAATTGTTTTTGTAAACGGAGTTGTCAATGAAATAACTATATCTTTATTTGAAGCGCACCCAAATAGCAAAAGAAAACAGAGGGATTGTGAGTTTGTTGAGCGGATGGGTCGTCGCTTAAATTTTGTAAATTCTAAGAAATATAGATATTTTTATAAACCTTATAACGATGTTATACATTTTGTATTGGGTGGATTAGTTAATTTATTCGGTTGCTTAAAAAATAATATTTTTAAATTGGAGATGTGGTTAAAATTATAAATACTGATTACCCAAAAATATGAAATTATATGAAGATCAATTAACTAAAGTCCACGCGGCAACTATCTGTGATATTACAGATAAAGATGCATGTGCCACATTAAAATTAAATTTTGGATATGGCAGCAATCACGACGGAATAGAATTGCACATGGATTTGAGCGCAGAAACTTCTGAAGAAATTCTTCAGTTGTTGATAACTAAATATGGAGTTGATAAAATCAATTCATTGAAAAAAGATTATTTTGAATAAAAAAATATGAAATACAGAATTTGGAGCAAATTATCAAATTGCTATACACACGAACCTTGTTATTCTGGTGCATCAAACTATTACCTAGATACTGATGGTAATATTGTTGACTTTATTACTACTATTGGTGGTGATTCTGACCACGCAACAAAAGGACCAATTGACCAAAAAGATTACGTTGTTCAGCAATACACAGGCTTGACCGACGGCAAAGGAAACAACATTTACGAAGGTGATATTTTATCACATGACAAAAAAATAGGAACTGTGTACTACAACGCAGACCGTGCTGGATTTGTATTGGAGTGGGAGTATTCAAGCCATGAACAAAACTATGTGAATCTAACATGTGATGTGGCGTATGAATCTTCTAATATAGGCAACATCTTTGATAATCCCGAATTGTTGGAGGATTGTGCTATTGCAAAGAAAATGCGTGAAGAAGGAAGTAATTAATTATGAAAACATGGCATAGACTTGTCGTTTCTGATTTGAAACCAAAAGTACATTCATATTTTGTTAGTCACACTGAGTCAAGAAACGACGTGATGAAAGCATATTATGCATATCATGTTGAACATTTCAGGTTAAATCCTAAAGCTCATAACTTTTTAAACGGATCTACAACGGCGGAATGTACATGGTGTGGTCGCTCGCGTGGAGGTGTTCGTTGGGATGATTTGCCGCCCGAATGTTCAAATCGACCAAATATGCCAGATATCAAAGATGTGGTATTTGGTGAAGAACGCAGATCCTTTGATTTGTTCAATCGTGCTGAAAAAGAGGTTCCAAAAATCATATCCAAACTTGGAATGAGTGGAGAAACTCTATCAATTTTACATCACACGTATGGATATGATCCAGAGACCGTAGCAGGCATTGTTGATGTATCACCACAATTGTTATCTGACTATAACAAGGTAATGGAAGTGGAACGAGAACGATCTAGAAATGCACAGGTTATGGAAGTGATAACGATTTGTAAATAACAATTAATATTACCGATAAAATATGACCATCACAATCTACGGAAAGACCTACGGCATCCAACGCCAATCATTGACTCGCCGGTACTGCCGCTTGAACTTCGGAGGCTTCGGAGGATTTGGAACTCGCTGGTGCTGGAAGGGTTGGGAATTCTTCCACAAGCAATCTCAACGGCAACAACTGATTAAAGGAAATTAAAAAGAATTGATATGACTGAAAAAGGACACACTTTTGATGAACTATTGGAAAATAGCAGAATACTTGCGAATGAAATCAAAAAGGGTAATTTTCCAATAGACGGCACCACAGAAAAAGACTATCTGATAATTGGCGATTTTGCGGTTTACACTCCCTACATTCCATTGTATATTACACCATCAATAACAGATAAAGAGGATTGATATGAAACAAATGACACGATGGGAATCTATTGGTGGAAATCAATATTCTTTGTTTGAACCAAGTGATGATGGATATGAAAATACCGTATGTAGCGTTGAAGTGGAAACGGGTAAACAAACAATAGTAGTATATATGTCACGACCGTTGACAAAATTGGAATTGGAAAAAATACTCAATATTGTAAAGAATTGATATGACTGAAAAAGAATTAAATAAAATAGATGATGCATTGCATGGCAAACGACTACATTATATGCATTCAGATGAAGTATTTCGTATTGCAAAGAAAATGCGTGAAGAAGGAAGTAATTAATTATGAATGATAAAATAAACTACTGTTTGGCTGAGACGCACAAGCATGTTCGTAAGGTTCAGCACAACCTCAATTTGTTTGTTGCTGATTTGATTCATCGTGGCGAGAATCATGACAACAGCAAGTTTGAAGAGCCTGAACTGAGTATTTTTGCTGAAAATACTTCTAAGTTGGGACAGACGGTATATGGTAGTTCTGAGTATAAACAGTTGTTGGTTGAAGTGAAACCGGCAATTGATCATCATTATAGCAAGAACCGGCATCATCCCGAGCATTGGCCCAATGGAGTTGAGGACATGACTCTTGTGGATTTGATTGAAATGTTGGCGGACTGGAAAGCTGCTACTGAGCGAAACAAGGATGGTAATATTCGTAAGAGCATTGAAATCAATAGTGGTAAGTACAATATGAGTCCGCAGTTGAGGACCATATTTGAAAATACTGTTCGGGAATATTTCAAGGAGTAATATGAATGAACAACCAAATTTAGATCTAACGCTTAAAGAAATCAAGACACGAAGAAAAACACTATCACATCACATAAAAACACGTCTTGAATCAATTGATGATTTGTTATTTATTGAGAATGACGATTTAGAACACGCATTCAAAAAAGAAGTTCAAGATGATTTGGAAGAATCCAGGTCTCAAGATATTATGCGGCAGTTTAATATGGAGTTTATGATTTATAGAGAATATAAATTGGATTGTGAATATTGGATATGACACAATACTGCCCCAAATGTTTTCAGCCTATGACTGTAAATAAATATGATAAAGACGTGTATCTTTGTTACAAGAGCCATTATGACGGGCAAGGTGCTTGGATAGATCTGCACCCATCTAGTGATCTTGCCCTAAAGATTTCTTTGGGTCGTGCCCTAACGAGCGATGAACGAAGAAAAATAAAGTTTCCGTCTGAGTTTGACATATGAAAACATGGTATGGAGCAGTTTGTGACGAAAATAATCGTCGGATGATTGAAACATATCATTCTTTATTGAACAATGAGTTGAAACAATTTGATGAATCAAAACAGTATTTGGAGTTCAAATGTAGCAACAATCAATGTGATGTGTGTAATTATTCATCACACTTCTCTTTGGCAATTTGTTCTCTTAGATATAGACCAAACTCTGGTTGTTTCAAATGTGGCAGCAAAATAAACGTGTCCATAAAAACTAATCAGAATAATGAATATGAAAAAATTATATTTCAATGAAAACATGGTATAGAGCAGTTTGTGACGAACACAAATCAATGATTGATTGTTTTTGCAACAATCCACTGACCACCGCACACTATTTGGGTAACAAAAATGAAGATATACATCAATGGTTCAGTTTGCATTATAGTTGCAAATTACGGATGATTCACTTTGATGAGGACATTGAAGAATGTTGGAACAAAGGATACGAAGATATATTCTTTGATCCAATTATAAAGAAAAAGAGTTGATATGATTTGTACAGCTAAACATCCAAATGATTATCATTTGTTGACCCGACCCAAATGAATCGGAATTTGTTGAAGCCCGAGCAATTGAACAACTCATATTGGAAATGAAGGGTAAAC
>Ga0114964_10001026_pt1 | contig 20631 bp, 38 predicted proteins | sample C_131016_MF_Meta_FD_92638 | JGI IMG/M metagenome (GOLD analysis project Ga0114964, IMG submission 92638) | Freshwater microbial communities from Lake Croche, Canada to study carbon cycling - C_131016_MF_MetaG | ecosystem: Environmental > Aquatic > Freshwater > Lake | place: Lake Croche, Canada...
AAGGTATTACAGAAAACGATATTATTAAATTAAATCATCATACAAATTTAAAACCATTGTGTTCATTCAATAATAGACATATCAAAAAAGATAATATTATTGAATAACAAACTTATTATTAGGATCTAGTTTTGTTCTAACTATTTTATATTTAAGTCCAATTATTACGTTTTTTGGGTCCTTATAACGAAGGTCGTTTAAATCCCCATCAATTACTTTCCGACCTAAGAATTGTTTTGGTAAGTCATTTTTGAACACCACCGCAACCCTTACTTTATTATTCAACATATTATCACATTCCAGAAAGTTCTTACCATCAAAAGAAAATGTAAGGTCATAATTCTTATATTCCTTTAAAAGTTTGGTACGATTGGGAACCTTAGTATAGTCATAAAACTGAACATCTGGATACAACTCCAATATATTCATTTTAACCCCCGTTAATTTATTTGTAGTATAAAATGAAGTAGGGTTTAGGTCCGAAGTATTATTCAATCTAATACTAAAAGAATAACCCAATTTTTTGGCTTTGGATCTGGCAGATTCAATTTCTGAAATCATCCAGTCAACAAAAAATTCCCTTTCCTCAAAAAACAATTTAGTTTTTTTGATACGACTTTTGTTAATTAAATTATCGTTCGCCCTCATAATATTATGACCGGACTCATTAAGACAAACGGCGGTACATTCCTTTGTACGCTTCGGACATACTTCGTAACCCGACATATCAGCTGGGGCAAGATATAACCCATATACAAGCTCATTATACTTATAAGCTTTCTCATGTTTGGTCGATAGGTTAACCGACCCTAAGTAAGTAACACCAGATACTCTTCTGGCTTGTGCTTTGTTTTGAAACTTTAATTTATTCATATACTTTAATTGTGAGGTACAAAAGTAAGTGTTTTATATTTAATGGACAAATAATTAATGTTAATTAATTGTTAACAAAAAAAAATGATCTGAAGTACCTGTTCAGGTAGATATTGGTATGCATAAGATTATTCATGCAAACCAAAATCATCCTGAACTATAGACGGTACAATATATTTTCATGCATACCAAAATTGGGATACTCAGTGCTTAAGAATTCCAGATCTTCAGAGCAAAAAAAATCCCCACTAATAATAGCGGGGATTAATCCTAAATTAAAATATACGAACCTAAAAATTTTAATCTTCACAACGTTTCATGGTTTTTTCCATATCAGTATTATAATTTTCCATAATACCTAATATTTCATCAATAATATCTTCAGATAATTCATCATATTCAATATCTTCATTATTAATTTCGGTTTCATCTAGATAAGTAATAACATTTACGTCATCTTCATTAAACCCTTCAACCAGAACACTAGTGTTTCTACCACCAGAAGAATGTGAACTAATACAAGGACTACAATCTAATTCCAGTTCAGTACTAGTTGTTTCTCCCCACTCCATAATAATTTCTTTAATACGGAGAATTTTACTATTTTTTGTTTCATCATCTGGTACAGTTTGAATTTCCCATGTAGGATAATACCCAGAGGTGTTTCCTTGTTCGATTAAACCGATTATATGGTTTAATCCATCAATCATTGAAGTTTCATCTTCAAACTCTTCATTAATAATTAATTTTTTCATTTTTTAAAAGTTTAAATTGTGCATTGTAATATCATCTGTCACCATATAGTTACAGTTTGAAAGGTTATAACCCAAACCACCATCTTCAGTTGGTAGTTCAATAAATTCCTCAGCATCCAATTCTTCTGGTTTATTGTCCAATGATAAGACTTCTACTTTACCAGACTCGAAGTTTAAAATAACGGCATAAAATGGGGGGTTGATTAATTCCAAATTATCACAATAATCTTCAAGGTATTCCTCGGCATCACTTACACCAATAATACTGAAATTTTCGTCACCATTCTCTTTTAAAATGGTATTCATAAAATCAATAAACTGTCTATCAGTTTTGAAGTTACCAACAATCTTACCTTCCACTTTGTTTTTTACTGTGTACATATATTTTATTTTAGTGAGGTACAAAAGTAATACATTTGTATTAAATGAACAAATTTATTTTATATTTCTTTAAAATCAACTTCTTTCAACCAATCTGTCACAATTTGATTATTGACTTCAAAATGTTTTCCATTGAAGTTTGCGGCAAATTGGTTATGACTTTTAAAATGTTTTCCATAAGTGGACTCAGTGAAAACAATATATTTACCAGGAGATACTGGTAATCCTTCTGTAACTGGTACTTTAATATAAATTGTCATACGTTTAATTTATTTTTATTGTTACAAAAATATCCAAAGGAATTACAACTCCATTATTCCCAACAAATCCTGGGGAACAAGGACAAACAGAACATCCACAGTTTTGTCTCCAACTCCATTTTTCCTTCATTACAGACGCGTGGTGACTCGGAAACTTAAAATCCAACAACTCCATCAACTTAGGTAATACAAGTTCCTTATAGGTCTCGTATGGTCTATTATGACGTTCTATGATATTATCAATAATACTTTCCTTATCATGGAAAATATAAATTTTATGTTTGTCCCTAAAACTTTCCCCCTTTCTATTATTTGAGGGTCTAACTATTAATTCTGTAAATTCAAAGTTCATAATTTTTAATTTAGAATACAAAGGTAATACATTTATATTAACCCAACAAATTTTTTTATTAAGTTTTAACCCATTTTAACATATTGAATATATATTTACACTCAATAATTATCCTATGATTACACCTGTAATACCTATCCTCTTTATAACAGTTTACCCTTAATTTATTATATTCCTCTAATAATAACTTTCTAGGTAAACTACCATAACGCCTTAATCTATTAACATTCCACTTATATCTCATTATTTTAATGGGTGTTTTTTTCTCCAAATACTTACAGCTTCTTTAATAGTATAAAAACTATACTTTTCACCTTGTATGTTTATAATACCATTTCTATATTGGTGGTAATACACACCATTCCTTATTTTCCCACTGCGTATGGGTGTATTAAATAAATCTACGTTATTCATTATTATTATTTAATTGATTAACAATACCCTCAGCGATTGTCTTATCGTGGAAAGCATACCTATTCATTTCTTTACCTCTATAAGGTTTGAAAGTAGTTTTATCAATGGTTTTACCTTTCTCATCAGTAATATACCAATATGTTTTTGCTCCAAATGATCCGGTTGCATCCCATCTACTTTTGCGAGGGATATATTGATTAAATTGTAATGTGTACATATTATTTAAGTTTTGTTTTAGATAAAAAATGATTATATACTTCTGGTATATGTTTCTTATAACCTGGTTGATTACTTTTACACCACTCCTTTAATTCGTCTTTATCCTTAAAAGGTTTTTGCCACGAATTGTTACTCATAATCATATCAAATTGTAGAGTAAGTTCATCAATAAAATTCTGAACAGTCCAACCCTCCCAAATGTGTTTGTTTAAATTAACCTTTTTTTTAGTACTAAATGTACCAATACAATTATCGGAATTATGTTTTCCGCCATTCATTCCATCTAAATAAGTTGCCATAATTTTTAATTTTAGGATACAAAGATAAGGGGTTTATATTTAATAAACAAAAAAAACTTTTTATTTTTCCTCAGAAAGATCTGGCATTGGTCCATCCTAAATTTTGGTATGCATGTCATACGTTTATGCATACCAAAATTGGACTCATCTTCAGCACGCTTCAGATCGAATTTTTCTCAAGGGCAAAAAAAATCCCCACAAATTAATGTGAGGACTTTTCTCCTAAATCAAAATATACGAACCTTCTTTATTATTTTTTGAATAGTTTGGACATACCAATTTGATGACTAATTTTCGCTTCAATATCCTTCTTAGTTAATCGGTCAATATAAGGATATTCCCAAGCGTCACCTAATGGTATATGAATCAAACGAACTGGTTTTAAACTTATAACCATATATTCCGCATAACCATCAGCAAATGGAAACTTTATAATTGTTCCGGTATGTTCCTCATTATGTCCATTATCTTTTAAGAACTTTTTTAAATCGTCTCTAAACTTATCACAATCCTTATGATATTGTGAAATATCCTTCCAATTAAACTTTGGTACTTTTATTTCTGTTGGTACACTATATATCTTTCCCATTTTTTTAATCAATTAAATTGTTACATAATATGAAATCAACCAAACCTTTCTGTTCAATTTGTGATAAATTTTCTATTAATATTAATTCAACTGTATTATCATAAAGAGTAACAAGTAATGAATCATTAGAAATATCACCATAAATTGTATAGTCATCATTGATACCATAACCCTCTAAACGATTCTTTTGTTCTGGGGTCATACGGGATAATAAATCGAATAACAACTTTTGAGTTTCAGCGTGTAACGCAATTTCTTTTTCTTTAATTGTAATTTGTCTGTCAATTAACTGACCTTTCGTTTCTTTCATTGTATTTGTTTTATATTACAAAGGTAAATGTTTTATATTAAACCAACAAATTTATTTTTTATTTAAAAGACCACATTCATTTTCCATTGTGATACAGCCATTAATAAAACAATTTAATTCACTTGCGGTATAATAATTTTTTGATAATAATGAACCATTAGGTTTTCTAATACCGTAATACACTCTATCAGTTTTAACTTTTGCAAGTGTATAATTGGTACCAAATACATTATTTAATAATTCGATACGTTCCTCTAAATAACTTTTAGTTATCATAATATTTTTAATTTAGATTACAAAAATAGGGAGTATTACACTCCCCACCAAATAAAATTTTATAATTAATCACAATCTGAACATTCTTCATCATTATTACCATAGAAAAATCCTTGATCTGGACAACTATCGGAATAAGGTAAACTATTGAAGTAAGATTTCCATTGGTCGTTATCACCACGAGGAACGTGTGTATTCAAATTCTCAACCAACTTTGGCATCTTAAATAAACCGTTATAGTCACCACTTGGATTATCTTTGAATGATAATGTAATACCTTCACCTCTGGTTTTCTCACTATTTAACTCGGCAAGTAACTCATAAAAGTCTTTACCACCAAACTCACCATAACCATTGTAATTATTTTCGGTGAATACTTGTCCATCCTCAGTAATCATGTGAACTGTGAATGGACGTAATCTACTGTGTTGATTCGCAATACTCCTACCTGTATCGGAGGTTATCCATGAAAAAAATCCCATAACTTTTAATTTATTTTTATTTAGAATACAAAAGTAATACATTCATATTACACCACCAAATTTATTTTTCAATTTGATTATTATATATCTCTAAAGATACACGACCATCAAGATATAACTCAGCGGTACTTTCCCCACCATTATCTTCTGGTTGTAATACTTCTTTAACATCTTCAACTTCATTCCAGTCAATTTCTTCCAGATCCCCTGACTCATATTTTTCAATGGCAATTTTTTTAGCTTCCTCTACTGTTTCAGCTTTCACTTCAAAATGGGTCCTCATCCAAGTTGTAACTTTCTGGTCAAGAAAAAAATTAAATGTTTGCATATTACTTATATTTAAAATGATTAACTAAATCGGTACCACTTATTCTGGTTTCTAAACCCTTACAGAATTTACTTTCAACCAACATAACATCGCAATCAAAGTTATCATCTTTATCGGTCATAACCAAAAGAACTTCAATTACATCACTAGGGAAAATCATTGCACCATTTTTATGGTATCCCTTAAAACACTCTAATAAAACAAATTCATTTTCTTCCATACATTTATATTTAGGATACAAAGATAATACTTTTTTACTTATCTAATGTATTTTAATATTACCAAATTGTTATCAAATATACCAGTGATCTGGGGTCGAGGAACCTGGTCTGTAGAATCTTAATTTTGGTATGCATTGATCTACAGGGGGATTATAGCTCCGTCCCGACTCAGATTTTGGTTTGCATGTAATACCTGATGCATACCAATATTGGAGTCATCTTCAGCAAAGTCTTATGCGACTGCTTAATTTGAGGGCAAAAAAAATCCCCACATTTCTGTGAGGACTTATTTTTCTCAATTAACCACTATGATATTAGTTCTACCAAATCATTAAAGATTTTCTGCTCTCGCTTGCCGTAAGCCCCAATCATCTTACTTTCGGTACTATCTGTTTTAGATAGGGAGTGAGTGGTGAATTTAGTAACTCCGGAGAAAAGTCCCCAGAGGTTACCTCCTTTGTCTTTAATTTCACCATTCAAATCAACGTAATACTTGGTCATTTTATTACGTTTGTTACCGGAGATACTATCCTCATCATTCAAATCAACATTCTTGTCAATGTCGAATAAAGTTCTTAGAACCCTTTCACCATAAGCCACACGATGTGAAACCTTACTTGGGTCATACGGAGCCTCAGCCAAACGTTTAATGTCATTAAACATTTTTTCCTCTTCAATCAACGATTGTTCCAAAGTTTTTACAAGGTCATCAATACGAATACTCATGTTTGAGGTATGACGAACCTTAGTTTTAATACTTCTGAAAGCAGAATAGAAAGTATTCATACAGCTGATAGTTATATTACTTGGACCGAAAGCCAATGATGTAGAACCATCAAATGAATTGATACCCGTCAAATATCCTTCAACAGTATCTTCACCCAATTTTAAGTCATTAGACTTTAATTGTACAAATACTTTTGAACCGTTACCAAACATACCACCTTTCTTTACTTCCAACCCCGTTTGTTTTGAAACCCTTTCAAGTAGTTCAAACATTTCGTGATTCTGGTAAGGTTGATAATCCTTTCCCATAACCCCTAACGATGCGTTAGTGTCTTCTCTTACAATACTGATTTTATCCGGTATAAGAATACCAGACTCAGTTTGTATTTTTTCACTTCTTACTGTCCAATTCAGACCAGTTTCTTGTAACATTTTTTCGATGTTCATAATTAATAATTTTTGTTATCATTTAATTTAGGATACAAAGATAAGGAAAATTTATTCCCCACCAAATAATGAGAAAAAAAATGTTGTTAAATAATTGTTAAGGAAATGATCTGGTGAACTCAGCTCCGTCCCGTCTCAGATTTTGGTATGCATGTCATACGTTTATGCAAACCAAAATTGGGATACTCAGCGCTGAAGAATTCCGGATCATCAGTGCATAAAAAATCCCCACCTTTCGGTGAGGACTTTAATCGTGGGGTGTATTAGTTATTTTCATCAATGATGACGGTATCATCTTCATTATTAGGGATAATTACGTCCTGTGTCAAAACATCTCTCATTGATACACTATCATCAATTCTACCATCATCTTTTAACCAAATCTGAACATAAAATGGTTCTTTGTACCAATTATTTTGTTCAGCAACTTTCTTCCAAGAATTTCTGTGAAGTTCAATATCACTTCTTTTAACAATTACGTTCATCTTATTTTATTTTGTTGTCTTGCAGACTTTTTAAAAATACGTTTAATTAGAGGTTTAACTTTATCTCCCCAAAAAAACGAACCACGACCTTTACCACTTAAACACATATAAGGTTTCATAACGTTTAATTTCTATGTTCTTTAATATTAGGACAATACCCATAATTCCTAATTGTTTCATTCTGATAGTCTTGAGCCTTACTCCAAGACATAGGTTTCTTGTTTAACTGAATACCTTTATAATTAATGTTATAAAGTTTTTCCACATTAGGTTGTGGTTTCTGAACGTGAACTGTTGATTGTATCATATATAATATTTTAGACCACAAAGATATATATTTTATCAATACCACACAACATAAAGTTATCCACATTTTATTAACATGATCTGGTGACACCAGCGAGCTGTGCTGGCACCATGAAATATTGGTATGCATGTCATACGTGGTTTTGTATGCATACCAAAATTGGAGTCATCTTCAGCAAGCACCGGATCTTCAGCGCAAAAAAAATCCCCATCTTTCGATGAGGACTTTAATCGTTGATGATATTAAATATTTATTGTATAATTAAACATTATAACCCCTTCAAAGTTATAATAAATTTCCAAACTAGCATTACTTTGTATTACCTTTAACAAATGTCCAGTTGATATGTTATTAGTATGAAATGGGGGTATTTTTTCATTATTCTTTTTTTTACCCTTAACAATATAATCAGTTAATTTTAATTTCTTGGAATGTCTTACAAACGAATCTCCATTAGTATCAATGGTGATTTCTTTTTTTTCAACTTGATTATCTGGTAGATTTTTTTCCATATCTATAAACTTTTATATTATTATCAATAGTATATTTAATCAACTCTTTTTTGGTTGAAAATAATATAGGATTTTCTTCCCATAATATCCATCTCATTCGTTTATATATTTTCTTTTCCATATTAATTTATTCTAATATTTTTCATAATTTTTATTTTAGAGTACAAAAGTAATACATTAAATTTATATTACCAATTTTAATTTTCAGATAGTTGAACATTTGAATCAATTAATATTCCAACAAATTCAAGTTCATCATTTAAACTCTCAATTTTAGGTTTAATAACCATATTCATTTCATAATCCAAACATTTCAGCTTCATAAAACATAATGTTTCATCAATCTGACCAAATAGTAACTTAGTTTCAAGTGTTGTTCGTTCACCTCTTATCTCCATTATTCTATCGTGCAAACTTTCAGTTTCATTGCTGATATGTTGCAATTTAATTAAGTTCGGTGTAGGTACTTCCATTTTATTATTGTTTTATTGTGTTATTAATTTCATTTAAACAAAGTTCAATTTCGTGTTCTCTACTCCCACCTTCATCAATTTCGTTTACACATAAATTGTATAAACCAACTATATCTTTTTTGTGTTGTGGATACTTCTCAATAGTTTCCTTCGCGTAATTCCTTAATTCTTGTAGTGTCATATATTTTTGTTTTAGGATACAAATATATGCACTTATATGTTACCAGACAAATGAACTTATCAACAAGTTATCCACATGATCTGGTGACCCCAGCGAGCTGTGCTGGCACTGTCCAATATTGGTATGCATGTCATACGTTTATGCAAACCAATATTGACTGTATCCCAGCTCTGAAGAATTCCGGATCATCCGAGCATAAAAAACCCCCAACTTTTGTTGAGGGTGTATTACTTATAAACAACATCTATATCCTTTACCTTTAATTGTTTCAACAATTGGTTTACCAATCATCTTACTAAGTTTACATATATGGACATCAATTGTTCTATCAACCACAACAATATCATCCCCCCAAACATTACTTAAAATCTCATTACGAGTAAATGTTCTATGTGGAAATTCCATCAACATATACAATAAAAAGAATTGTTTTTTGGGTAAATGAATTTCTTTATCCCCGATAGTTACATTGAATTTATCAGGATTAATTGTAATGTCGTTCAATGTAATTGGTGGTAATCTTTTAATTTCAGTTGTAACGTTAATCAACCTAATAATTTCTTCCTTTGTAAAATACTCTTTTTCAGTTTCGTTAATACGATTAATAATGTTTTCGACTACTCTCATAATTATTTTATTTAGGATACAAAGATAACGATTATATAATACTGACCAAATTTATTTATGCGAAACTCCGTGGCCTGGCACTGATACATTTTGGTATGCATGTCATACGTCTTGTTGCTTGCATACCAAAATTGAAATTCTACAGACCAGATCATTTTCTTGGGCAAAAAAAATCCCCACATTTCTGTGAGGACTTTTCTCCTAAAACTATACCTATGAAACAAAATCCAATTCTAATTGTTTAGGTTGTCGGTAAAATTCAACCATACTTTCCGCTTCCATTAAACACTCATCTTCCCCATAAAAACCCCAACAACTATCTAATTCCTCATGGTGTTCGTGTCCTAAGTTACATCTACTTATCTTCGATATTTTGTACCCATAAACATCACCAGTAAGATATTGGTCATAAGTCTTTACTTCCCCAATAAGATATTGTGTAATACGTTCCTTTAACTTCTTATTGATACGTTTAACACTATATTCTTCCCTTACTTTCTTTTTTGATACAAATATCCATCCAACTTGTCCACTATCCCAACCACAACTGAACCCCGTTGTATTCATGGTTATTCCACTATGGTCATATAGATACAAAGGTAAGATAACACAAATGTCATGTTCTTTAATTAATGAATTTTTCATAACATGATAATTGTTATAGTCATCACTTTTGTACTCATGTTTGTCACCTAATGAATATCTACGGTGAAAACATACCATTGTACCCAAATTATCCCAATTGCGAGGACTTTCTGGATTATTGTCTTGTTCAATCTCAATAAGGTAATTACCAATTTTCTTTTCCATATATTTTAATTTAGAACACAAAAATAAGTCTTTTGTAATTAATAGACAAATATATATTAATAAAGTTATCCACATTTTAAAAGTCACCATAATTGTTATCTGAATTATCTACCCATAAAGCAAAAAGTAATAAACCCACAAAAACAAATATTATACCCATATACTTTTTATTTAGGATACAAATATATGATATTTTGCACTATCCACCAAATTTTTTTTTTGATCTAGTTTATATTTTGGTATGCATGCATTTTAATGTCATACGTCCTTTGCTTGCATACCAAAATTGGTTGCACTTCAGGGACACAACTTCTTAGTTGCTTGCATACCAAAATTCATAAACCAGATCCATTCAGTTCCATTAGGTATGGACAAAAAAAATCCCCACATTTCTGTGAGGACTTTAATCTTGGAAGGGTGTTAATCCTTACCATGTGTTTCTTTTACAATTTTGTGAGTGGTCTTATTGAATAGGGTCAAATTCCACACGTTATTGTTATCAACATAACATAACACATAATCAACCCACACGTCATTTTCACCATCATTAATGACATCAATGAATGTACAAACAGACATTTCCACAAGGAAATTTTTTTGATTCTCGAAAGGTCGAATAACTTCACCTCGAACCCTTTCTCCAATCGGGAAAAAATCTACTTGACAATTACGTTTCTTTAACGTTTCGAAAACTTCGTTGAAAGTTTCTTTACCTTCACATACTTGAATTGTTCCTTCAATCCAATCAAATACAAACTCTTTCATATACTTTTGTTTTAGGATACAAATATACAACCTTATGTAATACCATACAACTATTTTACCATAAAGTTATCCACAAGTTATTCACATGATCTGGGGTCAGGGGACACGGGAAGATTTTGGTATGCATGCATTTTAATGTCATACGTTTTTTTGCTTGCATACCAAAATTGGGATACTGAGGAAAAACTCAAGTTCTTGGACATAAAAAAACCCCTACTTTCGTAGGGGTCTTTCCTAATGTAATACCTTAAACTATTTGATATTTCACTTTGTTTAAGGTCATTTCCTTAATGTTTGTCAAGGTGACACTTTGAATAAACACTTTTCTTTCTTGTTCTTGTCTTGAAGTTTCAGACTTTTTAGTTTCAAAACTTTTAAACAATTCTCGGTCAATACTATTACCATTTTGTAAATAATCAACTTTTGGATTACTCTCCAAAAAGTATTCATATTGAAGGTAATATTTTTCCTCATCACCTGTTTTTCCATTCCATAACACACACTTAGAAACGTGTTCTCCCTGTGTATTTTTCTTACTCTCAAAGTCACCTTGTAACCCTTCCTTTTTTTCGTTGTTATTCACTCTTGTTTCATACTCATTTCCAATTAGGAAATTTGAACTATTACGTTTGATAATCGTATTAAAATACGGATTATTACGTTTGTTCATTTTTACGGGTGTTTCAATCACTAAATGGATTAAAGTAGACTTTTCCACACTCTTTAACAACTCTAAAAGTTGTACTTGATTAATCTGTGTCATATACTTATGTTTTAGGATTCAAATATACAACTTTATTTTGAAACTATACCAATCTTTTTTAAATAGTTATCCACAAGTTATCCACATGATCTGGGGTCAGGGGACACGGGAAGATTTTGGTATGCGCGGGTCTATTATATGTTCCACGTGGAACATTCCTATCTGTTGCTTGCATACCAAAATTGGGGATACTTCAGACAGCTCTGGTTCTGGTTTTCAGCAACCAATGGCTAAGGACCGCATACCAAAATTGACAGCTCAGACTCCAGATCATCCACATCCAATTTACTCCAAAAAAAATCCCCTTCGTAAAAACGAAAGGGATAAAAATATTATAATGTTTTTTTTTTATTTCCAACTTATATGACTATTAATGTTATTAACAATATCGTTATTAACATTAAATGTTGGTAATTTTTCATCAAACTCTATTTCTAAACCAACATTCTTAAAACTATCCATTAAACTATTTCTAAATTCAATCGAATTAATATGAGTATTGATATGGTTTTCAATCACACTCAAAGTAAATGTGGTTTTAATATCACTCATTAATCCTTCATCAATATGAAAAATAGGTGTAAAATCTTCATCAATATCATCACCACGATAAAAATAAACATCCAAACATATTTCATCACTTTCACTATCACCATCAGATAATGAAATAGTTACGTCACCCTCTAAATAACATAATGGAATAGAAATTTCTTTTTTAAAATAGAGAAAAATTATCTCTAATAAAAGTGGTGATTCGTCACCATCGGTTTTACTACTAATTAATTTACCATCTTTTAGATTAAACTCAATGTCAACACGATAATCCCATTCTGAATTACCTAAACTTAAAATCGTATTCATATTTTTATATTTTAGTACACATCAAAGATATAACTTTATTTTGAAACTATACCAATCTTTTTTAAAAAGTTATCCACATGATCTGGAGGACGAAGGACCTGTTATTAATATTGGTATGCACGCATAAATGTCATACGTGTTCCACGTGGAACGTCATACGTGTGTTGCTTGCATACCAAAATTAACAACTCAGACTCCAGATCATCCACATCCATGAGGTATGGACAAAAAAAATCCCTCCGTAGAAACGGAAGGATTAATGTCAGAAATAACAATTTTTATTGACTATATTAAGGTATATACTCAATTTTTTTATCAATCTTATCAAACAATTCATCGAAGTAAACCCCTTCAACAGAATCTTTTAAAACCCCATGTGTACTAATTAGATGGAACTTATACACGTCATCCCAACCCAATACTATCAACACATAACCTTTGTGATGGTGTCCTCTCACCTTCAACAACAATCCCTTGTTTTGAAAGTTTGTTCGGGTACTTATTCCCCAACTTAAAATCCTCATCCCACCGAAACCATTTAATTGTCTCATAGTTTCAGTCGTGTCAAAATCTCTTTCTAACTTACTTGTGACCGTAGTTACTAATTCTTTTGTCATATACTTATGTTTTAGGATTCAAAGATACAATTTTATTTTGACATTATATTAATAAAGTTATCCACATCTTATTAATATCCGATCTGGGGTCAAAAGACTGGTGGTCCTGTTATTAATTTTGGTATGCACGCATTTTAATGTCATACGTGTTTTGCTTGCATACCAAAATTCGATTTCTACAGACCAGATCAGTCTTCTCAAGTTTCTCGGACAAAAAAAAATCCCTCCGTAGAAACGGAAGGATTAAACGATTGCTTGTATATGAAAAAATTTTAATAAAAACCTACTTTATTCATGTCTATAAAAAAAAACTCACCATTTCTTGTTTCACGTTGTGAAACTTTGATTCTTTCAATGGTATTTGATACCAACACTTTAAAACGTCTTTCTTCTTCTTCAAAAAGGATTGTTAAAGTTGCGGAGGTAGTTAATACTCCATCCCATTTTCTTTTCAACAATTCAAACATTTTTTCGGATACTTTTATATGTGTGTCATTTTCTGACGACACTAACACACTTGTAATCTTTAAAATGTCGGGTTGAAATTCTTTAGAAAAATGTTCTAAAGTTTTTTCTTCAACATTTACTTTTTTACTTCCAATTTCATTTAGAATGTCATCTACTGACTTTTCTTCTCTTGTTTTAATTAACTTAAATTTCATATACTATTTTTTAGACCACAAAAGTAAGGTTTTTATATTTACCAAACAAATTTATTTTAATATTATACTAATAAAGTTATCCACATGATCTGGGGGACGAAGAACCTGTTACAATTTTGGTATGCAAGCATAAATGTCATACGAATGTTTCACGTGGAACGTCATACGTGTGTTGCTTGCATACCAAAATTCATAAACCAGAACCAGATCCATTCAGTTCCATTAGGTATGGACAAGTGTCATACGTTCTTTGCTTGCATACCAAAATTCGGATACTTCAGACCAGATCCATTCAGTTCCATCTTACTTCAAAAAAAAATCCCCATCTTTCGATGAGGATTGTCATACCTTATTTAAGTTTCCTATTTATTACTATAACGTATAACAATAAATAAAGTTGATAACCAAATAAACCATAAATGACATACATAATCGTTATTTTTAATTGTTAGAAAATGTGTTGATAGGGAACTTACTTTTTACATCTAAAACACTACCACCAACTAAAGTATCACCATTTTTAATACATTTAATTCTAATGTCTTTATGATACTTTGTTTCATCTGTATTTACACCAAATTGTTGTGATGGGTCATTATTGATAATGACATATAACCCCACCACATACTGTTGAGTTGTGATGTTAATTTCTTGACCTTCTTTTGTTTTAATCGTTGTAAACATATACTTTCGTTTTAGTGTAACCGACATTGATTACTATACAAATGTATTACTTTAATATTATTTAAACAATTTTTTTTTGTTAAAAATTGTTAAAGTTTCTGTAGGGACGGACCACAGTACTAATTTTGGTATGCATGTGTAATACGTTTTATATGTTCCACGTGGAACATTGTAAGACACCCGTGCATGCATACCAAAATTCAAAATCTGTAGTAAAATTTTTAGTTCTTAACCTTTTGCTTGCAAACCAAAATTCGGATACCAGAACCAGATCATTCACATCCTATGGACAAAAAAAAACCACCCCTTTCGGGATGGTCTTTCTCTCATGTATTACCTTATTGTATTACTTCGTATTGTACTTTATTTAAGGTAATTTCCTTAATGTTTTCCAACAACGGAGTAGTGACTAATACCTTCCTATCCTGTGGTTGTGTTTTCACTTCGGACACTTTACTCATGTAACTCTCGAATAGTTGTTTTTCGATTGGGTTACCTTCGTATAAGTATGATACTTTAGGTTTTACCTCAATGAAACGTTCAACCATTAAATAACGTTTTAAACCTGTTTTAGTGTCTTTTAAAACACACTTTGTAACGTGTTCCTTACCTATTAAGGATTGACTCTCAAATGTCGGATTTCCACCCTCTTTTGAGATATTACTATTAACCCTATCTTGGTAACCATTCCCGATAAGGTAGTTACAACTATTTACCTTCACAACCTTATTGTGGTAAGGGTTTCCCGTTTTATTCATTATTACGGGGGTGGTAGTTACTAAATGGATTAATGTAGATTTTTCTACACCCATTAACAACTCTAAAAGTTGTTCTTGATTAATCTGTGTCATATACTAACGTTTTAACGTAACCAACTCGGTTACAACACGAAAGTACAACTTTATTTTGATATTATAGTAATAAAGTACAACTTTATTTTGATATTATAGTAATAAAGTTATCCACATTTTATTAACATTCCGAACCGTCAGGAGGTCGTCTACAAATTTTGGTTTGCATCGGTTTGAAATAAAATTTCAGGGAAGTGATAAAGATTTTGGTATGCATGCAAGTGTCATTTGTTTTATATGTTCCACGTGGAACGTCATATCTTTTGTTGCATGCATACCAAAATCTTCCCGTTTTTTGTGAGGTAATTTTTTGTTAAAGTATTGTTAAGACAGATCGGATGCATACCAAAATTGGGACTACTTCAGTTCTCTCCTCTCCTGATTTCTCTCTCCTGATTTCTCTCTCCTGATTTCTCTCTCATTATTCAATTAACGTAAAATAAGACGTTTTAAGACACATTATCACATTTCCAATACAAACCCTTTGGACATAAAAAAACCCCCAATTTTGGGGGTCTTTGTTGGTATTTTTAATACTCAACTTTTTTGTAGTATATCATTCGACCACGTTTAAATTCAAAAGTCGAATGTGACCAATATTCCCGAAATAGGTCACTACTTGTCAAAACTGAAAGTTCAACAATAAAATCATTCCCATCGTGAGGATAAACACATTCACCAAAACAATTTATCACAAAATCTTTTTTGTTCTCTAACATGGTAACATTACCAACAACCTTCTTACCTTCGGGAATAAGGTGAACACAATTTCTTTCAACCAATCTTTGGTGGAACAAATCAAAAATTTCTTTACCTTCTTTAATAATAGGTAACCCATCAACAACATCAAATACAAAAGTCTTATTCATATACTCGTTTTTTAGTGTAACCTGAATTGATTACGACACAAAAGTACAACTTTATTTTGATATTATACTAATAAAGTTATCCACATAGTTATCCACATGATCTGGGGTCGAGGAACCTGGTGGGACCTGTTTCAATTTTGGTATGCGGTCCTCCCCCCATGCATACCAATATCCCCCGGATGGTCCCTGGTATGGGGGACTATTTTTTATGTAACTTTAAAACATTATTTGAAAACGTTATTAATTGTTCAATGGTTGAGGAACTTTTCATATTATTTGATAACATACTTATTACTTGTATGTTACCTTTTACATACCCTAATGATGGTATTATCTTATCTAACGATGGAGAAAAATCAGAAGGTATAATATTACCATATTCTAATTCTATATCTAAATATGGACATTTACGAACTAAAATAATATCTTCACTAATTATATCACATGGTATGGTTTTTTTACTTGTTCTAACTCTTTCTTTTGCACCTGAACATAATCTACCCCTAACATTATTTGTTGTTTTATTTTCTTTCATTATTTCTATTGTTTCACCATATACCATATACATATCATTAATCACATTGTCTGTTATATATTTATATTCTTTTAATTTATTTGGATAATATCTTATCAACTCGTAGATTTTATCGTTGTTTTTTTCAGACACATCAAATATAACTTCACATTTATCTTCATTAATTGGATTACTTTTTTTATAATCATTTAATATTTCTTCAATTACGTTTATTGGATTAAAAAAATATTTTTTATACAACTCAGGTATTTTTTTAATTCTTACTTTTAACTTATTTTCCATATTATCATTTTATTATAAATATGTTAAAATATATAAAAGGGAGGGAGGGTACATAAATTTATTTATACCCTCCCCCTTATCCTCTCATCACCCCCTCCCTCCCTCAAAATCCCCCTCCCCCCTACCGTATCCCCCCTTATATAGGGGGTATTTTGGTGTCTGTACAGGGGGGTCAGTTACGCGAGTGAAATTTTTCCAGAAATTTTTTTGAAAATGGGTCTTTTATGGTAAAAGTGAAAAAAAAATTTTCCAGAAATTTTTGAAATATTTATGATATATGAAAAAAATAATAAAAGAGGGTTTAAGTGATAATCACAGGGTTAATTTGAGTGATGATGATTTAGAGAAGATAGTATCGAAGGCATATAATAAAATAGATGATGCTATGGAAATAGAATATGATGGTGATAATATAAAGGGAAAATCTGTGGTTGATTTGGGGAAATATGAGATTATATTTACATTTAATTATAATGTGGATTATGATAAGGATGGTCGTCATAGTAGTTTATCAACAGAAATTGAGATAGAGACGGTGATGGGAGATTATGATGAGATAACATATAAGATATCGTATAAATTATTGGATAAGATTGAAGATTTCTTTAAAGAAATGATAAATGGTTAAAATTAGAACCTCACAATAAAATGTGGGGTTTTTTTATTTTATTTATAATATTTATATAAAACAAAAATATTAATGAAAAGAGTTATAAGATTAACGGAATCAGAATTAAATGATATTGTTAGGAAAACGATATTAGAACAATCACAGTTTAATGATCCTAAACGTGGGAATTATACATGGAGAGGACCGGGACCTGGTAAACAAAATGTGATAACGGTTGAGAGACCAACAACATTGGGTGCTTCATTATTTTTAAATGGTGTTGATAAAATTGATACAAATAGTCAAGAATTTAAAAATGGTGTTAGTGCAATTCAAAATGTTGCTAAAGGAAATAAGGGATTAACTGTTACGGTTGTTGGGGGTGCTTCTGCTGTTGGTAAACAAGAGGGATATGATAATGATGCGTTGGCGAAGAGAAGGTCACAGAATTTTATAAATGCGGTTAAACCATTGGTGCCGGGTGTTAATTTTGTTTCAAAAAGTGTTGTTGGTGTTGCTACTGTTAAGAATTCATCGGAAGCGAATAAAGAACAATTTGTTAGATTACAATATACGGTAAAATCAGATCAATATTCTGATGAACCAGCGGTAGATAATACTGCGGTATATAGACAAAATCAGAAATTAAAGGATTTACCAAAAAAGGGTTCAGATGGTGGTAAGACAGTAAGGATTTGTTTTGACATTCCATATACTATGGTACCGGAAGTGAATCAGAAATATGGTCAATATGCGGTCAATAAGGATAAAAATTTTGGTCAATTTAAACCATTAGATTTTTCAAAATAAATTAGAACCTCACAATAAAATGTGGGGTTTTTTTATATTTATAATAAACCAAATATTATGAATAAAGAAGACCAATCATCCGGGTTTGCGGATACATTTTTAAGTAAGTTAAAAGAACAATCGTTTACAATAATAATTCTTGTTGGGATTATGTATTATCAGAATGTTGTGTTTACGAATCAGATGAATGAGTATAAGAAGATGATTGGTGAGAAGGAACAGATAATATTAAAGTTAACGGATGATGAGAGGGGTCGTTTATTGGAGAGGGAGAAGTATTTAATGAATCAGAGGGATGAGTTTATAAGGGATATGAAGGTGGAGATGAAATCAAGGAAATAATAGTATTTATCTATATGAAAATAGTTATAACGGAGAATCAGTTAAAGAGAATAATAAATGATCAGGTTGAGAAAACTGGTTGTCAACAATTATTTTCTGTTGATATTATTAATAAGTCGAAGGAATATTGGAAAAATTGGTTAAATAATTCTGTAACGATTGAAAAGATATCTAGGAATAATAATGTTTCTGTGGATATTGTTAAAAATGAATATATACCAAAATGGATGGGGGTAATTGATGGTATTCAGATTAAGTTTGATAATATTAAAAAGGATAGTTTTGCTTATAGTCAGGGGAATATAATCCATATCAATTGTGATATGGAGATATCAAAAGATGAGACGCCGTTTGATATATTGGTGCATGAGATTCAGCATCAGTTATATAATGTAATGTCGATGAATCCGAAGAGTATGATTAATAAAGTATCTAGGGTATCTGGTAATAATAAAACTGCGTTAATGAATATAATTAATGCATTTGATTTAACTGGATATGACGAGAATAAATTAATGAAATTAAAGTCATATTGGGAGAAAAATGGTGATAAGGGGTATGTATATGATCAGGATGAGATAATGTCAAGAATCGGTTCTATTAGGGGAAAATATGGTATTGTGCCGGGTGGTAGTATTGATCCGAAAGTATTTAAAGATGAATTTTTGGGAAAGTATGATAATAGTGATATGGGATTTATAATATGTTTATGGGCGAGGAATGGTTATCCTGATTTTAAAAGTTTCATAAATGGTTTAGATAGTTTGGCGATGGGAAAAAATAATAATAAAAATAAATTGGTATAAATTAAAATGAGAATAAAATTAACAGAAAATCAGTTGGACGTTATTATTTTAAATGAGGGTAGAAATAAGGTAAGTGATAGGATAAAGATATATGAGGATGATAAGATGTTAGTAGTTGTTCCATTGAATCACAAATCATCATGTAAATATGGTTCACATACTCCTTGGTGTGTTGCGGTATTATCTACGGATGAGCATTATAAAGATTATACGGAAAATGGTGTATTAATATATTTCATTATAAAAACATCATATCAAGAATCAGATATTAAGGAATATAAGTTTGCGTATTATCATCCATATATTGAATATGGAGATGAATTTAAGGGATGGTATGATATGTCTGATTATAAATATAGTGAAGGAGAAGATAACAAAGAAGATGAATATAATCGTCCGCCAGATAAAAGATTACTTAAATTTTTAATTCCGGAATTTATATTTAATAAGGTAAAAGAATTTATTAAATCATATGAGATAACATTTAGGGAAAACTATGATAAAAAAATGATGGAATCTGGTCTTGGGTTAAAAAGATTATATGAAAATGACCCGGCCAATTATCGTAATTTAATGGTTGATTTTGAAGAATGGATGATAACGTTTAGGTTAAAACCATTTGATGATGAATATAAGAAATTTTTTAATTATGGTTTTTATGGTATGAATATAAATGATGATTTTATTGTATTATATTTCAATAAAAAAACGAATATATTATATGAACAAAAAATACCATATTTTATTGATATAAGAAACGTTGAGAATGGGGATAATAAACTTTTTAGGAATGGTACATCATATTTTAAAATTGAGAATTTAATTACAGGTGAAAAAGAAAAAGAAA
>Ga0114964_10001027_pt1 | contig 20631 bp, 25 predicted proteins | sample C_131016_MF_Meta_FD_92638 | JGI IMG/M metagenome (GOLD analysis project Ga0114964, IMG submission 92638) | Freshwater microbial communities from Lake Croche, Canada to study carbon cycling - C_131016_MF_MetaG | ecosystem: Environmental > Aquatic > Freshwater > Lake | place: Lake Croche, Canada...
ATAGGTCGAAAGTTCAAAGGCGCGGGCTCGCAAAAACGGGCTTGCGGCTTTGCACTTTGTATCTGACGGGTTCCGGCCCATCTTCAGGGAAATATCCATCCCTGTGAGAGCCCGATCATGTCCACGCTTTTTGTTTCGCACGGCGCGCCCAATCTGATTTTGCATAATACCGAAGCTAAGGTTTTTCTGGAAAGCCTCGGCAAGGAGATCGGCACGCCGCGCGCCATCCTCATGGTGACCGCGCATTTCGAGGCGAGCCGGCCGACGCTGTCGAATAGCGCGCATCCGCCGATGATTTATGATTTTGGCGGCTTTGAGCCGGAACTCCGCCAAGTAAAATACCGCGCCCCCGGCTCGCCGGAAGTGGCGCAAGAGGCGTTTGAATTGCTCGATCATGGAGGGCTTTCGCCTGCTTTCGCGGATCGCGGCTACGACCACGGCACCTGGGTGCCGTTGGTCTTGTTGCGGCCCGAGGCGGATATTCCGGTGGTGCAGCTTTCGGTTGAGCCGAATAAAGGGGCGGATTATCATTTCAGACTCGGGCAGGCGTTAAAGCCTTTGGCGGATTCCGGCGTGTTGATCATCGGCTCGGGTGCGGCGACGCATAATTTGCACGAGTTTTTCAAAGGGAATTATCGGCCCGATTCACCTGCGCCGGATTGGGTGAAAACTTTTGGGGATTGGCTCGATCACGCGATTGAGGCGGGCGATACGGAAGTGCTGGTCGACTATCGCAATGTCGCGCCGAATGCCGTGAAAAACCATCCATCGGAAGAGCATCTGTTGCCGCTGTTCGTGGCGATGGGGGCGGCGGGCGACCATCCGCATGGCAAGCGTATTCACACGAGCCAAGAATATGGCGTGTTGATGATGGATTGTTACCGGTTTTCGTGAGGGTGATTACGGACCGCGCGCCTCCTGGCGCGCTCTAAGATGCGATTCCTAAGAGGCTCGCGGTCCGACGATTTAACGTCCTTCTCCTTTGAAGGAGAAGGTGTCGCGGCACGCGACGGATGAGGTTCTAATGGTTACCGCGTAAAGCTCTAAATTCCTTGCGCAATAACAAACATCAGACCCTCATCCGGTTGCTCCGCAACCACCTTCTCCCGGACGGGAGAAGGGCCAACTTTATTAATCTACTTTCATCTTTATCTGACCTTTAGTAATCTCCGTCTCAAAGAGAGACAAATCATGACGAAAGCCCGGTTGGAAGCGTTTAGCGATGGCGTGCTCGCCGTGATCATCACGATCATGGTGTTGGAACTGAGGGTACCGGATGGCGCATCCTTGGCGGCTTTATGGTCGGTTTGGCCAATTTTTCTCAGCTATGTGCTGAGTTTTATCTTTATCGGCATTTATTGGAACAACCACCATCATATGCTGCACGCCGCCCATAAAGTGAATGGGCTGGTGATGTGGGCCAATCTGCATCTCTTATTTTGGCTCTCGCTTGTGCCATTTGCGACCGCTTGGGTGAGCAAAACCAATTACGCGCCAGCCCCGGTTGCGACCTATGGCTTGGTGCTGTTCATGTCGGGTGCCGCCTATTACGGGCTGGAACAATCGCTCATCGCCTTGCAGGGGCGGGATTCAACGCTTGCCAAGGCGATTGGCGGCGACGCAAAGGGCATTATTTCCGTGATGATTTATGGAGCCGCCATCGGCGTGGCCTTTTTCCAGCCTTCCGCCTCCATGACGCTTTACGCCGTCGTCGCCGCCATGTGGATTGTGCCGGATCGGCGGATCGAGCGGGCGTTTAAGGGGTAGGCCGTTTGGAAGGGTGATTGCCCAACCGCCATCGGAGCGTTAAACGGATTATATGACCACCGCACCCACCACCCTCCGCCTCGCTCTCGCCCAACTCAACCCGACCCTCGGGGATATTGAGGGAAATCTTGCGCTCGCCCGTGCAGCGCGGGTTGATGCGCAAAGACTTGGCGCGGACGCGGTGATGTTTCCGGAATTGTTCCTCGCCGGCTACCCGCCGGAGGATTTGGTGCTGAAACCCGCATTTCAAGACGCGTGCCGTGCGGCGTGTGAGGCATTGGCGCGGGAAACGGCGGATGATGGTCCTGCGGTGCTGATCGGACTTCCTTGGGTGGAGAAGGACAAGCTCTACAACGCTTACGCGGTGCTTGATGGCGGGCGGATTGAGGCGGTGCGGTTTAAGGTCGATTTGCCGAATTACGGCGTGTTTGACGAAAAGCGCGTATTTGTACCCGGTCCGATGCCTGGCCCGGTGATGCTGCGCGGCGTGCGCGTTGGCTTGCCGATTTGCGAGGATATTTGGGGCGAGGATGTGGTGGAGTGCCTCGCCGAGACGGGGGCCGAGCTGTTGCTGGTGCCGAATGGCTCGCCTTATTTTCGGAGCAAAAGCGATATCCGGTTGAACATTGCGGTCTCGCGCGTCACCGAGAGCCGGTTGCCGCTCGTCTATCTCAACCAGATCGGCGGGCAGGATGATCTTGTGTTTGATGGCGCGTCCTTTGTGCTGAATGCCGATAGTGCGCTGGCGGTGCAAATGCCGTCGTTCCGGCCTGATCTCGTGCTGACCGAATGGTCACGTGGACCGGACGGTTGGCGCTGCGCCGAGGGTGTGAAGGCTTTGACGGGTGCCGATGACGAGGCCGATTACGCGGCGTGCGTGTTGGGGCTTCGGGATTACGTCGATAAGAACAGCTTCCCCGGTGTGGTGCTTGGTCTGTCGGGTGGCATTGACTCGGCGATCTGCGCCGCGATGGCGGTGGATGCTTTGGGGTCTGACCGCGTCCATGCGGTGATGCTGCCTTACCTCTACACCTCGTCCGATAGTGTGGAAGATGCAGAAGTCTGCGCCAAGGCGCTTGGTATCCGCTATGATGTGTTGCCGATTGCACAAGCGGTGAATGGTTTTGAAGAGATTTTGAAGCCCGTGTTTGCCGGTAAGCCTGCGGATATCACGGAAGAAAATCTGCAAAGCCGCGCGCGTGGCACCTTGCTGATGGCGATTTCGAATAAACTGGGTTCGATGGTGGTAACGACCGGCAACAAATCGGAAATGTCGGTCGGCTATGCGACGATCTATGGCGATATGAATGGCGGGTTTAACCCGATCAAGGATCTTTATAAAATGGAGGTCTATCGCCTCTCCGCCTTGCGCAACCGCTGGAAACCGGAAGGGGCGAAGGGGCCTTCCGGCGTGGTGATCCCCGAGCGGATTATCACCAAGGCCCCATCGGCGGAGTTACGCGAAAACCAGACAGATCAGGATTCGCTGCCGCCTTACGAGGTGCTGGACGCCATTCTCGAAGGCTTCGTGGAAAACGAGATGCGGGTTTCCGATCTGGTGGCCAAGGGCTTTGATCTGGATACGGTGAAGAAGATTGAGCGCTTGCTCTATTCGGCGGAATATAAACGCCGGCAATCGGCACCGGGTGTGAAGGTGACGCTCAAGAATTTTGGCCGCGATCGGCGCTATCCCATCGTCAACCGGTTTCGCGATCAGGGCAGGGAGAGCTTTGCGCCCGACGCCACGCTCGCGCCAAAAAGAGCGTTGATCGGGACGGATGTCGTGGATTTTTGAGGCGCTCGAGTCTTGTTTTAATACCCTTAAATGACTATGGTCACGTTAGTCATTATGGTCATTTTGGGGTCTTGCCATGGAGCATTCGGGGGAATGGACGGTTGCAGAAGCCAAGGCACAGCTTAGCGAAGTAATGGCGCGTGCGCATCGGGATGGCCCTCAAACCGTCAGTAAAAACGGCAAAAGAAGTGTTGTGATTGTCTCGGTTGAAGAATGGGACCGAAAATCGCGTCGACAGGGGACATTGATTGAGTTTCTTAATGCGTCACCCTTGAAAGGCGTAGAGCTTGATCTTCGGCGTATGGATACGCCCGTTCGTGACCTTGAGTTGTGAAATTTTTGCTCGATATCAATGTTCTATCCGAACCGTTACGATCGGAGCCCGACCCACATGTTGTCGCTTGGTTCGATAGCGCAGACGAAGACAGGCTCTTTATCAGCGTTATTGCCATTGCCGAGTTGAGTCATGGCGTATCCTTGTTACCGACGGGTCGGAAGCGTCAGCGCTTGGAAGAGTGGCTCAATCAGGACCTTAAAGAGCGTTTTTCTGATCGTGTGATTGATATCGATCGAGAAACGGCGGTGATATGGGGCGAGGTCATGGCCAAAGCGCGCGAAGAGGGATGGGTGCTTTCCGTTATGGATGGATTTCTGGCCGCGTCCGCGTTACGCCATTCGCTTATTCTGGTAAGTCGTAATGAAAAAGATTTCGCACGCACGGGTGTAAACCTATTAAACCCATGGAATATTGTTAGTAAGTAAAGCTAATTTGCTAAGGACCCTCATGACCGCGCCCATCGTACGCTTCGCCCCTTCGCCGACAGGCCGCATCCATATCGGTAACGCCCGAACGGCATTGCTCAATTATCTCTTTGCCAAGCGCGGTGGAGGAGAATTTATCTTACGCTTTGACGATACCGACCTCGAACGCTCAACACGTGAATTTGCAGATGGGATCGCGACCGATATCCACTGGCTCGGCATCAAGCCCGATCATGTGATCCGCCAGTCAGAGCGTTTTGCGCTCTATGATGAAGCGGCGGATCGTTTGCGGGCGATGGGCAAGCTTTATGCGTGTTATGAAACGGAAGAGGAGTTGGAGCGCAAACGCAAGCGCCAAGCGGCGCGGCATTTGCCCCCTGTGTATGATCGTGCCGCGTTAAAGCTAACGGATGAGGAAAAGGCCGCGTTTGAAGCGGAGGGCCGCAAGCCGCATTGGCGGTATTTATTAGAAGACCGCAGCGTGACCTGGACGGACCTTGTGCGCGGGCCGTCGCATGTGGAGAGTGCATCTCTATCCGATCCGGTGCTGATCCGTGCCGATGGCAGCTATCTCTACACGCTTCCCTCCGTGGTGGATGATATCGCGATGGGGGTTACGCATGTCATCCGCGGTGAAGATCATGTGACCAATACCGGGGTGCAAATTCAGATTTTTGAAACGCTGTCGGGTCGTTCGCCGCAGTTTGGGCATCATAATCTGTTGACCAATGCGAGCGGCGAGGGGCTTTCCAAACGCTTAGGCCATTTTTCGATTGCCTCGTTGCGCGAGGCCGATATGGAGCCGATGGCGGTTGCCTCTTTGGCGGTGCTGGTTGGCTCATCGGAAGCCGTGCGGCCGGTGCCGACTATGGACGAACTTGGCGTGTTGGTTGATCTTGCGCGTCTTTCCCGTGCGCCGGCTAAATTTGACGAGCATGAGCTTGATGGCCTGAACGCCAAACTTTTGCACCATCTCGATTATGCCGATGTCGCCGCCCGCCTTGAGCGTTTGGAGATTGAGGGGGGCGAGCCCTTCTGGCTGGCCGTTCGCGGTAATTTGGCGCTTTTGTCGGATGCGGCGCAATGGGCGAAGGTGCTTGCTGGCCCGGTTACGCGGGCCGAGGAGCTGGACGGGGCGTTTTTGGCCGAAGCACTGGCGCGCTTGCCTTCTGAACCATGGGATCAGGAAACATGGGGTCTGTGGACGGCGAAGGTCAAAGAAGCGACAGGCAAGAAAGGTAAAGAGCTTTTCATGCCGCTTCGTCTGGCGTTGACCGGCTTGGAGCATGGCCCAGAGTTGAAACATCTTCTGCCGTTGATCGGCGAAACCAAAACCCGTGAGCGGCTTTCGCCTGTTTAAAGCTTGAGGCTATTGAACGGCGGTAACCGCTGCGGCACCGGGCGCTCGTAAAATACGAATTTTGCGTTTCGTGCCATCCGACATGGTAATTTCTTGCAGATCGCCTTGACCGACCGGCACAATATTGGTGCCCGCCGGAATGGCACTTTGCAAGGCGATAACATCGGGTGCGGGCGTGACAACGGGGACAGGATCTCCCTTTTTCGCTTTAGGCGGTGCTTTTAAATCTCGGGGGCGGGAGAGTTCCTGCGCCTTTAATTCCGACACAACGGCATCGGTCTGGCCATTCGCGCCTAAAATGCGTTCGGCATCGGCCAAGGTATCGGACCACGTTTGCCCAGGCCCACGACATGCACATGTCGGATCACTGCTCGTGCGGTGGTGAAACGCCTTCGGCAGTGCCGTGTAAGTTTGGCCATTATCCGCCGAAATCGCGTTTTCAACCTCTTGATCGGTCGGTTGAACGTAAAGACTGACTTCCGCGCCAGGACATGAGGCGTGGCAAAGCTCGGCGTCGGATGCGATGCGGGCGTTTGATCCGAACTGGCTGATCGGGAAAAAATAGCCGTCACACGATCGTACGCAAATCGTCCGAAACCCGTTGGCAGTCGATGAACCAAGGCGCCCCAAGGGATCGTCAGGCATCTCAGACGATTGTAGGCCATCCGCCGCCCCGCCAAACGGCGTCAGGTTTGATTTGGTCTGGCCATTTGTAACACCGGACCCCGCGGTACAATTGCCGTCAAGTGTGGCTCGCAATGTGTCGCGCCGGGCAAGGAGATCACCCGCACTGTTGCGCGCCGCTTCCAGTTTCAAGGACTCAACGTCTTGTTCCAGCTGACCAATCTGGGCCTGCAGCGAAGGACACTTTGCCGGCGTGGGTGCCGAGAACAGCGGAATTCGCATATCGTTGCAACCGATGGATTTCGCATAGGCAACGGTTTTATCGAGTTCACGTTGGGTTTTTTTCAGTGTTTGGGCGGTATCGACATTGCCGCTCGAACTCATAGAGGCCTCAACGGCCGCAAGCTCTGTCTTAAGCTGATCGCAATATCCCGCGCTCTGGGCCCAAGCGCCCACTTGGACAAGCGGCGTCAGCGCTAGAGCGGATAGAAGGGCAAGCGTACAGCGTTTGATCATCAGACCTTCAGCAATGGCAAGACAGAGACAACCGATTAGCCGGTTACTGGCCTCAAGATCGCGTCAAAACAATGACCAATCTGTGCCCGTCTTTCCATTCTGAGCGGTTCGCGTCAAGCGCTTTTGCCGTGTGATCAATCGGTGCAGGTCACAATGTAGGAAGGCGTAGGCACCCGATCTTGGATCTTTTTCGACAGCGAGGCCGTGATATCGGTCACATCGGCGGCGACAAAACGCAACGATTTCTTCATGCCGTTCACTTGGCACCAAGAATCGGCAATCAGCTTGGCACATGCACCGCCCTCGGCCATGCAATCATCCATCCCATAGCCATCATCAACGGGAACAATAAAGTCGCGTACCGGGGAAGAGGCCGCTTGGGCCACGCTTATGGAAAGGCAGGCAGCGAAGAAGAACGCCGACGCTAAAGGGATTTTACGCATTAAGTTAAGTCCAAAAAACGGGTTATCAGCGGAAAATCTACTGGATACCTTGCAAATTGGTTAAAATTACACCCGAAGCGGCCAATAAAAGTTCACCTGCGGACAAAAAGCTGAGCCGCACGAGGATCGGGTGCTTGACGATGCGCCTCTTGGGCGGCATGATGTTAATATGAAACGTCCATTCGCCCTCTGCATTTGCGAGATTTTGAGCTAGCATTCTGCTGGCCGGGGCCGTTTTTCTCTTGATAACAGAGCAAATGTTTCCGATAGCCAGCTTAAGGCAGGAACACCCATGTCACTCACGCTTTACAACACGCTGACCCGCAAGAAAGAACCGTTTTCGCCCATCGATCCGGCGGATGTGCGGATGTATGTCTGCGGACCGACGGTGTATGATTTTGCCCATATCGGCAATGCGCGGCCAGTGATTGTGTTTGATGTTCTGTTTCGCCTATTGCAGCATCTCGCGGCTAACGGCGAATGGGACGGCGGCAAAGGCGAAACGTCTGTCACCTATGTCCGCAACATCACGGATGTGGATGACAAGATCAATGACCGCGCTGCGCGGGATTATCCCGATTTACCGCTGAACGAGGCGATCCGGAAAGTAACGGAAAGCACGGCTGAGCAGTTTCATCTCGATGTCGCGGCTTTAGGCTGCTTGCCGCCGACGGTTGAGCCGCGCGCGACCGATAACATCCAAGAGATGGTCGGCATCATCAACCGGCTGATCGGCAATGGCCATGCCTATATTGCCAAAGGCGATCAGGGGCGCGAAGTGCTTTTTGAAGTGGGCTCGATGCCCGCTTACGGAGCTCTATCCAACCGCAAGCTCGACGAACAAATCGAAGGTGCGCGCGTGGCGGTTGAAGCGCATAAACGGCATGCGGCAGATTTTGTATTGTGGAAAGAGTCCTCGCCCTCGGAACCGGGTTGGGAGAGTGGCTTTGTCGAGGGTGGCGCAGCGGTTTCGATTTACGGCCGCCCCGGCTGGCATATCGAATGCTCGGCGATGAGCCATCGTTATTTGGGCGAGACGTTTGATATCCATGGCGGCGGAATTGATCTGGTGTTTCCGCATCATGAAAACGAGATCGCACAAACCTGCTGCGCCTTTGGCCATGACGTGATGGCTAAGGTTTGGATGCATAACGGGTTCTTGCAGGTTGAAGGGCAGAAAATGTCCAAGAGCTTGGGAAATTTTGTGACGATCCATGAGTTGTTGGCGACAGATAAATTTGGTGGGCGTTCGTGGCCGGGCGAGGTATTGCGCCTGGCGATGTTAAAAACGCATTATCGGCAACCGATTGATTTTACGGTAAAGGCGTTGGAAGAGGCAGAAAAGACGTTGGCGAGTTGGGCGGAACTGGCAGGACGCCACCGTGTTTCGTTAACCGCAGGTCCGGTCGATCAGGCTCTGCTTGACGCTTTGTGCGATGATCTGAATACGGCTTCCGCCTTCGCTGTGTTGTCCGAACTTGCGCGGAAAGCAAAGGCGAACTCACAAGATGCCCAACAACTGGCATATTGTGCCGATTTTCTTGGATTAAATACAAAAGCTTGGTTTTCGAACGCGGAAATAACCGGCGCGATGTCGGATCGTGATCCGGTTTGGGTGAATACCATCACATCGCTAATCGACGCCCGCATCGAAGCGCGCCGCACCAAAAACTTCGCTGAATCCGATCTTATTCGTGATCAACTTGTTGCCATGGATATTCAATTGAAAGACGGCAAAGATGCCAATGGCAATCCCACCACCACCTGGGAGGTGAAGCGATGAGCGCTCTCTTTTTACCTTCCTTGCGAGGAGGCGAAGCCGACGCAGCAATCCAGCGTTTTTCGTCACCATTAACTGGATTGCCTCGCTTGGCTCGCAATGACGGGATTAAATTGGGGGGCGTGTCCCCATGATCCTCTCCGTCACACCCAAATGGTCGGCGCCCGCGCTCAGACCCTATCTCCCCAAAGACCTTGCCATCTTGCTGCGCATTGTTCGGACCAGCATTGAGCAACTCGCTTCCGAGGACTATTCGCCCGGCCAAGTGAATGCATGGATCGAGGCGTTCGATGATGAGGCTTCCTTTGCCAAGCGCTTGGAAAGCGGCTTAACGCTCGTTGCCACGCTTGAAGGCCTGCCTGCTGGATTTATCTCGCTCAAAGGCACCGACCAGATCGATCTGCTTTACGTCGCCCCCGGTGTGGCGCGGCGTGGTGTGGCGACGATGTTGGTCGACGCGCTCGAAAAGCTCTCTCTCGCGCGGGGTGCGATTGCCCTCAAAGTCGAGGCGAGCGATTGCGCGGTGCCGCTGTTCTCCGGTCGGGGCTATGAGCCGCAGAGGCGCAATACCGTGGCGTTGGGCGACGAATGGCTTGCCAACACTTCAATGTCAAAACCCCTAGGCCAAACTGCTCCGACCCCCCATTGACAGGCTCTACCATGACTGACCGCCTTTATCTTTTCGACACGACCTTGCGCGATGGCGCGCAGACGACCGGTGTTGATTTCTCGCTCGAAGATAAAATCCAGATCGCCACGATGCTGGATGGTTTGGGTATTGATTATGTCGAGGGCGGCTATCCGGGTGCCAACCCGATGGATACCGAGTTTTTTGGTAAAAAGCGCACCAAAACATCGCGCTTCACCGCGTTTGGTATGACCAAGAAGATCGGTCGCTCGATCTCGAATGATCCGGGCATTGCGGGCCTTCTGGCATCGCACAGCGATGCGATCTGCTTTGTAGGTAAGGCATGGGACTATCAGGTGCGCGTGGCGCTCGAGGCATCGTTAGAGGATAATCTCGATTCGATCCGCGAAAGCATTGCCACAACGGTGGCAGCTGGTCGCGAAACGCTCCTCGATTGTGAACATTTTTTTGATGGGTACAAGGCGAACGCGCACTACGCTTTGCAGGTCGCGAAAACGGCGTATGAGGCTGGCGCGCGGTGGGTGGTGTTGTGCGACACAAATGGCGGAACGCTGCCCCATGAAGTCGAGCGGATCGTGACCGATATGTCCAAACATATTCCGGGCTCGCATCTTGGTATTCATGCCCATGACGATACCGGACAAGCAGTGGCCAATTCGCTTGCTGCCGTTCGTGCGGGTGCAAGGCAAATTCAAGGCACCCTGAACGGGCTTGGCGAGCGCTGCGGCAATGCCAATCTCGCTTCCATCATTCCGACTTTGAAGCTCAAAAGTGAGTTTGCTGGATTTGTTTCTATTGGTGTTTCTGACGAAGCCTTAAAAACACTGACGCAAGTATCGCGCGCTTTGGATGAAATCCTCAACCGCTCGCCAAATCGTCATGCGCCCTATGTCGGTGCGTCGGCTTTTGCGACGAAAGCCGGTATTCATGCCTCGGCCGTGATGAAGGATCCCCGCACCTATGAGCATGTGGTGCCCGAAAGTGTCGGCAATCACCGCAAAGTGCTGGTCTCCGATCAGGCCGGACGCTCGAATATTTTGGCCGAATTGGAGCGCCTCGGCATTGAGGTGAAAAAGGACGACCACCGCATCTCACGTCTTTTAGAAGAGGTAAAAGAGCGCGAGGGGCTCGGCTATTCCTATGAAGGCGCGGATGCGAGCTTCTTTTTGCTGGCGCAGCGCATATTGGGCGAAGTACCGGAGTTTTTCCGTGTCGAACGTTTCAGCGTCAATGTCGAGCGACGATTCTCGGAGGATGGCGGCGACGAGACCATCGCCGAAGCCTTTGTTAAAGTGATGGTCGACGGCGAAAGACTCATCTCAGCCGCTGAAGGCAATGGCCCTGTGAATGCGCTCGACCTCGCTTTGCGCAAGGATTTGGGCAAATATCAGACTTATATCAAGGATTTGGAACTGGTGGATTACAAGGTTCGCATCTTCCAAGGCGGCTCAGATGCCGTCACGCGTGTTTTGGTGGAAACGGCAGACGAAACCGGCGAGCGTTGGACCACCGTCGGCGTCAGTGGCAATATTATTGACGCATCGTTCCAAGCCTTGATTGACTCGATTACCTTTAAGCTCGTGCGCAGCGGTGCGGTGGCATAATTTCAATTGCATCATTTTTTTTGACTGCAATTGAAAGGCGTTATTCTTATATTTTTGTATGAAAGCGCGCCATCGAAAGACGCTTGCCGCTGTTTTTGCTCCTTCTGCACCATCATCGCTGGCGTGGGAAGATATTGGGTCGCTTTTGATAGCTGCAGGATGTCGGGTGATTGAGGGAGCCGGCTCGCGGGTGCGGTTTGAAAAAGAAGGAATGATCGCCATTTTCCATCGTCCACACCCGGCCAAGGAAGCTAAATAGCATCAGGTCCGCGATGCGAAAGATTACCTGATCAGATTAGGGATAAAGCCATGAGTATCATGAGTTTCAAAGGCTATATGGCGCGAATAGTGTTTGATGCTGAGGATGAGCTTTTTATCGGTCACATTGCCAATATTGACGATAGTTTTGGCTTTCACGCCGATAGCGTGAACGGACTTAAAAAAGACTTTTCTTGGGGCGGTTGATGATTACATTGCATCCTGCGCCAAAGCAGGAAAGGTACCCGATAAGCCTTATTCCGGAAATTTGATGCTGCTGGTATCGCCTGCCATCCACGCACGGGCCGCGCTTGCGGCAAAGTTGTCCGGTCAAAGCATGAATGAATGGGGTGCCGAAATGCTTGATGCGGCGGCGTCGCGGTTTTTAAAGGTATCGGTTTGAGCGGCTCAAACCGATACTACGGGGCGCGGCCTTGAAAAAACTTTAGCTCCTCCGCACACCCTCTTTTATAAACGTACCCGAGCGCAACTCGTTGACCGCCGTCATCAGTTCTTCGCGCGTGTTCATCACAATAGGGCCATGCCAGGCCACTGGCTCGCGGATCGGTGCGCCGGAAATGAGCAAAAAGCGAACTCCCTTGTCGCCTGCTTGCACAACAACTTCGTCGCCCGTATCAAACACCACAAGCGTCCGGTTCCCGCTCATGTCGCGCAGGTGGATTTCTTCGCCATTGACCTCCTTCTCAACGAGTACGCCAAACGGCTTTGACGCATCGCGGAAGGTGGCTGACCCCTCAAAAATATAGGCAAATGCCGAGCGATAGGTATCCACCGGAAACACTTTCCGTTTGCCGGGCGGCACATAAATATCGAGATATTGCGGGTCTGCAGCGATGCCATCCACTGGCCCGGTCTTGCCCCAGAATGAGCCAACAACGACGCGCACGCGGGTGCCGTCATCCTCGAAAATCTCTGGAATTTCGTTCGAACTTACATCTTGATAGCGAGGCGTGGTCATTTTGAGTTGCGAAGGCAAGTTTGCCCACAGTTGGAAGCCATGCATTTTCCCCGCCGCATCGCCCTTTGGCATTTCTTGATGCATGATGCCCGAACCGGCGGTCATCCATTGAACGTCACCCGCACCCAGCGTCCCCTGATTGCCGAGGCTGTCGCCATGTTCCACGGTGCCTGCGAGCACATAGGTGATCGTTTCGATGCCGCGATGCGGATGCCAAGGGAACCCCTTCAGATAATTTTCCGGCCGATCATTGCGGAAATCATCCATCATCAAAAACGGATCGGTCAGGCTCGGATCGCCAAAGCCAAAAACGCGTTGCAGGCTAACGCCCGCACCTTCGAGATGCGGCGTCGTTCCGGAGATATGACGGACGGGGCGGATGGACATCGTTGATCCGATCGATACAGGTGGTTTTGACGAGCAAGAGATAGGATGGAACGAGGCCCGCTTAAAGCTCTAATTTTGCAAGCGCAGCTTTGCGAGGAGGCTCATAATTTTTCGGTGATCGTGGCATTTCCCGCGTTGCTCACTTGACTGCTCAGACGAGAGGTCAGCATTGGCAGAATATCTTCGCTCTTATCAGCGACCAGATAGTTGACTTCAAACCCGTCGCGGATGAATTCAAAATTCCGCATATGGGCGAAAAGCGTCAAAAGCGGTCGCCAGAAGCCGTTAATGTCGGCAATCAATATTGGCTTGGTGTGTTGGCCGAGTTGCGACCAAGTCAGTTGTTCGACCAGTTCTTCCAATGTCCCAACGCCGCCGGGAAGCGCCACAAACGCGTCGGAACGTTCAAACATCATCTGTTTACGCGTGTGCATGTCAGGCACAGTGATCATATCGTCTGCGTCTTTGAGCATCACTTCGCGGTCTTTGAGAAATTCGGGGATGATTCCGGTGACCTTGCCGCCGTTATCGATTACGGCCCGGGCGACCGTTCCCATCAAGCCTGTATTGCCGCCGCCATAGACAAGGCGAATGCCTGTTTCGGCCATCGCTTTCCCGAGGTCGAGCGCTGTTTTTTCGTAAGATGGGTCTGATCCCAAGCCCGAACCGCAATAGACGCAAAGGGAGGTAAGCTTATCCATAGGATTGTGTTGCATTGCCGCACTATTGTCGTCAAGGCTTGCTAACGCCATGTCTGGTCAATCCTTTCGTTTCATGTATCAATGGCATAAAATTGTTAAAGTGGAGGCGACGTGGCGATGAGAAATTGGCTTCTGGTGGGGATCGCGGCCTTTATTTTGATCGGTGTTGGCCTCTATGTTCGGTATTCTACGGTTTCCGTAACGCCTCCTGCTCACATCGAAGCACCGGTCGAGGCGGCTGTCACGCCTCAGGCGGCATCGCCCGTTGAAGCGCCACCCGTCTCGGCACCGCCAAAGACCGCCATTGAGCCACCAAGCTTTGATGTGGTTCGTGTTGAACCAACCGGCGAGTTGGTTGTGGGTGGACGCGGTGAACCGGGAGCGGGTATCGCCCTGTTAGATGCGGGCAAGGCTATTGATAGCGCCAAGGTGGCCGCCAATGGGCAATTCGCCATGGTACCGGAACCCTTGAAACCAGGTTCGCATAGCCTGACACTGTCTATGAAACTAAATGACGGGCAAACGCTGTTATCCAGCCAAAATATTGCGGTCGATGTGCCGGAACTTAAAACAGGGCCTTTACTGGTAGCTAAAGCGGAGCCGGGTAAACCGACCCAACTTTTGACACCTGTTGAAGCTAACCCATCCGCAAAAGCCAATCCAACGCCGGAGCTAAGCGGCGGTCGGGCGATTGTCGCTATCACGGTTGTTGAGGCCGAAGATGCCGGAACACTTTACGCGGCAGGTAAAGCGGCACCGGGTGCAACCTTGCGGCTTTATTTGAATGATACGTTTCTTGCACCGGCCGACGTCGGCACGGATGCCTCTTGGTCCCTCAAAATAGCCCGAGGCGTTGTGCCTGGCCAATATCGCGTCCGGGTGGATGATGTTGATCCCGTTACCGGAAAAGTGCTTTCGCGCGCCGAGGTGCCTTTTGATTTTTCGGCCAAGCCGGGCGCTGTGCCTGTCGTAAGTCAATCCGCTTCAACACCCGCACCACCACCTGTGCCCTTGGCCGCTGCGCCAAAGCCTGCCACCGTTGTGGTTGATTCGATTCTGGCTGCAACCGTTTCCCGGGGGGATAGTCTTTGGCGGATTAGCCGTAAGGCCTATGGCTCGGGGTACCGTTATACCGAGATCCATCGGGCCAATCAGGAGCAAATCCGCGATCCGGATTTGATTTATCCGGGTCAAATCTTTGTTTTGCCAAAATTGACGCCTTAATATCCCGCCAACGTCACCGGAATTTGGCAAATTCAGGTTGAACCTTTCGCGAGACTGACGCATCTCTCCTTTAACGGCGGGTGGGTAACCTCTCCGCCGTCACCGTGTATTTTTTTGAGTTCAGGAAATTTTATGGCCCGTTCTATGTCCCGAGGTCGTTCGACCCCTCCGGCCACCTCGTCGCGCGGCGATTCGTCCATGTGGCGGACGGTTCGAGGCTTTTGGCCGTATTTGTGGCCGGAAGACCGCTCTGATCTGAGAATGCGGATTATCTGGGCGACCTTGATGCTGGTGCTCGCCAAGCTCGTCACCATCGCCGTGCCCTATACGTTTAAATGGGCGACCGATGCCTTGGCTCCTTCGGTCATTTCTGGGGCCTCTGATTGGTGGTTGATCGGAATTCCTGTCGTTTTGACGATTGTCTATGGGCTAACCCGCGCGCTGATGGCTCTGCTGACCCAAATCCGTGACGCCTTGTTTGCGGCGGTTGCGATGCACTCCGTCCGCCGCCTCGCCAATGAAACATTCGAACATATGCACCGTTTGTCGCTGCGCTTTCATTTGGAGCGGAAAACGGGTGGTCTGACGCGCGTTTTGGAGCGCGGTCGGGCAGGCATTGAATCCATCGTCCGGATGACGATGTTGACGCTATTTCCGACGATCATCGAATTTGTCATGATCCTTGCCGTCCTTCTCTACGAGTTTGACTGGCGCTACGCGCTCATTACCATCGTGATGATAGTGGCTTATATGGTGTTCACCACCAAAGCGACCGAATGGCGGATCAATATTCGTCGCTCGATGAATGAAAGCGACACGGACGCAAGTGGCAAGGCCGTCGATAGTTTGCTCAATTTTGAGACGGTGAAATATTTTGGTTCCGAGGCGCGTGAAGCCTCGCGCTATGACAAAGCGATGGAGCGTTTTGAACGTGCCAGCGTCAAAGCCTATATTTCTCTGGCTGTTTTAAACGCCGGACAGGCTGTGATCTTTACCGGTGGCTTGACAATCTGCATGGTTTTGGTCGTGAACGGCATTCGCGACGGGCGCCACACGATTGGGGATTTTGTCCTCGTCAATGCCATGCTGCTGCAACTGTATCAGCCTTTGAATTTCATGGGCATGGTCTATCGCGAAATCAAACAGGCGATCATCGATATCGACCAAATGTTCGACGTACTCGACCAAGAACCCGAAATTGCCGATCATCCGGGCGCGAAGCCACTGCATATCAGCAATGGCGAGGTCGTTTTTGAGAATGTGCAATTCTCGTACACTCCCCAGCGCAAGATTTTGGACGGGATCAGCTTTACCGTGCCTGCGGGTAAAACCGTTGCCGTTGTCGGCGCATCGGGTGGTGGAAAATCAACACTTTCGCGGCTTTTGTTCCGTTTTTACGAACCGCAATCGGGTCGCATTCTGATTGACGGCCAGAACATCAGTGAGGTGAAACAAACCTCGTTGCGGGCCGCTATCGGCATGGTACCGCAGGACACGGTGCTGTTTAACGACACAATTCTTTACAATATCCGCTATGGCCGTTGGGACGCTTCGCCCGAGGAAATTGAAGAAGCCGCGAAATTTGCGCAAATTGACAAGTTTATTAAGTCGTTGCCCGATGGCTATGAAACCAGCGTCGGCGAACGCGGGCTGAAGCTCTCGGGCGGTGAAAAGCAACGGGTTGCCATTGCAAGAACGATCCTGAAGGCCCCACCGATTCTTGTTTTGGATGAGGCCACGTCGGCGCTTGACAGCTTCACCGAGCGCGAAATTCAGAATGCGTTGGATACGATCTCGAAGGGTCGGACGACAATGGTCATTGCCCATCGGCTTTCCACGATCATCAACGCCGATGAAATTTTGGTTCTGGAGAAAGGCAAAATTGCCGAACGCGGTCGTCACCACGAACTCCTTGAGGCGAAGGGGATTTACGCCAATCTCTGGCAGCGTCAGCGCCAAGTGGCGGAAGCGCGTCAAACGCTTGAGGATACGGGTGAAATCTTGACCCCGGTGGCTATTTCAGCCGATAGTTGATTCATCAGCGGCTTAAACGCCCTCTTTTTGTTGAACGATACGCGCTATGATGCGCGGGTTTTGGGAGCCTGAATGTCGATCTTTGACTCAATTCGCAAGCAGATTGTCCCTATTCATCGGGAGGGTTGGCCCTTTATCGCGATTTTTGCGGTAGTTGCCAATTTGCTCGCGTGGATTTGGGGACCGCTCGGGTGGATTGGCGCTATTTTGACGGCATGGTGCGCTTATTTTTTTCGCGATCCGGCCCGAACGGTTCCGGTCGGCGAGGGTTTGGTCATTTCACCTGCCGATGGCGTCGTCTCTTTGATCATGCCAGCCATTCCACCGGTTGAACTGGGGTTGTCGGACCAACCCTTGACTCGTATTTCGGTGTTTATGAACGTGTTCAATTGCCACGTGAACCGGGTGCCGGTTGCGGGCGTGATCGAAAAAATTGCCTATCGCCCCGGTCTCTTTTTGAACGCGGATCTCGATAAAGCCAGTGAAGACAATGAACGCAACGCGATCATCGTGGATACGGGCACTGAGCGGTATGGCGTCGTCCAAATTGCAGGTCTGATCGCGCGGCGGATTGTCAGCTTTGTAGACGAAGGGGATCGTCTCGAAGTCGGTGAGCGTTTTGGTCTGATCCGTTTTGGGTCGCGGGTCGATGTCTATTTGCCCGAGGGCGTGCTTCCCGTAGTGGGCGTTGGTCAAACCATGGTGGCGGGTGAAACCGTCATCGCGGTCAAAGGCAAGGCGGCGACCCATCGGGAATTTAACACGCTATGACCGATCTGTTTCCTCCCTTTGAGCCGGATAAAGAGACCCGTCCGCGCCGGTTCAACACTGTGCCGCTTCGATTGCTCATTCCCAATGTCGTGACATTGCTGTCGCTGTGCTCGGGTCTAACGGCCATTCGTTTCGGATTTGAAGGCCAGTTAGACTACGCCATTATTGCCGTTTTGGTGGCCGCAATTCTGGATGGACTGGACGGACGCATTGCGCGCCTTCTCAAGGGCACCTCGCGGTTTGGTGCGGAGCTCGATAGCCTTGCGGATTTTATCAGCTTTGGTGTTGCTCCTGCCATTATTCTTTATGTGTTTGGCCTGAACAATCTGAAATCGATTGGCTGGATCGTGGCGTTGTTGTTCGCATCCGCCGCCGCCCTTCGCCTTGCGCGCTTTAATGTCATGATTGACGATCCGGCCCGGCCTGAATGGCAAAAGAATTTTTTCGTTGGCATTCCGGCCCCTGCGGGTGCATTGACAGGCTTATTGCCGGCTTATGTCATCGAATTGGGTTTCACCCCACCGCCGATCTTCTCGCTGTTCGAAGCGGTTTATCTCTTGTTTATCGCCTATTTGATGGTGAGCCGTCTTCCGACTTATGCGGGTAAGACCTTCGGCAGTCGCATGCCGCGCGAATGGGTAGTGCCGTTTTTTGTCATCGCGATTGCGATTGTGGGTCTGTTGGTCACCTATCCGTTTGCGTTCTTGGCTTCGATTACGGTTCTTTATTTGATTTTGATCCCTTTTGGTGTCACACGGTACCGCGCGTTGGAGAAGGCTCATAAAGCGACTTCCGCGGGTCATTGAGGCGGTTCACAAATCCTTTTGTTTCGGTTAGGGTCCGCGCTTCCTGAAGAGCCGTCATTTCGGCTCGCGTGGCGATTGAAGGTTTTTAATGGCGAAAGAAGAAGTTCTAGAATTTCCCGGCACGGTAACCGAATTGTTGCCAAATGCTATGTTTCGTGTGCAGCTCGAGAATGATCACGAGATCATCGCGCATACGGCGGGAAAGATGCGCAAAAATCGCATCCGCGTCTTGGCAGGCGACAAGGTGCTCGTTGAAATGACTCCGTATGACTTGACCAAAGGCCGTATCACCTATCGCTTCAAGTAAGAGTTGGAGTGGTTCGCCGTTTGGTCATCGATCAATTGGCCGGTAGGGTGAGGCCAATCGGATGGGGCTTAGTGTGAACTCCTTAAAACTTGTCTTGGCTTCTGCATCACCGCGCCGTCTTGATTTGTTGAAGCAAATTGGAATTGAGCCGTTCGTCTGTCTTTCGGCCGATCTCGACGAAACGCCTCGCGTGTCTGAATTGCCGCGTCAACTGGCTCAACGCTTGGCACTAGCCAAAGCCATGGCTTGTTTAGAGCCTGCGCGATCTCGCCTTCCCGACGAAGCCTTTTTGGTGTTGGCGGCCGACACCGTTGTTGCTGCGGGTCGGCGGATCCTGCCCAAGGCTGAAACGGTGAGCGAGGCCGAGGCCTGCCTCGATCTTCTGTCTGGTCGTGCGCACCGTGTTTTTACAGGTGTTTGCGTAGCTTCGTCTGACGGTACTACGCGTCAAAGGCTCGTGGAAACCCGCGTCACGATGAAACGGCTGTCGCTTCAAGAACGCAAAGCCTACCTTGCCAATGGCGAATGGAAAGGCAAGGCCGGTGGTTACGCTATCCAGGGGAGAGCCGCAGCGTTTGTTCTGGACCTTGCCGGATCTTACTCGAGCGTCGTAGGATTGCCGCTCTATGAGACCTCGCAGATGCTTGCTGGGTTTGGGCCGATCATGGCAGGTGGACAATGACGGATAGCACCACGCCTATCGAGAAAAAGTCCGCCACGGTCGTGATGCTCGGCCGTTGCCCGATGTGTAAGCAACGGGCGACGTTGGAATATCGCCCGTTTTGTTCCAAACGGTGCTCGGATTTGGACCTTTCGAAGTGGCTCGGTGGGTCTTACGCGATACCGGTTGAGGAATCGGAACTCTCGGAAGAGGATCTCCTCAACGGACTGAGCCCCGATTAAATAGGGTAACCTAGTTCCGGTTGTATAAAGCTAAATTTCTACCATTGATTGTATAACGAGGCTGAATTACGGTTATACAACCATGTTGCGGCATGGCTGTTCGTACGAATTGGGCCTCGGTTGTCTCATCATGGCATCAGCTTTACGCCTTCGTCGTTTTTTCACCGCTTCCGTGTTGTCTGTTGTGGTGTTGGCATCGCTATTTTTCACGTTTGCCTTTTCTGCCGCAGCGGAGGCTGACCCTGCTCCTAACCTGCCGAAAGTGTGTTTTTCGCCTGAAGGCCATTGCGCGAGCGTAATCCTCGATCAAATCGGGCAAGCCAAGCATAGTATCCGAGTTCAAGCCTACAGCTTTACATCACGCGAAATAGCTGAAGCGCTGATCGCTGCCGCTCAACGGGGTGTGGATGTGGCCGTCATCGTTGATAAAAGCCAAACCTCGGAGCGGTATTCCGTACTGACCCTTTTGAACGAGGCGCATCTGTCGGTATTTATCGATTATTGCTGTGCCATTGCTCATAACAAGGTTCTGATTATCGATGAGCATCGTCTGATTACCGGATCATATAATTTTACCAAGGCAGCAGAGTCAAAAAATGCTGAAAATCTACTGCTTTTAGATGATCCTATCCTTGCCAAAGCTTATCTCGAAAATTGGACGATACACCGCGCCGGTGCCGAAAAACTGGCCATTCATTAGCGGTGCAAGGCTACCGTTTTCTCGGCCATTTCATAAAAATCCTTAGCAAATACATGAGCTTGACCGAGAGGTCGGTCTTTAATGTCGATCCGTAAGCCAGTCCGCAATAATTTGCGGCGCTCGGTGTCCCCAGCCAGATGAAGCGCTTTACGGATATACTCGTCAATCGAAAAGCAGGCGAGATCGCCCAAGCCCGCATTGGAAAGGTTTGAATACGATAGCCGCTCGAAAAACGCCGGGCCAACCAGCGAAATTACGGGA
>Ga0114964_10001029_pt1 | contig 20617 bp, 12 predicted proteins | sample C_131016_MF_Meta_FD_92638 | JGI IMG/M metagenome (GOLD analysis project Ga0114964, IMG submission 92638) | Freshwater microbial communities from Lake Croche, Canada to study carbon cycling - C_131016_MF_MetaG | ecosystem: Environmental > Aquatic > Freshwater > Lake | place: Lake Croche, Canada...
ACGAGCTGTTTGATCAGCTTCAATAGCTGAATCTCCAAAGTTATCAAAATAATCACCAGCGAACACAATAGTATGAGTACTATCGTACTTTGATGCAATAGCCTCTGCTTCAACCCAATGATTGTGCACGTCCCCCACGCATATTAATTTAGCCATATATAGAGTATAGATATTTTAGGTTGAACTGCAAGTATATAATTTGGAGAATGTTGCAATGATTGGTATAAATATTATCATGAATAATGATATTATCTTTAATGAATATATACAAGGTGCTTCAGCTGCTGTTATAACAAAAAAATACAAGATACAATACAATAATATAAAGAAAATAGTTACAAATAAAGGAGGGTTGATGAGAAGTCATTCCCAAGCAAATAGAAGATATAATTTCAATCATAATTTTTTTGAAAAAATAGATAATGAGCAAAAAGCGTATTATCTCGGATTTATTTTAACAGATGGTTATATCGGAGATAGGGATATCGTTTTAGAACTTAAATCAGTCGATAAACATATAATTGAATCGTTTGTTACTGCTATTGAAGGTAATAATAAGATACACGAAATCGTAAGAGACGGTAATTCCTTTTCAAAAAAAGGCTGCATAACATCGAGATTAAATTTTCGTTCTGAAAAAATGGTATCTGATTTAAAAAACCTCGGCATACAGAGAGGTAAAACATATAAAATAACAATACCAGACGTTCCAAGTCACTTAAAACGGCACTTTTGGCGAGGTGTTTTAGATGGTGATGGGTGGGTTTGTTGTCTCAAAAGAATCTATAAATACACAACATCAAAAGGACAAAAAAAGACAAGTATGCATAAAATGCTTGAAACGGGAATCTGCGGGCACATAAACACTATTACATCTTTTATATCTTTTTTAAAAGATAACAATATTACATATAGAGATGTATACCCTGATCACTCTATATTCGGTGTTAGATTAAAAAACGCAACAGAAGCAACTAAGTTTCTTAATTTAATTTATAAAGACGCAGATTCTAGATTTTGGTTAAAGCGTAAATATGCTAAATATCTTGAATTTTTAGACTATAAGAAAAACACTAAAAGAATTGATAAAAGTTTTATACCTCTTTTGTAATTATCACCAATTACTATAATCTTACTCATGTTCCTATTCTATAATAGAATTAAGGATTAGTCAAGCTTTAACAATTACAATAAGCTATTCTGTTTCAAAATGCTCTTCTTTGAGCTTCGTGTTCCAAACTTTAGCGTCTTCAACTGAATTTGGATTAATATTTTTGTAATCACCTAAATGACCAACCAGTAAATGACAGATAATACCGTAACTTGCGCACTCACATAGTGTAATAAGATTTGTAGGCTCTAATTCTAATTCCGGATGTAGATGAAAAGGCTTAATGTGATGTACATTTAACTGTTTTGTTCCTTCGCATATTGCGCACTTTGGATTATTTTTAAGGTGCTCTTTACGAACGGATGCCCATTCAGGCGAACGCTGAGGTCCACCATTAGGAATCTTACCACGAGCAACATCGAGTGTATGACTTAAGCGTGTTGAGGCCATACATATATTTATGTTAAATTGGTGGAGACGACGGGAATCGAACCCGTGTGTTTATACTGTTCTATTAATACTTCTACATGCTTAGGTAAATTTAGGATTTGATTGACTAAAGGCTCCTATGGCTTACCGACCTATCTTTTAGAGTCTGCCTATATGCGTGATTAAGGACCACATATCACCCCTTGCACTTATTTTACAAGTATCACAACAAACTACTGCTTGAGTGAGCGTACCTCTTCCTTAAGCTCTTTAATAGCTTGAAGTAAGAGAGGAATTACTTTATCATAGTTAACAGCTTTATACCCACTATCACGAGTAACAACAGCTTCTGGAAGTACCTGTTCTATTTCCTGAGCGATAACACCTACATCATGACCGATATGGTCGCTTTGAAGTGTGGTATTCCAATCATATTCAACGCCGTTAATACTATCAATCTTATCTAGCGCCGAAGTAATCGACTTAATGTTTGTTTTTAAACGTTCATCGGATGAATAGAATGCTGTAATATCACCTTGCGAGTTAATAGCTCCTGTTGTAAGAAGGGTTCCTGTAATACGTGTATTACCGGTAACATCTAATTTATATGTGGATGAGGGTGTAGTACCAATACCGACATTGCCACCGCTCTTTGCAATAATAACATTATTTGTACCAATACTATTAAGTTGTAAAACTTTGCTGTTAAATGATTGTATATACCCATTCGTTGTATCACTACCTATACCGATATCTCCGTTTATACCGCCACTATTACTAATTCCTAACGCATACTGTGCACCAATGGTAGGGTCACTAATAACAGCTGTACTGCTAAGGGTAAGCATGTTCGTTGGATTCGCTACACCAATACCCACATATCCGCCATTTATTGCTGTCACAACGTTACCTGACTGATTAATTTTTAATCGATTAGTGTTTGTACCATAAGCACCTGTCCAAATATTAAAACTACTATCTGCAGTTTCTTTTGTTATTGTAAAGCCCTGACCGCTTACGTTATTACCTAATTGAACGGCAGCGTAATTTGCGTTGTTAATATGAAGAAGTGTAGCGGGATTTGAGGTTCCTATACCAACGCTACCAAATAAATTTGTAACACCTGAAACAGATAGTTGAATAGTAGGGCCAGAGGGAGCAACACCGCCAATACCAACACTACCAAATCGATCAATAATGAATGGTGTTCGGCCATAGCTTGTATCGTCAACCCTAAGCGCTACACTTGTACCGTTTTGCTGAATTAGCACAGCTGGTACATCATTTCTCGTTACACTACTTGTAAGAGCGTCAGTTAAAGTACCACCGGAAAGGTGCAAGAACCGAGCTATCGTATAATCATTTGCAGCGGTTAGGGTATGGAAGCATGAAAGATCGACGTAATTTTTATTAGTTAAATCATATCCGTTTGATGGAGGAGTACTTAGACTAATATTGGTAGTGCTATATAGTGTTCCGAACACTGTTGCCTGTCCACTTAACGGTACATAATTATTACCGACGTATTTTCTTGTATATGCCTCGGCAATCTGCACACCTGATAACAATGCTGAAAGATTAACAGTATCCGTATAGAAGACAGGTTGATCAAAGTTTGTCAACATGTTAGCACTCGCCGTTTGTGTAAAGAGTGTATTAGATGTTATGCCCCCGGAAACATAGAAGTTGTAACTATTAGTATCTAAGAAAAAGTATTCCGGATTAAAATTAACATATCCCTGATAGTTTGTAAATGGTCCAGGTATACCAGGGAGACTGAATACCGGGCTAATGCTCTGCCACTCACCCTGGCTATACGCATAGAGAGTATTATCTGGAGCACCTGTACTCGTTTGGCTTTGAAATAAAATATCACCAGGATACGCAACACCGGCGTATATCTCCTTACCTTGGATAATACCAAAATTTATATTACCCACAAGATTACCACCATTTGTCACGCCATCCCCCACAAATACACGCTTAGTGTCAAGTGTATAGCCGAGCTCACCAGAGGAGAGGATAATATTCTTTCTGTCCGCGTCGGTACCACGTCTGATAATGAGTTTAATTACCGTGTCCGTAGTAAGAGGGATAGTATTTGTCGTGGCCATTGTGATTATTTAGTGTTAAAGCTATAAAATCAATTAAGATAGATATACAATTTGTGGAGTTACGCTGTAGTTCCTTATATCAGCGGCTAGTGCTGTTAATAGGTTATTTTGTATATTAAATATATTTTCAAACGGTCGATTAATAATATTGTTTTGGAAAATCTCATTTACACCAATAAAATTAGTAATATCTTGATTGAAGTAAATAGATGTTAATTCATCTGGTAACAAATATCGAGTACCGGCTAACAGAGTATCACCAGGAATTATATTTTGCGTGTAAAGAAATTTACTTGAAATATTATCTCTTAATCTCATATGATTCATGAGAAGTTTGGAGATAGACTTATTAATAACCCAATTTTGAAGGTATTCGTCCTTATTGATTGTTATTCCACTCAGTGGGTACACGTCAAATATGTCGTTTGTCAAAACACTAGTAACGTTAAGGTTATCTAAAAAGAGCGATATTTTTCCCACATTACTTGCGTTACTGATTGTAAAATTACAATCATAATTAATACCACCGTTTATCGAAGAAATAGTGGCAAAGGTTGTAAAATCTTCATCATTAGTGACATAATTAAAGCGTTTTAGCAGATATGTACCTACTGTATCATAAGGAGTATCAACAAGCTTTTTATAGATATTATATCTGGTTACAAAATAAAAGACGTTAGAATCTGATTGTGAAAAAATAATACGTCTTACCCGATCTCCGGATGCAGACAACGCCGTAAAATCGAGAGTTTCCTTTGTGTTAAAATCATTGCTGTACTTATAAACTGTCCAATTATCGTTAAGAACGTAATTATTGCCGTATTGATCATGACTGAGATGAATAGGCCCAGCAGAAAGAAAATCCTTGAAGAGTCTATAAGTTAATAACCAGTTTAGATTCCGATCATATGTTTTGATACAACTATTATTCTTATCTAAAACATAAAGAGTAGAATTAAAATAATCAATGCTGTGTGGATTGTTAAATTTAGTGGTATCAAGAAAATTACCTTTTCCGCCTATATTATTTTGATACACGAGAATATTTTGTAATAAATTGTCGTTAGTTAAAAATCCTGAAGCGTCGTATTGGAAGATACGATTAGCACTAACATCCAATACATACATCGTATTATTATCACCAATCACAATATCCTGGATTTTCTGCCATCCTACATTTGACCCTTGAAACGTTACATTGGTGCTAAGCGCAGTTGTAATGCTTGTAAAGGTATTATTACTATTGAGAATAATAATATCTGTACCCGTAGATGTTGCAATAACATATCTATTTAAATCACTATTGTATTTTACAGCTAAAACATTGCTTCGGTCGATATTAAGGCCTTTGGATGAAATTGCACTGAATTGGTTCGAACTTAAACCTTGATACCAATTAAATTGGTTATTATATACACCAGCAGTAGCGATAGAAGTTATCGGTATAACATTTGAAGCAACGTGTGCTGATTTATATAGATAGAGATAATTATCGTACAGTTTTGTTATAATATTGTTGATATTAAAATTAGTTACAGTTTCATTTGGTTGAATTTTAATAGAATCAAAACTCGAGTACGGTAGACTTAGCGTAGATCCAAGATAACGATCATAAATTATGCCTTGCTGGGTAATAATTTCGTTAATATTCATTGTTTTAGTTTGCCCACTTAATTGTATTTAGTTTAGAGTACACAGGCGCGGAACTAGCGAGTATTTTCCGTACACGTTGTTCGATTAAAGATCTTAATACTGGATCTGTGATACCTGTATTACGTAGTATTACGTTATATAGAGTTGATTTAGAGCCAGGTAGATTCGCCTTAAAGTAGCGTTCAATCTCTTCAAGATAACTTCTACGACCACATGGTATGTCAAAATGAATATCATCTATAGTACCGCTCTTTCGTGCGTGCATAATGATATCGTAATTGTTTAATGGTGTATCGTATAAATAAAAATTTTTAATTTTAATATTTTCGGCGAGATATAAGTTTTTTTGAAGATATTCAAATAAAGGTTTGGAATTATTGTAGTTTGATGAGCCGATGAGAAATGGTCGATAGATTAAATTGCTAAAATGATACTTTCTAGGTGTAAACTGTATAGTTTGTACTTCTTGTGCATCAATAAATAGAGACATGAATCCATTATAGCTATCAAAGCGAATACCGAAATGATGATAGCCGGGATCTAGAGCTGAGAGATTGAAGATAATTTCGTTCGTACTTACATCAGCATTATTATATAAATTAGTTGTAACAGCTTTGATATTTAAATTTGAACTCGGGTAGGTACCTTGAATGAATTCACGTAAATAGTCAGAATTTGTTAATGCTAGATTACTTGATGTAGAAGTAAAATAAAAGGTGCTCGATAATTGATTACCTGATGTGTCATATATCAAGAATTGATAAGCAGGGGATGTCGAGAGAGAGGTAACAGTGTTAGATAATGTCTTATACGCTCTACCGACACGAGCAAAGAGTACATTATTATAATATTCTCCATTATAAAATTCTGATACGAGTCCAATGTTGGTATTTGTAAACGTATCGAGTGTCTGTGTGTACTGTATAGTACCGAGATAACCGGAAAGAGGCGGATTAACAAACACGACATTACTACCACTCAAGCTATAATCAAACACAGGGCGTAGTATTTGGTTATTAATTATAATTGTAAGATCTTGAGGTCGTAAGGTTGTTGTTGCTGTAATAGGAGCTGTAACAGTCTTGCCATCACCTGTTAAATTAACTGTCGTCGTAACTGCAGTACTCGATGTCAAAGTACCTGAAAGTAGTAATTCATTATTTTGCGTAAATTTATAATAACTGTTAACATTGTTTAGTATCCAAACATTACCATCAAAATCAATATCAAAATCTCGTATAGTAGTATTAGCGGAAAGTGACATTCTAAATGCAGTAACAGGTTGTGAGATAGTAATAGGATATACAGTCGTTCCACCTATATCCCAATTAATAAGTGTTTTACCACTATCAGTGATGTAGTAAATAGTATTGTTGACGCGCTTTGCATTTGTGCTCGGTGTAAAATAAAAATTATTTTTATAGTTCATTACCGAGCGCGATGATGATGTAGGAGATGTTTGACCAACTCCTGCGACATATGAACTCATTGTTATGTTAGATGTATTAATGAGACCAACGGCATTAGTAATTAGGTTTGTGGATAATAAAGCTACTGATGTACCGCTAAGACATAATATATACCCTGTAGTGTCTGTATTGGTTGTAAACACCGTGGTTGATAGATACGGTGAGGATGTTTGACGTAGTAATTGATTGTCGCAAGTATATTGTCTTAGCGTGCCGTCACTAAAGATAACGGAATAATTTTCTACAAAATTAGGACGCATAAAAGCAATAGCTGTAGTTGGATACGCTATAGTATCTATTTTAACAAAATCTGTATTAAGAATATCAAGACTTGACGTTGAATTAACAAAAACAGTCGGCGTAATGATATTTTCATTAAAGATACCAAATCCATCACCGAGTAAATTACCTACAATTTGATTGGCAAACGGCGTAGACCAATCTGGATTGTACATATCAAAACAAAGAGTAAATTGATTAGAATTCTGTATACCCGAGAGCGAGTCTGTTATCGCATATCTATTTCCATCGAATATATACTCAGGTACTAGGTTTTGAGTTGGAGATACATCAGCTCCATTTGTAGAATAAAAATTCAGTAGCCCGGATTCAACAATAAACGGCCCAAATATTTTTAAATAATTTTCAACGTCATTAGGACCATAGTGATGGTAGGCGTAATACGAGCCAGGTTCAAATGTAAGACTGGAAGGCACGTCTATTACGTCGTCAGTACCTGGTATTGGTCCGACAGTATTAATAAATCCTTCAAACGAAGTCGTATATGTTATAGCTTTTAATGATCGAGTAGTTAGAGCAGAAAAGAAAGATGTCTTTGACGGGTTATAATACCTATCTACCCATGTAGGTTGCACTGTAATGTCGTTACTACCTGATAACCAGCTACAAAGAAATGTACCATTATTCTCACCAGTTGCCTTGCCATAGGGTGAGGTAGTATTAGCGTTAGCAAGTTTTTTAAAAATTTTATCTGATTTAACAGGGTGATCACCTGCTATAGCTCCAGCTTGTATAAGACCTGAGTCATTAATATTAAGTTGAAGAAATGGGTAGAGAGACTGTGGTACGTGAAAATATGTGACGTTATCTTTTTTTAATATAATATCGGTTGTAAACGACTCGTAACCAAGCGTAATGTTATCATTGCCGAGCGCTTGATTAGACCCTGTAAACAAGGCTTTGTACTCGCGCATTTCTACATCATTTTCAGATAAGAATTGAGATTTTTCAGCTTGAAACGGGTTGTTTCTTGATTGGTAGTTTTCAGGTGTATTGGTATTCTTTAGCGAGACAGCATTAACATCAAGTGAATTACCTGTAAGACTAAGATACTGGCTATGAAGTAAGACATTTGAGTTAATATTTTGTGTTGAATTGCTAATGTTAATATCTTGCGTATTAGTTAAGAAATTCTTATTGTAACTAACCCAGGGATCGTATAGAAGCGTGTCATTTGGCTCTGTTGGGCGAGCTATGCAAGTAAAAATAGCTGTACTAGGCCAAGATGGAATAGTAGCTGTTCCGGTGACACTAGTGAGAGTCTGCGTAGTTGTGTCACAATTTATGTAGTAAGGTCTATCTTGTAAATTTTTAGACAAGACTAGATAGTTATATTCTCTGTTGTAAAAATAATTAAAAAGTTGCGGACTTTGATCGCCGAGGTAATCTGTTTTTGTATCAAACGAAAAATACAACACTCGATCAGCACCCATTGTTAGGTACCGCACGACATTAGCATTAACGTGTTCTACTTTACACAAGTCATCTGTAAAAAATTTTATGGTAAAAAGATATCTATTATCTAAATTTCGATACTGCCCGGACATGGATATAGAAGCGGTGTTAATACTTGTATCAGGCTCCTGTACAACAAGAAAATTCGATACTGATGTTATACCATCCTGGGCGTTAGTAGCAAGGTATGTAGTAAAGCCATCATCAGAAATATGTTCAAGGTTCTCAATAAAGACTGAACCCGTAAGAGGTGTAGATTGAGTAAGAAATAAATTGGAATAGTTATTTGTAGAACTATCATTAGCTTGAGATAGCACTTCTGAAAGTGGAATACCAATACCTTGTTCGGTATAATAGGTATTTTGATCAAACCGCAACAAATTATCTGGACTATAACTTGTAGAAAGCCCGATATAACTTGTTGAATTTAGAGTGACGACCTCCATGTCTTTATTTATCTTTAACTAAAACGTACACTAGTTCGTTTGTAAGGTTAATCTCCACTTATAAACAAGATAGGCCTGCACAGAAGCTATTTCAACTGAATTAAGTGGTCTATCAAAAACCATAAATTCTGAAATTTCAGCATCCGTTAAATAACTATTATAATATGCGTCACTTGTTCCAAGGAGACCGTAAACAAGGCTGTAGTCGTACTGACCAAAGTCAGTTGTCTTATCGGTTACTGGATTATAACCACCAGATAAGAAAGCACTCAACGTTGAATAATAGTTTTGATAGTTTGGAGGTGGTGTACTAGTGTAATTTCTTTGAATAATAGCGGTATCTGCAGTGAAATATGCATTTGCATTTCGATTACCGCTAACAGTAAAAGAAAATAGACTATAACTAGTTAAGTTTTGCGAAATCGTGCCTGTTGTCGTTGGTTGATAAATGCCGTTATTAGGATCATACGAACTAGTACCAAAATAGTAGCTAGTATCTCCTTGTTCGACGGTCATTGAATCGTTTTTAGCAAATGAAACGTTAAGGTAGGGTAGATAATTTAAGCCATCACCGGCAGTGTTACGGAGCTCGGTATTTGTACTCAAGTCGTATGCAAAAAGAGTATCGTGATTACCGATTTTGTTGAGTTGCATGACTGCAAATACAGTAAACCCTTGCCCATAACCGTAAAAAATATTATCAATATAACCGCTAAAACCACCTCTGGAAAGAGCGTAGAGATATTGACTTGATCCCCCATCTATCGGATTTGATTGAAATCTCACACACTTTCTACCTGACTGACTCTCTCTTGGATAGAGAAACGCTGGCGCATCAGATCCGTCGTTACGATTGCAGAAATAATTATTTTGATAGGGGCTCTTATCATACCAAATGAACACTTTATTGTATGCATTTTTACCAATTGAAGTACCGTCAGATGCATCAAGCCAGGTAATAAGATCGTAGTGTAAAACCGATGTATTTGGATCAAAAGGTATGACAGTCGGGTAGTTTGGATCGATACTGCTTACAATTTTAGCTACAGTTAAATAGTTAGGATTTTCAACTTCAAAAATATTTTGCGTTTCAATAGCAGTTAATTGTTGGGTATTACTAATAAGATGAATATCGTCGAAATCATAAATCGAGGCAGGAGCTGAGGAAATGCTAATATTATAAATCCAATGTATAAGATTACTGTAAAATGCTGTTATCGTCGGGTTATATGTCGTTATTGATGAGGTGTTTTGTGGATAGTAGTCGTGGCTTATAATGTGACTAGATGGCGAAGCAGCTGAAAGCGGGGTAACTTGAGTGCGACTCTGTGGTAGGACATTTTTAGTACCGCTATTATTAATAGTTACCTCTGGTGTACCGTCTCCAAAATTATAAATTATCTTCTGAATATCAACTTTTGATATATCCAAACGCGTAGGGTCAAAATTAATAGTATAGGGCCCCTTAAGAGGACCGATAGTAATAGTATTAATAATATCCTGTACATAATAACCCCACGGATCAAAACCATCGTCATCAGCAGTTATAGTAGGTTGACCGGTACTGTAGTTAAAGTCGCTCCCATCAGCGGACGTTGGATATACAAATGACAGATTAGATCCAGTGGGATCACTAGAGGTAGGATTCCAAAAATATACATGATCTAAATTTGATGGTAGACCAGCTTGAGCGTTACTTGTTAACGTTACCGTGTAGGACTTCACAGTAAGTATTTATCACATAAAAATAATTTAGCTCGCAAACTTTTATTTCTATTTAAATCTTTATTTTAACAGAACTAGTTAGTCCTCCGGATTTTGTGTTTATTTTATATTTTAGACTGTTTGTACTTCCACAAGGTGACCAGTTAATACCGTTTAATGAGTATTTTAATATTTGATCATTATAGGTCGGTGCAATGAATCCACCATTGCCGTATGCAAGAGCAAATGATGTACCGGCGTTGGTAGGTGTTGTCGTCCAATTAATTCCGTTAGTTGAGCGCGCAGCTTGACTACCTGTACTAAGCGCAACGAATACACCGTTACCATACTGTATAATATAAATATCAGTTAATCCTGAACTTACAGTATTGGACCAATTAATACCGTCTGTTGAATATGAGACGAGCCCGCCTGCATCTCCTGCGACAAATATACCGCTACCATATGTAACAGTTTGCCAGGTTGCTGTTGGTATATTATTATCATTTACCCATGTAACACCGTCATTAGAATGCGCAGAATTAAGCGACCCATTGCCAACTGCTACAAAAATAGTACCATTTGAGGCTATAGCATACCAGGTGTCGCTCAGTAGCGTGGTATTAGTTGTCCATGTTGCACCTGTTGTCGAATACGCCGTTGAATAATTAGTAACTGCATCAGACACTATAGCAACATATTTACCACTACCGTAAGCAATACCATACCAATCATTTGTCGCTAGCGAAGACGCTGTCCAGCTGATTCCGTTAGTTGAATACATAGCACCACCACCGTAATTAACAGCTACAAATCTACCACCTGCATATATAACTTGATTCCAATTACCTGCAATAGTGGTACCAGAAGACCAGGTTATACCATCATATGAATATGCAAAAGTCGTACTAGTATTGTCATACTGTAATACTACATACACCCCGTTACCATATGCTGCACAATTCCATGCTAACTGACTAGGTAATAAAATATCATTTTTATAATTTCTTAAAATTTTAGCCATTTTAATTAAGCTATTCTGGTAAGTTTTGAATATGAATTCGCTACCGGTGCAATAGTACTAGCACTATTAGTCACTGCTAAGTATACATTATTTGCAGTAGATGTGGTTCTAATTAAAAATTTAATTGTTGTCTGTTGATTTGTCGAAAACGTTTGTGCACCAGTCGCTGGTAAAACTACATTAGCTGCTGTAGTAGTAAAGATAGAAGATGAAGTCACAGCGCCTTGCGTTCCAACCCCTGCCAACGGACCGTGTACCATTGTCCCGTTGACTGATGCATATGTTGTACTACCAACTAATGTATAAACAACAGTTCCATTAGTAGTGGCTCCTCTCAGATAAGCTACATTATACTCTAATTCGTACGTTGCGTTTGCCACTAAAGACAATGTCGGTAGCCCAAAATTTGTTATAGCAGTACCTATAGCACTACCATTTCCAGCAAGATAGTTATATTTTGCAACACCTTTTGCATTTAAGGTGCCAGCTCCACCAGAACCAACATATACACCGTTTGCATAGTTTAGTGATATTGTATTCGCTCCGTTACCTGTGTCGTTTGAACCATAACCATCAGAGAGTACTGTCTCATTACCAGTGCTTGTAACGCTGCCATCTGTTGCGTTAATTCGTACTCGCTCACTTCCACCAGCTCCAATTGCAACGCTACCATTTCCATCAGGATTAAATGAAATATATCCTTGGTCAGTTACGTCCGTTCTTTGTTGAATCCTAGTTTCAGCACTAGTCCAATTATTTCCGGCAGAAAATCTATTTTGATAAATCCGTAGGGTTCCAGCGTTTGTATTGAGGTCTGAAAATCTCGCTAATTCAATCGTATTTCCTACAGTAGAACCTAGAGTACCACCAAAAACCTCTAACTTTGCTACTGACGGACTCGTGCCGATGCCGACATTACCAGGTGTATAGATGCTTGCAACGCTTAACGCATTTGATGCACTAATACTACCAGCAACAGTTAAATTACCGGAGCTATTAATTCTTATTCCCTTAGCAGATGCTGAATATGGACCGATAACAATAGCGCTATTTACACTATCTATAGTACCGGCGGAATAGACTATGGAAGCATCATTATTTTGAATTAAGGTATTGTTTACACCTGCAGATTCATTACTATTGAATTGTATCCATTGTGTGCCATCGGATGTACGGATATCAGCAGTTGAGCTATTACCACTACTTCTTTGTACGGAAAGTTTAATTGAATTCGGAGTTGTTGTACCGATTCCAACGTTACCACCTTGGGAGTTTATTGTAATATCTTGATTTGTACCAAGTGTGTTAGTGACGCCTTGAATTGCAGGTATCCCGTAAGTAGAACCTTTAGTTAATCTTAAGCCAGTCGATGCATTATTTACGTAGCCAATGGTTGTATTATCATTGACAGTGAGTGTCGATGTAACATTACCAGTTCCATTTGCAGTAAAATTATTAACTGTAAAAGTATTAGCTGTATTAGTGCTAAGGTAGGTGTAAGCATTAGCCCAGCTAGCAGAATTAGTTTGAACGGTTGTTTTGGTATTCTGCCACGCAGCGCTTGTAGTGCTAACGGCGGTATATACTGAATTCCACTGTGAACTCGATCCTGTAGCATCTGATACAATACCTTGACTTGAAATATTATTAACATAGGTATAATTTGCTGAAATAGCACATAACCCTGTACCTAAAATAAATGTATGTGAAAGTCCTCTTGTATCGTTTGCAGAACTACCTGCAACGAAAGAGTAGTCGCCAGAAGCTGTATTATTAAAACCACCTACAACAATTGACCGCACTCCGGAAGCAGTATTACCCCTACCACCGCCAATAAAAGTACTGCTATTAGAGGCTGTGTTATAAGCACCAGCTCCTATTGTAGCGTTTGATCCATAGGCCACATTACCCGTACCGCCGGCGATTGAAGCCCCGTACCCAGAAGCTGTATTACAAACACCACCGGCAATATTCGAATATTTACCAGAAGCCCGTCCACTAAACCCGCCAGTTATATTGCTATAATAACCTGAGGCAGTATTGCACTTACCACCGAGTACACTAGAATATGCACTCAATACGTTATTAAAATTTCCACCATTAATATTACTTGCTGTTCCGGTTACAGTAAATGTACCGCGTGCTGGGACTATGGAAGAAAGATTAGTGTTAAGGGTATATTGTGCGTATGTTAAATATGCCTGGTTGTAATAATTAGTGTAACTACTTTGCCAATTAGCTGAATTGGCTGAAACGTTAGTGTAGGTGCTTTGCCAATTAGCACTGTTTGCTACCACATTCGTGGAGCTATTAGCCCAGCTAGCAGAATTAGTTTGAACGGTTGTTTTGGTATTCTGCCAGTTAGCACTATTTGTTGTTACATTAGTCGATGCATTATACCATTGATCACTATTACCTGCACTAGCAAAAATACCACCAGTAGAAGAGAGGTTATTAACTAATGTAAATCCTGTTACACTAGCTACAATATTGGAACCTATAATAAACGAATTATCACCAGTTAGTGAGTTATTTTGACCACCAAGAATTGCTGAATTATTATTTGTAAAATTAATACTATTGTTACCAAACTGTGGTAGAGATAGAGATGTTACATTGTTGACAAATGTATATACAAATGAGCTAAGAGGTGTATTGAGTGAGAAGAGTGGTGTTGATGGGTAAGATGTTGTCTTGGGTCCGTAATAGAATCCCGTCGATGTATCAATATAATAATCACCAGATAATCCAAGGTTTGTGCTATTAGGAAGACCAGAAGCAGCGAAAATTAAGCTACCCCGAGGACCGGTACAAAGGGCAGTAATAGCAGGGAGATTAAGAGATAAAGTTGAGGCAATATTACTCATCGTTGTGATTATTTATGCAAAAGCAAGGGGTTTTCGCTCTTAGGTACGCTGGGTTATACCAACAAATTTATCGCCAGCTTGATAAGGTGCTCCATTATTAATAGAGTTAGCTGTCGTAATGATTAGAGGAGTACCGGTAATAGCAGGATTAGTCGTACTAAATGATCCAGTGAATGTATGATTTAATACACCGTCATAGGTATTTTGAATTGCCATGGCATCGCCTTCAAAGAAATATGGTGCAAGAGTGTATCTGTAGTTTTGTGATGCAATTAACGTTGTATTATCAGGATCATATGTATATGTACCTTGCGATATAATATTTGAAAATACCCCATTAATATTAAAATTTCTTATTTTAAAAATAGTGTTCGAATTCTCTCCGGTTGAAAAGCTCAAACCACATTGAACAGTTGGTGTAAAACTAACAGAAGTACTGCTTAATGGGATATTATTTACCGTTACGTGAGTACTTGATAGAAGCGAATTATTATAGTTAGTAAAATTATAATTTAAGTAATTAGTAAAATTTAAATCACCTACCGCTTTCATATCTACAACAACACGCTGGCCAAAATCCGTTAACCTTACACGCACACGCTTGAATATCGGTATCTCATTACCTAATATTTGTTGATAGAGGTTAATATTTTTAGAAAATGTCTGGCTATTTAAATTTGATGTTCTCGTAATGATATTAAAGTCACTTGCATACGAAGATCGTAAAGTAATAGAGTTTTGAACTTTATCATTAAATCCCGAGCTCGAATAAGCATTACTACCAAAATTACCTGTTATATCAAAACCTACGCCCAGTCTTCCTGAACGCATACCATTTAAATCCACAGGATTAAATGACTGAGGAGGTATTTGGGTAGTATCTACATTAATAACCGAACTATACGCAAGCCCCGGACCTAGACCTCCACCTTGAATAACAGGGTTAACTGTATCAGCAAAAAATACACAAAATCCTTCATTACCTTGTACGCTTGGGCCGTAGCATGCATAATCAAAAGATACAACAATATCTTTTGTTATATCAAGATATCTTGAAAATGAAATCGAACCTGCTACCGTATTTGAATCTAATATATAATCGCTCATACAATGCTAATATTACTTATTAGCTTGTATAGATTGGAATATACCCTACAAGAGAGCCAGTTGCATCATAAATCGGCATTTTTGCTGTTATAGAACCGACAGCTGTTGATGTAGCCGAGATACTTGCAATTTGTAAAGAGCTTGCCGCAAGGATGAGGGTATTAACATAGTTTTGTGAGCTTAAATTATTAATATAGGTATAATTTGCTGAAATAGCGTTTATCCCTGTACCTAAAATATTAACGTTAGCCAAATTTAATGTATTACTAGCAGAACTACCGGAGATAAGTGTTCCATTTATAACTACATTATCTAAAAAATTAAGCGACATAATTCCTATTAATATTTATTATAATAGCTTCTTTTATTAAAGATTTAGATCTATCTGATTACCGTTTATCTTACCTGTAATTGTAAAGGTGGCGTATTGCTTACCTATAATCGAGTAACCTGAATTTAAAACGCCAGAACTACTCTTACCACCGGCTATGGTACCATTGTTTGTAATATATGTCGGTCTTGTAATATAAAGAGCTGGTCCACCGGGTAAATTTGGTATGTAACTAGCAGTCACCTTTCCAGGTTTTCCGGAGCCGCCGCGGCCGCTACCCCCGGTATCATTACTACCACCTCCCTTGCCTCCCTCACCGCCACCACTATATGATGTACCCGCGCTTCCTCTACTACCTCCGGAACCACCCCCCACTGCAGTAGCATATATAGTACCGTTTCTACAAATTTCAGAAGCACCGCCATCTTCCCCTCCACCGCCGCCGCCTCCTATTGAATAGGATATAACGTCACTCTGGGCTACAGGCATGGATCCTGTAGCACTTGCACCTGTCCCTCCAGGTCCTCCGGCGCCCGGGCCGCCGTGATCGGCATGACCACCCTGTCCACCGCCTCCGCCGCCTCCAGCTATTGTATAGCTTATAACTGTCTCACCCTCATTTACTGTAAAGGGACTGCTAGAAGCATCACTTAGAAATCTTGTACCCGTGGTATCCGTAGCACCTACTATTGTGCCGTTATTAATAAGATATGCATTCGTATTGCTATTAAATGTTTTTGTACCATCTGAGCTTGTACCAATTACCATAGCTGCTGTATTTTGAGTATTTTTAGTAGTACTACTATTTGTAGCATAGGTAATAAGAACCTCACCACGAGTCCCAGCAGTTCCTGCTGCTATCCAATTTTTGCCTTTAGGTCCACCGCCACCACTACCACCGGTACCGTATGAACTTACCAATGTAGTACCTCCTTTTCCGCCTCCTGTTGCCTGGCTACCAGTACCACCATCGCTTCCACCTGAACCACCTGCTAAACCACCGGTACCTGGAGACCAAGCAAGGCCACCTCTACCACCGTTTGCACTGTATGTGGTGGCGTTTATTGTAACGCTTGATATACCGCCGTTACTACCTGGGTCTGTATAAGCACCCGCACTACCACCAGAGCCAACAACGACTGTAGTACTATCACCAGCGTTTACAGAAATACTATTAACTGTAGTAACTTGGCCACCGCCTCCGCCTCCGCCACCGCTACCGTTTGTAGTTAAGAACCCCCCACCGCCTCCACCTCCGCCACCGCCGACAGCAAGAACATTTATCGTAGTTACATTTGCAGGCACCGTCCATGTATACGTACCGGGTGTCGTGAATGGAGCAGAGCCTGGACTTAATCCAGGTCCTTTTACAGCTGTTGAGCCGATATTACCGTTATTTTCTACTGTAATCTCAAACGGTATACCGGGAGTATTGAGCTTATAACCATAGTTAGTAACCGTATAGGTATTAGCCTGATCATATACGTTATAATTATTACCGGAAGCTGTTAACGGGACAGGAAAAGCAAAACGCTTACTATGAAATGGATCAATATTAATCTTTACATTTGTAGTTACAGGTAATTTAGGAGTTAATGGGGTATAGTATTTGATTAAATCACCATAATAGTCATGAATGGTTGCTGACAATCCGTCGGAATATGATTTATATAAATAAAACGCATCCGCTATATCTTGTAGTGATATAGCACCGCTTCCCGGTAGCGCATTAATATTATTAGGCATATTCCTTAGTTATTTATAATAACAAATATTTAAGCCAGCTTAGAACCCTAGAATTGATATCTTATATGCTGAAGCTTGCGGTATGAATGAGAAGTTTGCTTGTATTTGATTTGAATTAACAATTGTTAGTGTTGGATATACGACTTGATTAGTTGATGTATCTACAACTGTCATTGTAAGATCTGTTGTATTTAAATTATGACTAAAGGTATAGCTTGACAAGGCGCTTGTACCAAAAACAGATGTATATTTATTATTAGGTAAGCACAAGAAATTTGAAACATTGATTGACCCACCAACGGTTAAATTACCGTTTATAATACTATTTCTGGTAACATATGAATCACAGGCTATTGAATTATATGACTGAACTGTATTTGCACTACTAAGGTTATTACTATTAATTGTAGTACTGTAAATACTTGTAGCGCTAAGAGCTGTAGTACAGATTCCGTTATTAACTATAATACCATTTACATACGTGTACCCGGAGTTGGTAGCGTTTATACCGGAACCTAAAATAAACGCATTACAAATACTACTTGAAATATTATTATTATACCCACCGGCTATGAAACTACAGCAACCACAGTTTGTATTATCATACCCACCGGCTATAACACTATAAAGACCAGAATTTGTATTATTACGACCACCACCAACAACAGCAAAACAACCTGTAGCAGCATTATTCCATCCACCGCCAACAGAACCATAGCTGCATGTTACATTACAGCGACCACCTAAAATACTACCGTAACAGGAATTTGTTGTGTTACTGTAGCCACCAGTTATAACTGATCCTGTACCACTAGCATTATTTGCGCAACCACCTAACACACTGCTCTGATTATCATTAGATGCATTTAAGCATCCTCCAACAACAACAGAACCATTACCTGTTGCTTGATTAAAGCTACCACTACCAACATATGCATATACATTTGATACTGTGTTATTAATATTTGCTGATCTAATTGATCCAGAATTAGAACCTAAACAATAGACAGCATTATTAAAATACGCGTTCCCGGAAGCTGAAATATTACCGACTACGGTTAAATTTGTATTCGGAGTTGTTGTACCGATACCCATGTATCCTGATGAAGTGATACGAACACGTTCATTACTTGCAAGAGTACCGCCGGTATGAAAGAGAATATTAGCGTTTGTCGCTGTACCAATAGCAAGATTTTTACCTTGAGTATACACATAAGCGTCATTTGGCCCGGTAATGCTATAAGCCGATGCTGCATATGTGCTACTATTAATACCAACATCGATATAGTTTTGTGTATCCGTTCCGTTATCTGCAGTCATTATAACGTCTGTTGACGCGTATGTGCCGCTATTTGTATTTTGAGCATTAATCTGAGAATAGCTATTACTATTAACAATAAATTGAGCGATAGTATTAGGTAAAACACTAGCACTTACTGTACCAACGCTAAGAAAGCCTGAATTAGCACTCGCCGATTGTACATATCCTTGTGAAGAAAGATTATTAACAAATGTATAGTTTGATACACTTGAACAAATATATGATCCCAGGGCAAATGAGTTGTCACCTGAAACTGCATTATATTGACCACCGAGAATAGCCGAATATTGACCGCATGCTGTATTATACGTGCCCCCGGCTACAACTGTAAAGATATTACAAGCACTATTATAAGTACCACCGCCAATATTAGAATAAGCACCAGAAGCAGTATTTACCGAACCACCGCCAATATATGAATATGTACCAGAAGCTGTATTAAGTTTACCGCCGACAATACTTGAATAAAAATTACTAGCTGTATTACAAGCACCACCCGCTACAGTCGTAATATAACCAGACGCTAAATTAGCACAACCCCCGGAAGCAGTGTTGTAAGCGCTTAATGCTTGGTTATTGCAACCACCGCCAATGTGTGAATACGCTCCTGAAGCAACGTTACCACAACCACCGCCAATGACAGCGTGATCGGTTGTGATGGTATTCGATTCTCCACCACCGATAACAGAGCGAGTACCTGTATTAGTATTAGTACTATTGTTCGGTATAATAGCATTTATACTAGGAACAAGACAATATGCTTGATAATTTGACCAAGCAGCGCTATTCATACTGACGGTTGTATACGTTGATTGCCAGCTACCGCTGTTTGACCTCACGACCGTAAAGGCATTATAACCGTTGTTCCAATTAGCGCTATTGCCGGATACTGTGGTGAGTGTATTATTCCAGTTAGTTCCATCTATACCAAGAATACTACCACCGACAGAAACATTATTATAAAATGTAGTGGTACCGGAGATTGCATTGCTTATTGTTACCGGGGGCGGAGTACCGAGTATACCAACAGGCGTTACTGGTATTGCGTACTGAGTACCAGATAGTATTATAACAAGGGATGTTGTCGGGTTAAAGCCTACTGTTGCCGATAGAACCGGTGTAGGAATGCTAATATTTGAAAGTGTGTAAAATACAGATGATATAGCCCCTGAAGCGCTTAAGTTGCCCTGAATAACAAAATCACCCTGGAAAGGTTCAGTGTACGAGGCAATGGGATCTGTCGCTGAATCAGGATACCCGGCAGTCGGTGTCGAGTGGTGATTCTTTCTATGAAGCTTATTGTGAAACCGGGCGTTGTCGGACATGGTTATGATTATTTATTGACAAATCCTTAAAATAGTAAGGGCTAGAATACTTAATAGTGAAAGAATAAATATATACGTGTCCTTAGGGTACAAATATGAGAATATTTCTAATATTTCTTGATCATATCTTTCACAGACAGATTGAGGTTCTTAGAGAAGACATACGCTTTATTTTAACTTCGATTAAATATTAGCGTTGATTTTTTAAGAAAAAT
>Ga0114964_10001032_pt1 | contig 20574 bp, 18 predicted proteins | sample C_131016_MF_Meta_FD_92638 | JGI IMG/M metagenome (GOLD analysis project Ga0114964, IMG submission 92638) | Freshwater microbial communities from Lake Croche, Canada to study carbon cycling - C_131016_MF_MetaG | ecosystem: Environmental > Aquatic > Freshwater > Lake | place: Lake Croche, Canada...
ACACTGGCAGACCGGATGCAGTTGAATCTACCATCGAAGCCACCCAGCAACTATTGGACGCAAACCTTATCCCTGTAATGACCTCAGTTCAATCTGCAGAAATCGAAGAGTATTTGGCCGCTCATTCAGGGGATGCATCAGTTTTGAAATCGGTGCAGTCCTTGGGAACTTCGGTTGCCGAAGATCAGCTAGAACTTGTAATGGTCTTAGGGGGCGACGGCACAATTTTGAAGGCTGCGGAAATCGTTCGAGAGAGCGCAACCCCACTTATGGGAATCAACCTCGGTCACGTTGGCTTCTTGGCTGAAAGCGAACGTGAAGGCTTATCGCATGCGGTTGCTCGAGTAGTTGCCAAGGACTATTTAGTGAAGGAGCGTTTCACGCTAGATGTTCGAGTTTTAGTTGAAGGCAAAGAAGTTTATAGAACCTGGGCACTGAATGAAGCAACTGTTGAAAAGAGTGCTGCCGAACGCATGCTCGAAGTAGTTGTTGAAATAGATCGTCGTCCATTATCTAGTTTTGGTTGCGACGGTGTAATCATGGCAACACCAACCGGTTCAACCGCCTATGCATTCAGTGCAGGTGGACCTGTTGTTTGGCCAAGTGTTGAAGCGATGCTCCTTGTTCCGCTGTCTGCCCATGCCCTCTTTTCGAGGCCGATGGTTATCAGTCCTCGCTCGCTTCTAGCTGTTGAAGTTTTAGATCGTTCGGCCGGGACTGGAGTACTTTGGTGCGATGGCAGAAGAACTCACGACCTGCCAGTTGGGGCCCGCGTGGAAGTTAGTAGATCTAAGAAATCTGTCCGTTTAGCTCGACTGCGTCAAGGTCCATTCACTGACCGTCTAGTTCGTAAGTTCTCACTCCCAGTTTCTGGTTGGCGTGGGCCAGACGCTGCCGCTGAGTAACCAACGCAACAGACATGATTGAAGAACTTAGAATCAATGACCTCGGCGTCATCCAAGAGGCAACCCTTTCATTTCACTCAGGCCTAACGGTCCTAACTGGCGAAACAGGTGCAGGTAAGACCATGGTCCTTACGGCCCTTGGTTTGTTGCTTGGCGAAAGATCAGATGCGGGCTCAATTAGAAAAGGTGCTACTCAAACTAGCGTCGAAGGCCACTGGAAACTTCCTGCCAATAACGAAGTAGTTGAAAGAGCAGTTGAGGCAGGGGCGCTAGTCGAAGACGGCGAGCTTATCCTTTCGAGAAATGTATCTCAAGACGGACGCTCCAGAGCTGTCATCGGTGGTAGAAGTGCTCCGATAGGACTCTTGAGTGAACTCGGTGAAAATCTTGTGGTAGTTCATGGGCAAGCCGATCAGATACGGTTGAAATCCGCTAACGCTCAGCGCATCGCGCTAGATCAGTTTGCTGGATCAGAGTTCTCAGAACTCCTGAGTGAATATCAATTTAGTTTTCAAGCTTGGCGCAAAGCTAAAGAAGAACTGGAAGATATAAAGACAAATCAAGCAGGCAGAATTCGCGAAGCGGCCGAGTTGGAAGAGAACTTGGATTATTTGGCGAAATTAGCCCCAAAGCCAAATGAAGACCAGGAACTTTCCGAACTCGCAGCAAGATTAATGCACACCGAAGATTTAAGAAGTGCAGCAAGCAACGCCCATGAAGCGCTAGCGAGTGAAGGCTATGATTCCCTGGATGCCATCGGTCTTGTCGGTCAAGCTCGTAAAGCGCTTGAGGGAGTGGTTGCCAAGGATGCTGCGCTTGCGGATGAAGTTGAATCCCTAAGGGAGATAGGTGCAAACCTAAATGATATTGCAGCAAAGCTCTCCGGCTATCTTTCTAGCCTTGAAGCTGAAAGCGGCCTGAGTTTAGATCAGGTGCAAGATCGTAGAAGCGAACTAACAATTGCAATCAAACGCTTCGGCGGTTCGCTTGAGGCTGTTTTGGAATATCAAGTCCAAGGTCAAAAGCGTCTGCTCGAATTGGATTCATCTTCAGATCACATCGAGAAGATTGAACAACAAGTCTTGATTCTCGAGGAAGCGGCGAATGGTTTAGCCGAGAAACTCAGCGAAGCGAGAAAGAGTTCTGCCAAAGATCTTGCCAATCGAGTTACTCAAGAGTTGATTAGTTTGGCGATGGCGGGGGCGAAGCTGCATGTCAGGGTTGAGAGCAGCAATCAGTTGACGACAACCGGTAAAGATGCAATCGCATTCCTTTTAGAAAGTTACTCAGGTGCAGAACCAAGGCCAATCGGCAAGGGTGCTTCCGGCGGTGAACTTAGTCGAATAATGCTTGCTCTAGAAGTTGTCTTAGCCTCATCTGCTGACACCCCAACTTTTATATTTGATGAAGTTGATGCTGGGGTTGGCGGAGCAACAGCAATTGAACTTGGTAAACGATTGGCTCAACTGTCAAAGAAATCTCAGGTCATAGTCGTAACCCACTTGGCTCAAGTTGCAGCTTTCGCAGATCAGCACCTGATGGTCACTAAGACCCACGCCGCCGAATTCACCGCCAGCGATGTTCGGGTGCTGGATCAGGCAGCCAGAACCGAGGAGCTAGCAAGAATGCTCTCTGGATTGAGCGATTCTCAGTCGGCTAAAGATAATGCTTTGGAACTTAGGCAGCTTGCCTTAGAGGCGAACACAATCTAATTTTCGGCATGTCTTGAGAGAGTGTGGGGAGCTCTGGTCGACAGGTGCTAAAGTTAAATTCCATGGCTGATGCGATGGATTCTGGTAAATCAAGACACATATTTGTGACCGGTGGGGTTGCTTCCTCACTAGGAAAAGGGCTTACTGCCGCCAGCCTGGGTAACCTTCTTAGAGCTCGTGGGCTCACTGTTGTAATGCAAAAACTGGACCCTTATCTAAATGTTGATCCAGGCACAATGAACCCATTTCAACATGGAGAAGTTTTCGTTACCGATGACGGTGCGGAAACTGATTTAGACATCGGCCATTACGAGAGATTCCTAGATATCAACCTTGGTCAGTCAGCCAACGTAACCACAGGTCAGATTTACTCTGAAGTAATCCGCAAGGAAAGAGCTGGAAGTTACCTTGGAGACACTGTTCAAGTCATTCCGCACATCACTGATGAAATTAAGCGCAGAATGCGTTTGCAAGCACATGAGAGTCCAGCCCCAGATGTCATTATCACTGAAATCGGTGGAACTGTTGGAGACATCGAATCACTGCCATTTGTTGAGGCAGCCCGTCAAGTTCGTCACGAACTGGGTAGAGACAAAGTCTTCTTCGTTCACGTATCTCTTGTTCCGTACCTTGCTCCAAGCGGTGAGCTAAAGACAAAACCTACTCAGCACTCAGTAGCAACACTGAGATCCATCGGTATCCAACCAGATTCAATAGTTTGTCGGAGCGATCGTCCAATCGGAGAAGCGATTAAGAAGAAGATTGCATTGATGTGTGATGTTGACATTGAAGCTGTCATAAATGCTGCTGATGCCAATAGCATCTATGACATCCCAACTGTTATTCATGAGGAAGGTCTAGATTCATACATAATCAAGCACCTGAATCTAGTAGCCGGAGAAGTGGACTGGTCACACTGGGAAAGCGTTCTAAAGGCTGTGCATGAACCATTGAGCGATGTAACAGTTGCTCTTGTTGGTAAATATGTTGACCTGCCAGATGCCTACCTTTCAGTTACCGAAGCACTTCGTGCCGGAGGATTTGCTGAACAGGTGAAGGTAATAATCAAGTGGGTTGCCAGTGATCTCTGTGAAACTGAGGAAGGTGCTAGAGAACACCTCGGAGCAGTTGATGCAATCTGTGTTCCTGGTGGATTTGGGATTAGGGGTCTTGAAGGCAAACTTGGAGCACTAAAGTTTGCTCGAGAAAACGGAATTCCGACCCTCGGTCTTTGTTTAGGGCTGCAGTGCATGGTCATTGAGTATGCAAGAAACGTAGTTGGTCTTACAGGTGCATCCTCTACCGAATTCGAACCAGAGACGAAGTATCCGGTTATTGCCACTATGGCCGAACAGGTAGAAATCCTCGCATCGGGAGACATGGGTCACACCATGAGACTGGGTCTATTTGAAGCTCAACTAACACCAGGAAGTGTTGTTGCCGAAGCCTATGGCAAAACAGCCGTTCATGAACGTCACCGGCACCGCTATGAAGTCAACAACTCATTTAGAGATCAACTTTCTAACGCTGGACTTAGTTTCTCTGGTCTTTCGCCAAATGGAGATCTTGTCGAGTTTGTTGAACTCCCGAAAGATGTTCACCCATACTATGTTTCGACTCAAGCTCACCCAGAGTTCCTATCAAGGCCTACCAAAGCTCATCCACTATTCCATGGACTTATCAAGGCTGCTCTTGCCGGTCGTCTATTCGGCGATAAGGCAGAGTAATAAAACAACCTGATGGCTAAATTAGAGCAATCGGTTGATAACTATCTAAGACACCTCACCATCGAGCGAGGAATGGCCAAGAACACCCTGTTGGCTTATCGTCGTGACCTAAATGCTTACATCAGATATCTAGCTGCGCTTGATATTGATTCACCCAACCAAGTGCAGGAAAGTCATGTCAGAGATTTTGCTCAGCAACTAGTTACCAACAAAGCTATGGTTGCCACCTCTGTTGCAAGAACTCTGGCGGCAGTTCGAGGACTGCATAAATTCTTACTTTTTGAAGGTGTTCTCGAAGTTGATGTTGCCGCCACAGTTAAACCACCAAAGGCTCCAAAAAGGTTGCCTAAAGCAATTTCTGTCAGCGATATTGAACGCTTACTAAAAGCAGCTGGCCCAGAGCCAGATGACATTGGTGGGGCAGGGGACTTGATTAGAGTCAGAGACAGAGCAATCGTTGAAATGCTCTACGCCACCGGTGCTAGAGTTTCAGAACTAGTGAACATTGACCTAGATGACCTCATCGACCCAGAGATCATCCGCCTATTTGGTAAAGGCTCTAAAGAGCGTATTGTTCCGGTCGGTAGATATGCTCAAGCAGCATTACAGGCCTATCTCATCAGAGTCCGACCTTCATTGGCAATTTTGGCTAAGGGAACCCCTGCGCTGTTTCTAAATCAAAGAGGAACAAGACTAAGTAGGCAGAGTGTTTGGCAGATAATCTCGGACGCAGCGGCTAACGCTAAGTTTGAAAAAGAGGTGTCTCCGCATACTTTTAGGCATTCATTTGCTACCCATCTGCTAGAAGGTGGGGCCGATGTCAGGGTGGTCCAGGAGCTGCTAGGACACGCCTCGGTGGCCACCACCCAGATTTACACACTTGTTACCGTTGACGCGCTGAGGGAGATCTACGCTACCGCCCATCCACGCGCTCAGCGGTAGGCTATAAGAACTAAAGTTATTGTCTTTACTGGTCTTTTAGGCCAAAACTTACTGCTGTGAAGCCAGAGAGGGAGTCTCGATGTCAGGTAAAAGTGCCGACCACAGGTTTCCAATTCCTAAACGCTTATCCAGTCACGGGCCTGCCCGAATCATTGCTCTCTGCAACCAAAAAGGTGGCGTTGGTAAAACAACTACAACCATCAACACCGCAGCAGCGCTAGCCGAATATGGACGCAAGGTTCTACTGGTTGATTTTGATCCACAGGGAGCATTGTCCAGAGGTCTTGGCGTAGTCAACGAAGATGTCAAAACAATCTATGACCTAATGCTTGATCGCAAACTCAAAGCAACCGATGTTATTGTTCACACCGAAGTGCCGGGGCTTGATCTAATTCCGGCAAACATTCAGTTATCTGCAGCGGAGATTCAACTCGTTGCAGAACCAGGCAGAGAAAGAATTCTCGCTGGAGTGCTTAGGCCAGTGTTAGGTGACTACGACCTAATCATGATTGACTGTCAACCATCTCTTGGCCTGCTTACGGTTAATGCCCTAACAGCAGCACACGGTGTCTTAATCCCTGTTGCCTGTGATTTCTTCGCGCTCAGAGGCTTAGAGCTTCTTATCAAAAACACTGTTGAACTTGTTCAAGAGCGACTAAATGAAAACCTGAAGATTGATGGCATTCTTGCCACCATGTTTGACCCAAGAACTCTGCACTCAAGAGAGATGCTAAACAATCTCAACAAAGACTACGGAAAGAAAGTTTTCAAATCAGTTATCAAGTTGACCGTTAAGTTCAAGGACTCATCTGCCCAGGGCAGACCGGTAACCCAATATGCTCCTTCTTCTGAAGCTGCTGAACTATACCGAGCTGTTGCAAGGGAGATGGTTGATCGTGGCTGCGCTCCATAGCGATCTCGAAGAGGCCAGCAGTAACGGATTCTCATTAAACATCGGTAACTTCGAAGGCCCATTTGATTTATTGCTTTCGCTAATCTCTAAACATCAGGTAGACATTACTTCTATCTCTTTGAGCCAAGTAACCAATGACTTTATAGCTTATGTGCGAACTCTTGAAGATGCAGACCAGCTTGAAGAGGCCTCTGAGTTCTTGGTTGTGGCTGCCACTTTGCTAGACATCAAGATTGCCGAACTACTGCCTAAGGGCGAAGTTGTAGATGCTGAAGATGTTGCACTGCTTGAAGCCAGAGACTTGCTCTTTGCAAGACTTCTGCAATACCGGGCCTTCAAAGACATATCCTCTTGGTTCCAAACTGCAATTGCATTGGAGTCAAGAAGGGTCTATCGCTCAGTAAGGCTCGATGATCGATTCAGGACACAGCGTCCCGAATTGGTCTGGACTGTTTCTTTGGAAGATTTTGCCAGACTCGCGGAAGAGACTATGGCCCCTCGTGAAATCCCAATGGTGGGGCTAACACATTTGCACGCGCCTAGAATCTCTATTCGTGAACAGGCCGCAGAAGTAGTTGCCCTGCTGAGGGCAGCAACCACACTAACTTTTAGAGAACTGATTTCATCTGTTCGAGACAGGGCTGTTTTAGTGGCTAGGTTCCTGGCAATCCTCGAACTATACAGAATGAGCGCAGTTAGCTTTGAACAATCAGAATCGCTTGGACCCCTTCAGATTACTTGGCGAGCAGAAGATTTCGATGACGAACAACTCTCAGCACTAGGGGCAGATTATGACTCCTGATAATCAAGAAAGCACAGAAATGGAAACTCCCATCGAAGAACAACATGCAGCAACTCAAGATCCAAGAGTTTCTTTAGCATTGAATGAGCCGATTGATTCAGACTCTCTACGTTGCGCTGTGGAAGCGATTCTTATGGTTGCAGAAGTCCCACTATCAATTGTCCATCTCGCAACTTCTCTTGACATGCCAGTGCCTGAGATCAGGCAAGCAGTTTTAGCTGTGAAAGCTGACTTCGATGGTGAGAACGGAGCTAGACCGAGAGGTTTTGAACTTCGTGAAGTCGGCGGTGGCTGGCGAGTGTTCGTAAGAGAAGAATATGAGTGGGCCGTTAGGGAATTTATTTCAAACGAGAACCCAACCAAGCTGTCCCAGGCAGCTTTAGAAACACTTGCTGTAATTGCATACCGTCAACCAATAGCCCGAGGACAGATTGCCTCTATTCGTGGAGTTAACGTGGACTCGGTAGTTAGGACTTTGCTCAGCCGAGGCCTGGTCACTGAGGTTTTCACTGATAGTGAAACCGGGGCGATTAACTATGGAACTACTGGAACATTCTTAGAAACCGTGGGAATAAATGCTCTAGATGATTTACCTCTGATCAGCCCATACCTACCTGATGCCAATTTTGAATTCGGCTCAGAGAATGCAGCAGGAAACTAAGTGAATGAATCAACCGAAGGTGTTCGGCTACAAAAAGTTTTAGCCAACGCGGGAGTTGCCTCCCGAAGGGCCAGCGAAGATCTCATTACTTCAGGGGCTGTGAAGGTAAATGGCAAAGTAGTCAAAGAACTAGGTAGCCGAATAAATCCTGAAGTAGACAAAGTTTCAGTGCGCGGAACTCCAGTTCAGCTAGATGCCAGCCGGGTATACATGGCACTAAATAAGCCGGTCGGTGTGATCTCTTCGATGGCAGATGAATTTGGGAGACCTGACCTATCGCAGTATGCATTGCGCTCGGACCGGATCTATAACGTCGGAAGATTAGATGCCGATACCTCGGGCTTGCTGATACTCACCAATGATGGCGAACTTGCCAACATGCTTGCCCATCCAAAATTTGGAGTGACCAAGACCTATGTTGCCAAAGTTGAAGGGCAGGTATCTGCCCAAGAGATTCAAAAACTGCTTACCGGTTTGGAACTGGAAGATGGCCCAATGAAAGCAGACAAAGCCAATCTTGTTGACTCAAACGATTATGAATCGCTGGTTGAAATAGTTATTCACTCGGGTAAGAACCGTGTGGTTAGAAGAATGTTTGAGTCCCTTGGCCATCCAGTCAAAGACCTAGTTCGCAGGCAGTTCGGTCCTGTTCAACTGGGTCCACTAAAGCCTGGTCAGACCAGGTTGCTCAGTAAAGTTGAAGTCGGTGCGTTACTAAAAGCCGCTGAAGGCAAGAGCACCAGATCTCCGAGACCACCTAAACCCAAGACCAAAGTGGCAACCAGGCTAAAGCCGAGAGGAAACAGAAGTGGCGCTTAGAGCTATCCGTGGAGCGATTCAATTAGAAACTGATGACCGTGAACATCTACTAAAACTTACTGCTGAGCTATTAGCAAAAATGATGCATGCCAATAACATGCACACAGACCAGCTAATTTCAATTCTTTTCACTGCAACGCCAGATATCACTTCAGAGTTTCCAGCGTTAGCGGCTCGTGAACTGGGTCTAGGAGATGTCCCGCTGATGTGCTTTGTTGAAATGAATGTTGAGGGTGCCCTTCCTCGAATTATCAGGGTCATGATCAACGCTGAGCTAGAAGTGCTTAGGTCTGAAGTTCAGCATGTTTATCTTCGCGGAGCGGCAGCGCTCCGATTGGATATTGCTCAATGAGTCCACGTACCACAGGTCAGATTCACATTATTGGAGCTGGACTACTAGGCACCAGCATCGGACTAGCGCTAACAAAGCTAGGCATTGATGTTTCTATCAGCGATGCATCTCCTGCAATTGCGTTGCTAGCCATCGACTTTGCGGCTGGAAGAAAACTTGTCGAGGGCGATGAAATCTCAGTTGTTGTTGTCTGTGTGCCACCAGATGTTACCGGTAAGACAGTATCTGCAGCTTTGCGAGAATTTCCAACTGCGATTGTTACCGATGTTGCTAGCGTGAAAAGCACTGTCTTTGCTGAGCTAGAAAGTGATGCAGCGGATACAAGTAGATATGTTGGTTCGCATCCAATGGCTGGTCGAGAGAAGGGCGGCACTCTAGCCGGTCGCGCCGACTTGTTTGTTGGAAGACCGTGGGTCATTGCAGTTGAAGAGACAACTAATTCTGGAGCAGCACAAAAGGTTGAACAGCTGGCCTTGGACCTAGGTTCGACTCCAATCAGGATGAGTACTCAGGAACATGATCACGCTGTCGCTCTTATATCTCATACTCCACAAATTATCTCGAGCCTGCTTGCAGCTCAACTTTCAGTTGCTGCAGATAAAGATCTTTCGCTTTCTGGTCAGGGCTTGAGAGATACCACTCGTATCGCTGCCAGTGACCCAAGTCTCTGGCTGCAAATTCTCTCTGCTAACTCATCAGAATTACTCCCTGTGCTCAAAGCATTTGATAAAGATCTTGAACAAGTTATCTCGGCACTTGAGCAGGTTGGCACTTCTGGTTCTTTATCTAAATTGGGAAAAATTCTTGAGGCTGGAAATCAAGGAATTGCTAGGCTGCCTGGCAAGCATGGTTCGACCAATACTTCTTACTCACAGGTAGTAGTAATGATTGATGACAAACCAGGTGAGCTGGCAAGACTGCTTACCGAGATTGGTCAAGCAGGGTTAAACGTTGAAGATCTGCAACTAGATCATGCCAGCGGTGCACAGGTTGGCTTGGTTGAACTTTCAGTACTGCCAAACATTGAAGAGCGACTCACTAGTACTTTGCGCACCAATGGCTGGCGTTTGGCAGGCTAAATGCACATCGTAGCCATTGACGGCCCAGCTGGTTCCGGTAAATCAAGCGTTAGTAAAGCTGTTGCCCGAAAGCTTGGCTTTGGCTATCTCGATACTGGGGCGGCCTATCGTGCACTGACTTGGCTTATTCAAAGTCAATCGATAGCGCTTTCTTCAATTGATGAAAAATTTCTGACCAACGACTTTGATTACCAAATTTCCCTTGATCCAGATGATTACTGGGTCAGAGTTGGTAATACAGATCTCACCTACGAAATTCGTGAGAGCAGCATAGGGGAGAAGGTAAGCGCTGTCTCAGGCTTGTCACTGATTAGGCAACACATGTTGGATTCGACACATGATCTTGTCCTGAACTCAGGTTTTGAAGGGGTTGTGGTTGAAGGTAGGGACATCACAACCGTTGTATTCCCTAGTGCTCAAACCAGAATTCTCCTAACTGCCTCAGAAGAAGTTAGACTTAGAAGGCGTTCTGCGGAGCTCCCCGAAGGCATTTCAATTGCCGAGCAAATCACCAAACGAGATCAAAACGATGCGAAAGTAGTCGATTTTCTTTCTCCTGCCCAAGGTGTCGAGTTGGTTGATTCCACAGAACTAGATTTTGGCTCAACCGTTGAGGCAATCATCACAATTATTGAAAGAACTAAGTAGGGAAAATGGAAGACCAAGACTTTAATGCGGATCCGGTCGATCCAGAGTTTCTCGATCGTTTGAATTCCTTCTCTACTGAAGAAGAAGAGGCTCGAGTTCGAGCACTTCGAGTAGGGCTATCTGAATATGACCTCGACGAAGAGGACATACGCGTCCTTGAAGAACTCAGCACAGCTGATGGTCAGCCAGTATTACTTCCTGCACTTCCTGTATTAGCCATCGTCGGTAGACCAAATGTTGGTAAATCAGCGTTGGTTAACAGAATCATTGGCAGACGTGAAGCTGTTGTTGAGGACAAGCCGGGGGTAACCCGTGACCGTGTCTCTTATAAGGCGGAGTGGAATGGCCGCAAATACACTTTGGTTGACACCGGTGGGTGGGAACCAGATGCCAAGGGCATAGACAAATCAGTGGCTATTCAAGCTGAGATAGCTGTCGAGCTAGCTGATGCAGTTCTCTTTGTTGTGGATTCAACTGTTGGACCAACGGCGACTGATGAACGAGTAGTAAAGATGCTCAGAGCGAGTAAGAAGCCAGTGCTGTTGTTAGCAAACAAAGTTGATGACGAAAGAGGAGAAGCAGAAGCTGCTGCACTTTGGTCATTGGGACTAGGCGAGCCTCACCCTGTTTCTGCTCTTCACGGCCGAGGGGTTGCCGATGTCTTGGATAAAGTCATGCAAGTTCTTCCAGAAGTGTCTAATGTTGCCAAGCAAGAATTTGGTGGGCCAAGAAGAGTTGCAATTATCGGTAGACCAAATGTTGGTAAGTCATCCCTATTGAACAAAGCGGTTGGCTCAGAACGTGCAGTTGTAAATGATTTAGCTGGAACTACTCGTGATCCAATCGATGAGCAGGTTGAACTTGGCGGCAAGGTTTGGCGTTTTGTCGATACCGCTGGTATCCGTCGAAGAATTCACCTTGCTCAAGGCGCAGATTTCTATGCTTCACTTCGAACAGCATCTGCACTTGAACGAGCAGAGGTTGCGGTCGTGGTTCTAGATGTCACTGAAAAGATCAGCGAAGGTGACATCAGAATTGTTGACATGGCTCTTGAATCTGGCCGTGCGTTAGTTCTTGCTTTTAATAAGTGGGACACTTTAGATGAAGACCGAAGAGAGTATCTAGAGCGTGAGATCGAGCAAGATCTAGCTCACGTTGCTTGGGCCCCGAGAGTAAATATCTCAGCTAAGACTGGTCGCCACTTAGAGAAGCTTGTTCCAGCCCTTGAAGTTTCCCTTGATTCTTGGGATACCAGAATTCCAACTGGAAAACTCAATGCGTTTATTCAGGAATTGGCTATGGAGTTCCCTCATCCGGTTCGTGGTGGTAAGCAACCTAGAATTCTTTTCGCTACTCAGGCAAGCACCAGGCCACCAAAGTTTGTTCTCTTCACAACTGGCTTCCTCGACCCAGGTTATAGAAGATTCATCGTAAGAAGACTTCGTGAAACCTATGGCTTTGAGGGTTCACCGGTTGAAATTGGAATGCGAGTCAGAGAAAAGCGTAAGCGTTAATCTAGAGACCACTTGGCTAAAGTCGAGAGTTCTCGGGTTCAAATCCCACTAACCCAACGCTATTCTAGGAAAATCATGGTTGATCAGAATCTAAAGTTGAGTGACAGGGTCATTACTTGGCCCAATGCGCTGTCTGCACTCAGGTTGCTTCTTGTTCCAGTTTTTCTCTGGATGATATTGATTGATCAAAATTTGATAGCGTTTGAGATTCTCGCCTTCTCTAGTTTTACCGATTGGCTAGATGGTTTTCTGGCTCGAAAACTAAACCAGATGTCTCGCCTAGGGCAGTTGTTAGATCCTGCTGCTGACCGGTTGTTTATCCTCGCTTCGCTTTTAGGGCTTGCCATCACTGCCAAGGTTCCCTGGTGGTTGGTGCTGGTGATTGTTGGTAGAGATCTCACCTTGTTCTTTACTCTGCCGTTTCTAGCCAAAGTCGGCTATGGCCCGTTGCCAGTGAACTACACCGGCAAAGCCGGCACCTTTGCTCTGCTTTACGCCTTCCCATTGATGCTCCTTCCCGAGGTAGTACCCCAAGAGGTCGCTGTTTGGATATACCCGATAGCTTGGGCATTTGCCTTTTGGGGGGTCTGGCTTTACTGGTGGACTGGTTTCATCTATTTACGACAGGTTCATAACATTCGAAAATCTGCCCTCCTAGATTCGGCTATTCTTAAGCACGAACAGGAGAGTGCGTGAACGAGTTTCTAGCTGGCCAAGATGCCAATTCAGGCGATGACATGGAGGCTACTCGCAACTTCTCTGAGGACCTAATTGAGAGCGACTTAGAGTCCCTTTCAGATGAAGAAAGAGCAGCAGTTGATGCACTTCCTTCAGGCAATGCATTACTTATAGTTCGTCGTGGCCCTAACCAGGGATCAAGATTCCTTTTGGATGCGGATGTAACAACAGTTGGCCGTCACCCAAATGCGGATATCTTCTTGGACGATGTGACTGTTTCTAGAAAACATGCCGAATTTAAGAGAGCGGGCAAGATCTTTACAGTTACTGACCTTGCATCTCTCAACGGCACCCAGTATAAAAATGCTCGGGTTGATAATGCAGTACTTGAAAATGGCAGTGAAGTTCAGATCGGAAAATATCACCTGACCTTCTTTGCTTCTAAGAAGGACATCTAAAATCATGGCGGTTTCAGAAGCTTCTAATCTCTTCGCCCCCAGACCGGGGAGACTATTCACCATTGGGCAAGTTATTGACAAGATCAAGGCTGATTTTCCTGATCTAACTCCGTCGAAGATTCGCTTTCTAGAAGATCAAGGTTTGTTCTCACCTTTTAGAACTGAGTCTGGTTACCGAAAATACAGCGAAGAACACATTGAAAGAGTTCGCCTAATTCTTGAATTGCAGAGAGACAAGTTCTTGCCTCTCAAAGTAATTCGCACCTATCTAGATGATTTAGATGCCGGCAAGCAGCCAACGCTGCCTAGTGCAACTAGACGTCCCAGCGTTACTCGCAAATTTAGCAAACTAGAGCTTGTTGCAGAAAGCGGAGTCAACGAAACTTTGCTCGCAGAAGCACAGCTAGCACAACTGATTGGTACAGAACCTTTCGAATACAGCGACATTGAAATTGCTAGGTCTCTGATGCAACTCCAGCGTTTCGGTATCTCAGCAAGACACCTTCGCGGAATCAAGACCTCTGTGGACAGAGATCTCGGTTTGATCCAAGGAGTGGTTGCCAGCGTTAAGAAACAACGCGATCCAGCAGCAAAGTCGAGGGCTGCAGCCTATGCGAATGAGATAGAGTCACACTTTGCAGTCATTAGAGCAGAACTTATTCGCGCTGTAATCGACAAAATCGACTAGTTCGACACGCCGAAGAAGAATATTAACCCCCTTTGGTCAGGGGTAAGCGGAACAATTAAACAAAGGTTCAATAACTAGTTGAACTTTAGAGTATTAGGAGAGGAGGCCAGCATGGACTCAAATCAGCCCGAAGTTGATGGTGTCATAAAGGAACCAACGACTGAAACTGGCCGAATCTTGCTCAGTGAAGCAAGTGAATTCGCCTACTTGCAGGATGATCTCTTCGCAGTTTCTCAACCCTGGCATGACCCAAACGTGGGTTACCGAGGAACATCAGCTGCCGGCGCAGCTGGCATCAGCTATCGCCAACTTGATTACTGGGATAGAACAAAACTTGTGCAACCAAGTGTTAGAGGTGCGTCTGGTTCTGGGACTCAGCGACTTTACTCATTCCGAGACATCCTGGTTCTAAAACTCATCAAGCGTTTTATTGATGCTGGCGTATCTTTGCAACAGATTCGCATTGCTATCCAGCAACTTCGTGAAGCTGGAATCAGCGACCTAGCCAAAATCACTTTGATTTCAGATGGCGCTAAGGTTTACCTCTGCACTTCAGTAGATGAGGTTATTGACCTGCTAGATCGTGGTCAAGGAGTATTCGGTATTTCTGTGGGCAAGGTTCTTGGTGAGGTTGAGGCGACACTGACCACCATAAACCCAAGCCACATCGAAGACCTGGATGAGCTAACACTAAAGAGACTTAGCAAAAAAGCTATTTAGTCCTCATCATCTGACTTTTGAGTTAGAGCTTTTATCTGTTTCTTGGTCAGCGTCTGCCGAATAACTTCATTGAACTTTTCTTCATACTCTGGAGACACGGTGGGAACTTCTTCTGCTTCAACAACAACAATTTCACTCACCACTTCTGGTTTGTCAGGAAAACTTGGCTTAGTGTCTCGACTGCGCTTGGAGAATCTGCTCTTTGCGTCTGTTTTGCGCTTACGAAGTGTGCTACCGGGATCTTCGGCTTGGAATGCAGCCAGAGCTTGCTCCAGTAAGAGATCAAACCGGTTAGCTAATTTGGCGGCGGATTGACCTGGCCAAGTATGAATTGACTTACCTGCACCAGAAGCTTGTTGGAGAGCGGTCTTTTCCTCAAGTGGGGGATTGAGCATCAAATCGCCGAATAGTTCCTCTAACTCATTTACTCGAAACTGGTGCTCAGCGACGCTGGCTCGAAGCCTGTTGACCAAGACACCCAGCAAATGAACTCGACGATTCACTTTGTTACGCAACTCGACAAGGGCTTTCACTGCTGTCTCTACCGAAATGACTGAGTTCATTGTTGGCTCAGCGACTAAGAGGACACGATCGCTTGCCACCCATGCCATCCTGGTCAAAGCCCCAATTGAAGGTGGGGTGTCAATTAGGACGAGGTCGTATTTATCTTCGATTGTCGCTAGGGCCCGCTCAATTTGCCATAGGGATTTAAATGAAGGGTTTCCCTTATTTTCTATGGTCAATCTAGGGTTGCCGACCATGATATCTAAGCGCCCTGTCTGCCCCTTAGCCCAAGATGAGACTAGAATTGCCTGTAGCACAGTGTTGTGCCGGGGCTTCTTGATTACTTCGGCCGCTGAATAGTCAAACTCCCCAACCGCACCTAAACCAATGCTTGCGTTGCACTGTGGGTCTAAATCAATCACCAGTGTGCGTAAGTTCCTAGACATGGCGGCAGAGGCAAGACCAAGGGTGACCGTGGTTTTACCAACTCCGCCTTTCAAGGCGCTAATGCTTAATACCTGCACCTGACTAGGCTACCTTTTGATTTAGGCACAACCCGTTATTTGTTCGTCTGACTGCAGTTAGGAACGCATGTTCAGCAAGATTTTGGTTGCCAACCGAGGTGAAATTGCCATTCGCGCGTTCAGGGCAGCTTATGAACTAGGTGCTAAGACTGTTGCTGTCTTTGCCTATGAGGACAGAAACTCATCGCACCGACTCAAGGCGGATGAGGCTTATCAGATCGGTGAAATAGGGCACCCGGTTCGTGCCTATCTAGATGTTTCAGAAATCATTCGCGTCGCCCTTGAATGCGGTGCAGATGCAATCTATCCAGGCTACGGATTCCTGTCCGAGAACCCAGAACTAGCGGAAGCTGCAAAAGCTCATGGAATCACTTTTATTGGTCCGACCTCGGATGTTCTAGAACTTGCTGGCAACAAGGTAAATGCTAAAGAAGCAGCAATTGCTGCAAATGTGCCAGTTCTAAAATCTTCAAGACAATCAGAAGACACCGCAATTCTGATCGAAGACTCGAAAGAGATTGGTTTTCCACTTTTCGTTAAAGCCGTAGCCGGTGGTGGTGGGCGAGGCATGCGTCGCGTTGCCGATGAACAATCGCTATCAGCTGCACTTGGCGAAGCTATGCGTGAAGCAGAGAGCGCATTCGGTGATGCACGAGTATTTCTAGAACAAGCTGTTCTAAGACCGCGCCACATTGAAGTGCAAATCTTGGCTGATGGACAAGGAAACGTAGTGCACCTCTTTGAGCGTGACTGTTCTGTTCAGAGGAGAAACCAAAAAGTTGTTGAGATAGCTCCTGCTCCAAATATCACCCAAGAACTTCGTGAAGAGCTCTATCGAGATGCTGTTGCCTTTGCTAAACAAGTGGGTTATGTCAATGCTGGAACAGTTGAGTTCTTGATAGACACAGTTGGCCCAAATGCGGGTAAGCACGTCTTCATTGAAATGAATCCTAGAATTCAAGTCGAGCACACTGTCACTGAAGAAATCACTGGTATCGACTTAGTCCAATCTCAGATGCTAATTGCTTCGGGCAAAACACTCACTGAGTTGGAACTGACTCAGGACAAGATTGAAATGCATGGTTTTGCTATTCAATGTCGAATCACAACCGAAGATCCATCGGCAGGATTTAGACCAGACACAGGCAAGATAAGTACATATCGTTCACCAGGTGGTGCAGGTATTCGCCTTGATGGTGGAACTGTTTCAACTGGAAGTGAAATTAGTCCGCACTTTGATTCCCTGCTGGTAAAGCTAATCACTCGAGGTAGAGATCTAAAGACTGCGGTAAACCGTGCAGAGCGTGCGCTTGCTGAATTTAGAATTCGCGGAGTTTCCACCAACATTGCCTTCCTGCAGGGAGTGCTAGCTGACCCTAGCTTTGCAGCTGGGGAGTTAAGTACCGCATTTATTGATGAGAGACCTGAACTGCTTACCGCTCATGCCTCGCTCGACAGAGGAACCAAGATTCTCAACTGGCTAGCCGATGTCACTGTGAACCAGCCGTATGGTTCAAGGGGAGACCTGCTATCGCCAGCTTCTAAGCTGCCGAAGATTGATTTGAGCAAACCTGCACCAAATGGTTCACGTCAACAGCTAATTGATCTTGGTCCTGATGGTTTCGCTAAAGCGTTGAGAGCACAATCAGCAGTTGCGATCACCGACACTACCTTCAGAGACGCTCATCAGTCGCTTCTGGCAACAAGAGTTAGATCCCGTGATCTCGTTCAGGTTGCTCCCTATGAGGCTAGGGTGCTGCACAAGTTATTCTCAGTTGAAGCTTGGGGCGGAGCAACATATGACGTTGCACTTCGCTTCCTGGGCGAAGACCCATGGGCGAGACTTACAGCTCTTAGAGAAGCAATGCCGAACATTTGTCTACAAATGCTGCTTCGCGGTCAGAACACTGTTGGATACACTCCATATCCAGTTGAGGTGACTGAAGCTTTCGTTTCAGAAGCAGCACATTCTGGTGTTGATATCTTTAGAATCTTTGATGCACTCAACGACGTTGATCAGATGCTTCCTGCGATTAGCGCTGTGCTAAAGACAAAGACCGCTGTTGCAGAAGTAGCTATCTGTTATACCGGTGACCTACTAAACCCAAACGAGAAACTTTATACACTCGACTATTACCTAGCTTTAGCTAGACAGGTTGTAAACGCGGGCGCACACATTCTTGCAATCAAGGATATGGCGGGGCTTCTTCGACCTCAAGCTGCAGCTAAATTAGTAAAAGCACTTCGTGCCGAATTTGATGTTCCAGTTCATATTCATACGCACGACACAGCAGGCGGGCAGTTAGCAACTCTGATTGCAGCTATCGATGCTGGCGTAGATGCAGTGGATGTTGCGTCTGCACCAATGGCAGGAACTACTAGCCAACCGTCAGCATCAGCTTTGATTGCCGCTCTCGAAAACACCGAAAGAGATGCTGGAATCACTCTTGAAGAGATAACTGCGCTTGAGCCATATTGGGAAGCTGTTAGAAACGTCTACTCACCATTTGAATCAGGTCTTAGAGGACCAACCGGTCGTGTATACAAGCATGAGATTCCAGGTGGTCAGCTGAGTAATCTTCGTCAGCAAGCTATTGCCCTTGGTTTGGGTAACCAGTTCGAACGCGTTGAAGACATGTACGCAGCAGCTAACGAAATTCTAGGAAGACCACCTAAGGTCACTCCATCTTCAAAAGTTGTTGGTGATCTAGCGTTGCATCTAGTCGCGGCAAATGCTGATCCTGCTGATTTTGCAGCCAACCCACAAAACTATGACATTCCAGATTCAGTAGTTGGTTTCATGGCGGGAGAACTTGGTGATTTGCCTGGTGGTTGGCCAGAACCTTTCAGAACTAAAGTCCTGCAAGGCAAGAGCCTGAAGTTTGGTCTCGTTGCGGTATCACCGGCAGATTTGAAAAACCTAGTATCTGACGACGCCAAACTTAGACGAAGCACTCTAAACAGATTACTTTTCCCAGGACCGACAGCTGAGTTTGAAAAAGCTAGAGCAACATTTGGCAACCTCGACCCAGTTGATACTTTGGACTACCTCTATGGCCTCGAGCAAGGGCATGAGCATGTTGTTGAGATTTCCAAGGGAGTTCGAATCTTTGTTGGACTTGAAGCAATTGGTTCACCCGACACCAAGGGCTTTAGAACTGTAATGGCCACTTTCAACGGGCAATTGCGTCCAATCAATATCAGAGATCGAAAGATAGCCACCACTGTTGTTTCAGCTGAAAAGGCAAATTTAGCGAACTCAGCCGAAGTGGCTGCTCCTTTCGCTGGAGTTGTCACCCTCCAGGTGGTTGAAGGCACTCAAGTTGAGCTTGGTCAGCCGGTAGCCACCATAGAGGCTATGAAAATGGAAGCGACTATTACTGCCAACATCTCAGGCGTTATAAGGCGTTTGGCCATAGCTAAGACCCAAGCTGTTGAATCAGGGGACCTCATTCTCGTGGTTGAACCTAAAGTTAGCGAATAGACTTACCCCATAAGTTATTGTTTCAGGGCTCAATTTGCCTTGAATTGGAAAGCATAAGGAATTAGCTTTGGCTGACAAATTTGAAGGTAAAAACCCTCGTTCAGATGAGGAATCAGTATCCAACGCTGAACTAGCTGCCAGTGGTATCGAAGCCAGCACAGTTGACCTGACTCCAACCACTTCATCCATCAGAGTAGTTACCGAAGCCACAGCGATTGTTCCAACCGGTGGAGCTTCTGAAACTGCAAGCCTTGCTGCCTCCCAAACTGGCTATTCAAGAAGGGATAGCCTGCGTGGAGATACCTTTGACCAACCAGAGCCTGCTGCAATGCTCACCGCCGATCGCCTCATCGAAGTCAATTCCAAGACCCGGCCAGCACCTGAATCTGGTTTCCGCAGATTCATCTACTTCCTTTCCCTAAAAAGTATCAACCTAGGAGATAACCTTCGCGTTCGCGAACGTAAAGCAGTGGATGCTCGAATTGCTACCAACCTGGGAGGTGGCGCAAGATTTGTTCCGGTGCTAACCCGCAAGGGTGGAGTTGGCAAAACAACTGTCACCACTCTGCTTGGAATGGCAATGGCACTTGCCAGAGAAGACCGCGTTATAGCGATTGACGCTAATCCAGACCGTGGAACTCTTGCAGAACGTGTCAGCAAGTCAACCAGGTTCACGGTTAGAGATGTTGTTAACCGAGCTGCCGCTATTGATGGCTTCACTGACTTCTCAACTATGGTCTCAAGAGATGTGACAAGACTTCACGTTCTTGCATCTGACAGCGACCCAATGCTTTCTGAAGCGTTCGACGAAGGAGATTACAACGTAGTTGCCGATATGGCGGCTCGTTATTACACAATCATCCTTACCGACTGTGGTACCGGTATCGTCCACTCAGTTATGCGACCAACTTTGCAGCGAGCCAACGGGTTAGTAATTGTTTCTGGTGGATCAGTCGACGAAGCAAGATTGGCTTCTGAAACTCTAACTTGGCTCGAAGCTAACGGTTATGGGGATCTAGTAAGGGGCTCAGTTGTTGCACTTAACACCGCAACCCAGGGAACTAACCTAGTGAAACTAGATGAGATTGAAGCGCACTTCAAGTCTCGTGTTCGGGCTGTCGTAAAGATTCCATATGATTCAGCACTTGCAGCCGGATCGGTTATCAAGTTCGATCAACTGAACCGTAACACTCGTGAAGCCGCTCGTGAGCTTGCAGCATTAGTTGTTGAGGGCTTGGCCAAGTCCAACTAATTCATGACTGTTCGAGAAATACGTCTCTACGGCGACCCAGTTCTAAAATCTTCCTGCGACTCAATAACTGATTTTGGCCCCAAGACCGAAGCACTAATTGCCGACCTGATTGACACCACTAAAGTCCCGGGCAGAGCAGGGGTGGCAGCCCCACAGATTGGCGCTTCCCTTTGGGGGCATCGTGACATGGTA
>Ga0114964_10001036_pt1 | contig 20544 bp, 17 predicted proteins | sample C_131016_MF_Meta_FD_92638 | JGI IMG/M metagenome (GOLD analysis project Ga0114964, IMG submission 92638) | Freshwater microbial communities from Lake Croche, Canada to study carbon cycling - C_131016_MF_MetaG | ecosystem: Environmental > Aquatic > Freshwater > Lake | place: Lake Croche, Canada...
GCCTCCAGGTGTTCATGAATCCAATCTTCAGAAACGAATTTATCAGAATGAATCGCTTGCTTCGGTGATTCTCTTTGATGATGCTCTCCAGGCGCAGCGTAATTTCATGCACAACTTCTGCAACTCTGGGGAATCAAAGCTTGGTGGTGTTACAACAAAGACAGCCTCCTCTAAGAAGCTAATACGGCCCATGCCTGGTGTGAGCGAGGGAATGATAGCCGCTGCTCCCAAGAAGCAGAGTTTGATGGACGCATTCATGAAGGAATCTTCATTCATCGGTGATCAGAATCTTGCTCGTGCGATTCGGGCGGAGCGGAGACGCAAGGTGACTGTGAAGGACTCTTAGACACATCCATAAATATGTCTAGAGCTTTTTTCCATACTATGGAGTGTTCTTCATTCATTAAGAGTGAGAGAAGTATAGAAGAAAAGTATGCAGAGCTTTCTCTAGGTAGTAGCGAAGGAAGATTATCAATCGCCAGAATATCAACTAGACGATTGTAGGAGTATACGGGAGAATCCCATGTTGTATTCTCAGAATAGATCTGAATCGGTTGATTTGTTTTTGAAACATCGCAACTTATATCGACGATTAAAAGAGGTTTTGTGAATTCTGTCTTTGTATGAAACCAGACTTGATCATAAGATTCTTCCAATTTAATACAATTATAGAAGATATCATAATCTTTGAATGTCGATGGGCAATTTTCTCTATCTAGGCAACTAAGGGGGATATCTAAGAGTTCTAGAACTTTCTGTACTCCTTGGCCGCATCTTCCTTTTGCGCCAATTATGGCGATTTTAGGAAGAGAAGAATTCTTAGATTCTTTTACTTGTTGAATCATTTGGTCAAAAGAATTCCACGGCTTCAAAGGAACAATTAGATTCTTATAAAACTGTAGGATTCCTAGAACTCCTCCAACACATCCTGCATAAAATCCGAAAGAAATAATTCTCTTTTCTTCTTTATTTAAGAAGTATTCAAAATCATACAGCTTACTTTTTGTTTTTGAAAAGAGTGTGAGAATAGTATTGGATTTTTTTTGTTGTTTGAAGGAATGGGAAAAAAACGCATGGGAATGTTTATCAAGAATCTCAATATTCTCCAGTTCTTTCAGGCCGAGTATAAGGCAGGATTTATAATATGGAAAGTTCCAAGAATACTTAGTCAGAATACCTCCTTCTTCTTCATATTCGTTGTCTTTGTATACTCTTTTTTCTGACTTTTCTACAAAGACAGAAAAACCGGAACGGATCAGAATGCCTACATCGCTAGGTGTTAGAGGGGTTCTGTGTTCGTTGGGATAGGTTTCTTTTCTTATGAACAACTCTCTTTTTCCTCTCATTCCACTCTGGTAATACTATTTAAATTTAGAAACCATATACACGAGTGGTATGATTGTGAGAACTGCGTGGACTTCTCTTATATGTGCAGGATCTCTCGTCTTCTTATCTTGAAAGAGTTTTATATAAAAAATATAAGAAAACGCGCACAGAGATACAAGTATACTGAGTATAGTATTGAGAGACTTATTATAGATAATATAACTTATATTCAAAATATACATGACGCGTAGGAAGTTGACGAAGATCTTCCCCCACACGGGTCCTAGAACAGATTCATATTCTTGTGTATCGTCAGGGCTGTCGCCGAGTTTATATTCAGAATTCTGAGTTTTCTTGAAAATATAAGAAACGAAGCACTCATCCTTTAACACAATCCATGATAAGTTGAGTAAAAGGAAGTAGAGTATATAGAATTGATCGAAGAATTCTGTTCTCCAAAGAAAGTACAGAGATAATACCAAGGAAGAAAAGACGTGGATATAACAAATGAATACGTCTATCATTATTTATTAAAGAAGATAAATAAATCTAGAATGAATGAGACTGCTCCTCAATCAGAACTATTCAAACTTTTGGACGAGGCTGACAGACTTGATGGTTATGTGACGGCATGTAATAATTCTCCTATCAACAAAGCAGCGCGTGAAAATAATCAATATGTTCCTTGGAACGACCAGAGTTTAGCAAAAAAGGCGGAGGGTCTAATGCCTGGAAAGAATGCAAAAGTGATTATTTTGACACCTTCTGCTGAAGGAGGAATGCCGCACACTCGGGCGCCTAATATTATCTGTCTTCCGGCTTATTTTCCTGATTCTGTTTTATTAAAGACACTTGAACATGAGCTGGTTCATATAGACCAGAAGCAGAATCCTGAAAAGTGGCGTAAAAAGGCTTTGGACGAGGGTTGGATTCCTGTATCAGAATTTGATCTTCCTGAGGTGTGGTTGAATCGTTGTCGTTTGAATCCTGATACTTATGATGCAAGATTCTGGGGATGGGAGGGGCGTCATGTGCCGATGCCTTTATATATTCGTGAAGATCGGCCGAAGTTGCGAGAGATTGTGGTGCGTTGGTGGGATTTGCAAGATCACAAACTCAATAACGATGAACCAGATTCTTTTATAAAAAAGTATGGAAAGCTAGAAGCAAGTTCTGCAGAACATCCATTTGAACTTTGGGCTTATCACTAATAATAGATGAGTTCTTTTCAAAAAGAACAGAAGGATTCTCTTGAAAAAGAACAAATGAAATGTAATGTAAAAGGCGAATTATATGACTTGAGTGGGGCATATGTGTGCAAGTTTACGCCAATCAAGAATCTTGGTGAAGGTACGTTTGGATTTGTGGACTTATTTACACGCACCGATGCAAAACAAGAAGCAAAGACTGTGGCAATTAAACGACCTAAGTTTACCCAGATGAAACTCTTGAATGAAGCTTTGTTTCAGAAAAAATTACATGAAGATCTTATATCATTTGGTCTAAGTTTTTGTGTTCCTAAAGTCTATGATATATTTGTGTACAGAGTTACAGGGGATATTTGGTTTTCTATGGAGTCACATGAACCTCAGCTTTTATCAAAGTGGGCCATGCAGAATATAAGTAAGCCGAGAGTTTTTATTCTTTTAATTTTGCAGATTGCTTTAATTCTAGAAGTCTTTGAGCAAGAGTTACATGTGGATCATCGTGATTTGAAGATTAACAATATTCTTGTGATTGATAAGCCGGTTTCCATAGATATTACTTGGAAGGATATGGAAAGGGTATTAGATTTTCCTTTTCGTATTGTATTCTTAGACTTTGGTTTTGCATGCAAGAATGCAACAGAGGATATCAAGCATTCCCTTCCTAACTTGGATGCTTGTCCAAAAGAGGGACGTGATATTTTTCAGATTCTTGTGAGTCTATGGAATAATGAAAGTCTCCGAAATGTTATGCCAGAGACTTGGTGTTCTTGGATAAAAAAGTGTATAAGTACAATTCATCCTAAGAACTTTCCTTCACTTGCTCTTACAGAGTCTAAAAAGCCTTTGAATTGGATGTATACTTTAACGGATGACAAATTATTTCGTGCGCCTCTTTGTGCGCCGAGTAAAATCATTCACGATTGTATGTCTGTGTTAGAGAGGATATGAATATTTTTACACTCACATTCCCTGTATCTTATATGATGTTATTATTTGGATTGATTATAGGTGCAGGGATAGCTATTATATTCTTTGGTTCTGTTTCATTCATGTTTGCGGGTATATTAATTTTAATGGGGGTAGTAAGAATTCTGCCTTTACTAGAATTGATTCATAAGATTATTCTTATATTGTTTCCTGAAACGATTGAGAGGATGTCTAAGAATATTGGGAAGAGTTTTCCTGTTGTGCAGACCGAATCATTAAAGAAGGGAATTTATATTTTTCATCCCCACGGAATGTTTTCTCTAGCTCATTTCTTTCATGTGGGATCTGGTTTAACAAAATGGCCTCAGCGTCCTATTCGTGGTACAGCGATTTACTATTTATGGTCGATGCCTTTTGGGCGAGAATTGATGGATTCTTTTGGTTCTCGTTTTGTGGCTTCTACTTATGATGCCATGGTGAATGTGTTAGAGGGTGGTGAGTCTTTGAGTGTATCTTTGGGTGGTGTACGGGAAATTTTACACACGGAGAAGGGAATCATGAAGTTGAGCATATCAAAGAAACGTGGAGTTTTTCGTATGGCCTTGGCCACAGGAACACCCTTGTTTCCTGTCTTGACTTATGGAGAGAATGAGCTTTTTGAAATTATGCATCATTCTTATTTGGATCGCTTACAAGAGCTGGCTTTACCGTATGGAATTGTATTTCCTATACCTACTGTGAATTCTTGTATTAATTGGTTTTCTTTATTAAACGCTCCTTTGAAGAATCCTGTGGAGACTGTCATAGGAAATCCAATAGAAGTAGAGAAAGTAGAGGAACCTTCTGAGAAACAGATAATCGAGCTGCGAGAAAAATACATACAGGAACTCAGAACTTTGTATAGAAATACACGACCTTCTTGGTATGAAAACGAGCTTATCATAATATAAAGAAAGTGGATGAGGGAGGGAGAGGATGTTGGAGCCTTTGGGTATCATTATAATAGGAGAGCCACGGACTTTTTTCCATGATCGTGTACATCGTTTATTTATTGAATGGTTACAGGCGTTAGGAAAACGTTATGAATTATATATTGTATGTGTTGTGAATGATACGAATATATCCTACGATAAGTTTATATTCTTGCGGGACTTGTGTAAGAGGTATAGTGTAGTTGAGTTTGATCGTTCTCTTATTTCTCTACCTTCTGAGGCTACGGTGAAGATGATTCACGATGAGATGAAGAGTCAAGGAGTGTATGAAGAATATGCCAAGGAAGTGAAAGATGTTAAGAGGATTTTTACAAGTTTTCAATCCCAGAAAAAGCAATTGGAAGTTGGTATTGGGATTTTGTTGAGTTATGGAGTTCCGATAGAGACTTATTTGAAGACGCGATTTGATTTATTATATAATGTTAAGTTGATTCCGTATTCAAATCTGCATCCACTTTTTCCGCATTCTGCAGAGATTGAACAGATTCAAATGGATTTACTACAAAAAGCCGGTTTTCATTCTGTGGAGTCTTATTTAGATTTTGTGAAAACTCAGAATCTTTCTGATTTACGAATTCCAGAAAATCTTTGGCAGATTAATTTCGGCGGGCCGTATTATTATAGTAAAGATATCTTTGACAATAATGACAAGCTCTGGTGTTCGAATGACTTTGTGATCATAGGAAAAGCGGATATCTTTCATAAGTACTGTAAGTCAGATTTATTTATAGATCCTCATCTTTGGATTGAAACAGCAAAGAAGACGGGTCATAAGCATATTGTTTCTCACGAGTCTTTATTTGTTTTACACATGTATTCTGTGGGTATTACGCCGATATTGTTATTGAATTCTTATGTGATTTATATACAAAGATGATAATGTAAAATTGAGGTTGTTGGGTGAAGTTGGAATGGGGCAACTTAGCAAGGGACGATGGATGTGAGTGAAGAGCTTCCAGGGATGTATATACTTCGGGCATCAGAAGAGTTTGATTCTGCTAGATATGTTATATGTTTGACAAATTTCAATAAGAAGAGGGATGCGTGGAATAGTGTGATTTTGGAGAATCCTAGGTTTCTATTCAAGGAGTTTGTTTGGAAGGAGGGGGAGGAGTTAGCGCCTAGGCAGTTTCGTCATGAAAGAGTAAGTGTAGAGTATGGTATTACTTATTACACAAGTACGATGGCGAGAACAAAGTATTATTTGGACATTCCTGAGATTGGGAATAGGAAGGTTTACAAATACACGATGACGCGGCCAAACACGATTCTTCCTGCCGAATTTTATAGAGTATTTAATAATGAAGATATTGATATGAAGTGGCATTTTGTAGATGCGGGAAATCCGGCAGGGGAGTTCAAGATTCCATCGCATGTGAAAGAGGGGTATATTGAATGGGCTTTGATGAAGAAGGAGAGTTGTCCAATTAGTTTGGATATTCTTGTGCGTGGGCAAGTTGTCTGTACTCCTTGCGGGCATTTGTTTTCAAGAGGTTCTGTGGAGGGGATTCATGTCTGCCCTGTCTGTCGTAAAAAAATTTGATTGTTTTACAATAGAAAGGGAGATGACGCTTCAGGCATATGCGGCAAGAATTGTGAATTCTATAATGTCAAGAGAAGGTTTTGTAGTAAGTGAGGATGGATTTGCAGTTCAGCCCAACGGTTCTGTGATTGGTGAATTTATTTCTTCGGCTTTTATTTTTGTTATCTTAATGATAGGATTTTTTATTGCCACTTGCTATGGTGCTGCTCGTTTATCCTATTGCTACAACGTTTCAACGGGGAATGCTCATTCTGCCATGTTGTATTCTGTGTTATGCTTCTTATTTCCTGGATTCTACTATCCTTACTATGCGTTATTCTTGAATCCTGTGTGCGCGAAGAAGAGCAATAGCTCTATAGGTGGTAGGCGTTGGGTTTAACGAGCAGAACGCCACTGGAATCCACAGATATCGCAGATGTAGAGATAGAGCATATTTACCGGATCATACTTAATATAGATAATATCAGGCTCAACCTTTCCATGATTGCTATCGCATTTTGGTTCAGGGCACTTGATATTTTTACGGATGTGGGGTAGACGAGGATCCTGCCGAGTGAATTCATTCAGCAGAATCTTATAACCTTCAGCCGAGCGTTCCTGGACCATCATTTCCATTACGAGACCACCCTTGGTATCTTCTTCACGGTGCCCACAGTTACGACAGAGGCGTTGGAGACTCTGATCTTCGCCAGAGACTTCTACGAAGAGATAGTAGCGACATACAGGGCAGAAACGAATGGAAGAATCTTGTTTCTCTGACATAAGGGCTGAAGTTGCATCTGGTTCTGGGGCAGGTGCTGTTGCCACATCGGGCTGAGCGATCTCACCTTCAGGGACAGCACCGATATTACCTTCTGCTTGTGCCTGGGCCTGGGCCTGAGCCTTCTTAGTGTTATTTTTTTTGTTAGTCTTGGGAGGCATTCCTTTCTTCTTCAAGTGGTGTATTTCTTTGAGCCTCTGTTGGACCGGTTATTTCGCCCTTTCGCCAGCTCAATTTTTTACTCTTACCCATCTGGGGGCGGGCGGCTTTAAATCCCCACAAAAAATTGACTTGGTCCAGCTGGCGGTGGAGTGAGTCCCCCATGACAAATGGCGTCTTCAAACGCCGTCTTTCAGTTCTTAGCATCATTCCCTCCACCAAAAGAGAAGGAAGATGCGTCTCTCGGTGGGATGGGGAGACGTAAGGGGAAATGGCTAATCCCAGATGAAAACTATGAGGAATTCCTTGATCGGATGCACACTCATCTCTTTGTTAAAGAAGATAGTCCTCTCAATCTGGTGGAGCAGACGCGCAAGAACAAGGAAAAGCCGTTATTGATTGATCTAGATTTCAAGTTTCCTCTCACAAAGAATCTGGCACACAAGTTCAACAACGATCACATCCTAGAGTTTGTCAAGCATGTCATCCAGGGTCTGAATGAGTTCTTTGATCTGAAGGGCTACGAGAGTCTGCGCTTCTTTGTATCTCTTCGCCCACAGGCCTATCGCGATATGACAAACAAGATCATCAAGGATGGCATTCACATCCAGTCTCCTGATATCTCTCTGACAAACGAGAAGCACGCTGTGCTTCGTGCGTGGGTCTTGGAGCAGAATGCGATTGAAACTGCATTTGAGGGCGTTGAGTATACAACTGACGAGCATGGTGTTAGAGGGATTTATGATGGAGCTTTCAATAGAAAGCAAGCCTGGTTTCTGTATGGCGAGTCAAAGCCAGATATTGCGCCGTATAAACTAGAGACTGTTATCACGTATAATCCTAAAGATGATACCGTAATCGAGGAAGAAGATATTTCGCACTATTCGCCTCGTGAGCTGATGGAGCTTCTGAGTGTTTGGTATAATGTGAAACCTGACACGAATGTAGTATTATCTGAGAAGAAAACCTTGTACGACAAACTCCTACGTTCTGAGGGTAGTAAGGCAGGAGCTCGTGCTGAAGCAAAGGCTGAAGCAAAGGCCCCTACAGCGGCAGCAGAAGGAGAAGAGGGACGTGCTCCTGTTGCAGAGACCGGTGCATACATTCCTGATTTGCACGAGCAGGAAGAGATTGACTTGGCGAAGTTAATTGCTCTTTCATGTTTGTCTGTAAAGAGGGCGAATGACTACAAGACTTGGCGGGAAGTTGGATGGTGTCTGTACAACATCGATGAGAGTGAGGAAATGTTTGACACGTGGAAGGAGTTCTCTAAGATGTCTCCCAAGTCATCAGGTACAGATTGGGATAAGATGAAGGCAGATTGGATGCGTGGTAATTTCAGTCGTGGGACGATTGGATCCAAGCTCACTCTGAAGTCGCTCCATTACTGGGCACGTGATGACAACCTGGAGAAGTATAATGAGCTTATTGAAGATGATCACGTGCGCTACGTACAGTATCGCGTGGATGACACGCACTTTCATGTGGCCAAGCTTCTGCGTAGAATGTACAAGGGTCGTTTCTGTGCTTCGGTAGAGTCAAAGAAGACTGAGTGGTTTGTGTTTGATGACAAGGTTCATACATGGAGACATACGAATCAGGGCATGGATTTGAAGATAAAGCTGAGCACGGAAGTGGCTGACTTGGTAGTTCGCGCAAAGCTGCGGCTGAAGAAAAAGGGCTGGGAGAAGTACTGTAAGGAAAGAGATGGTGGTGATGAAAATGGTGCTCCTGATGGTGATGGCTCTGACTGGTACAAGTCATGGGCCGGCACACTCGACGGCAGTCGTTTTGCTTCTCTCACAAAGATTGAGACGCACTTGTACAAGGAAGAGTTCAAGAGTGGTGTCATGCGTGCAGCGATTGAGCTGTTTCACGAGGAAGATTTCTCAAATCGTCTGAATATGAACTCTTACTTGTTTGCGTGTAAGAATGGTGTACTTGATCTGTGCAACGAGGTAGTTGATCCTGCCACGGGTCAGACAAGGAAGTGTGTGATGTTTCGGCCAGGTCGTCCAGATGACTACATGAGTAATTTGGCAGGGCGTATTTATCCAGAAACGGAGCCGATGGATTATGTGGAGTATGACCCTACGAATCCGTTGTTGAAGGAGTTGATGGACTTTCTTGCGAAAATCTTTCCAGTTGTCGACCTTCTCAAGTATTATATTCGTGTGATGGCGAGTTGTCTAGAAGGTAATAATCGTGAGCAGTGTTACTATACTTTCATAGGCGTGGGTGGCAATGGCAAGTCCAAGGTGATTGACTTGATGAAATACACCTTTGGTGACTATTGCTCTTCGTTGTCTGCAACGGCTTTGACGCGTTCTCGTCCTGATTCGGGAGCGGCGAATCCGGATATTATTGCGATCAAGAACAAGCGGTTCATTTATCTTCAGGAGCCTGATGACCGCGAGCCTCTGAATACGTCTCGCATGAAGCAGTTCTCAGGTGAGGATGTAGTAGAGGCGCGTGGTCTATACGAGGATCAGCAGCGGTTTCGCATCACAGGCAAGCTGTTTATGATGTGTAATCGTCTTCCGCCGATTCTATCGATGGATCGTGGTACTTGGCGTCGTATTCGTGTTCTGAAGTTTGGGACCAAGTTCGTAGATCCGAGTGACCCTGACTTGAAGGCTGGTCGTCCGAATGTATTTCTGAGAGACAACGATGTGGATGCGAAGCTTCGTGAATGGCGTGAAGTCTGGCTCGGTCTTCTGGTGCATATTTACCAGAATGAGTATCTGGTAAACGGTCTGGAGCCGATTCCGCAAGCTGTGCTAGAGGAGAGCAATAAGTACAAGGAGTCGTTTGATCAGTATGGCAAGTTCAAGGCAGATCGTATGATTGACTTTCGTGATGCTCGCCTCAATCTGCGTGAAGATGGTAGCGAGACAGTAACTCTAAAAGATGTCAGTTCAGCTTACACGAGCTGGGTGCGGCATAATGAGGGAACTCTCACAGGTAAGAAGCTGACAAAGCAAGAATTACAGAATCGTCTAGAAGAAGATTTTGGTAATCTTGATGGAGGAATTTACAAGCGGTGTGTGGTATTCTTTGATGAGGATGGTAAGGAAGAGTTCTATCGGCAACACGCCCCAGATGCAGATGCAGATGCAGATGCAGAAGAGTCCTAAATAAGTATCTTAGCTAGAAAAAACTTCAAAACACGACGATATAGATCTGTAACCGATGGAATATGTGTTTCCATCGCATCCGATAAATATTTTTCATCTACGTGTATTGTAACATTCTTGATTGTATCTGTATCTTCAAACTCTTTGTTTGTATGCACAGCTAGAATAAGAAAGTCTGAATAATTATACTTTGTTTGAATATATTCAGAGATTTTTACAAGATTTGAATAATTATCGTTGTATCTATTTCCCATTTCATTATATACATCTGCTTCGCTCGTGTATACGAACAATATTCTTTTTTTTTCTTCCAAGGCCGTAAAGAATCGTTGAAATCTTCTGCGAAACGTTTCTAAAGTTTTTTCGTATTCATCGTCGATATTAAAATGGCCGAACCAAACATCATCCTTTGTGCGAACGATGTTCTTTTCTGGATAGAATTCTTTTTGATCTTGCATGTATTTCAGAATTAATTTAGGAGTTGTAGGAATATAGTCAAAAGGATAAGATTCTTTATAAATGTCAAGTTCTTTTAAGATGATGGCAGTCGGACATTTATTACCCAAAGATATGACCGTTTCAAAATGATTCGGGCAAATCTTAGTATTTGTTTTAATAAATTTCATTCTTTCTATCCGTAAGATATAATCAAACCTGCTGATATAAACATGATGACGCTCATCATTCCAAAGATTCGCCATCCTATATTTGGTGAATTTAGAACATATCCCACATATATGCTGAGACTTATGGAAAGGATGAGGAATCCTACGAAAAATATTAAGATAACATATTCTTGTATGGTATTTCCTCTTGTTCTTTTCCCTCCAGCTTTTTGGAACTTGGCTTCTTGTTCTTGAAAAAGTCTATCGTACATATCAGCCTTTGCGTTATAATCGTTGACAAATTCTTTCTGTAAGAGTTGATCATCGGTAGAACCAGCAGTCACAGATTGTATGTATTTGTTGTATTCCTTCTCAATTCTTTGCTCTACGCCAGTAAGTTCTTTATGTAAATTTTTTATTTTTTCATCAACCGTAGTTACGCTAGGCATTCTGCTTTTGTTATCAATTATTTAATTACTAAGAGTTACGTTGTATCTGTTGAAGGCTTTACTGCGGGTGCGGGTCTAGGTGCTACAGGTGCGGGTCTAGGTGCTGCAGGCTTGGGCGGAGGAGGGGCGGGCTTGGGCGGAGCAGGTGCTACAGGCTTAGGTGCTGCAGGCTTGGGCGGAGGAGGGGCGGGCTTAGGCGGAGGAGGGGCGGGCTTAGGCGGAGCAGGCGCTACAGGCTTGGGTGCAGCAGGCTTGGGCGGCGGAGGGGCGGGCTTAGGAGGAGCAGGAGGAGGTTTAGGAGGAGCCGGCGACAAACGTTTCAGAGTAGACTTTGCATCATTCAACGCACGCGCTGCAGTATTATACTCTTTGCGTTTATCATTCAGCTTCGTTTGCGCTGTTGATACCGCTGTTTGCGCACTTGTTAGCGTAGCAGAATCAACAAAAGTTTCCTTGATCACAATATTCTCCTGCTCTTCTTCCTCCTCAAGACCAGCAGAAGAAGACATCATTAAAGGATGAATTTCAGAAGGATATCCAGAGACTGCATGACGATTCATCACAGACCTCTTTACACGAACCACGTTATCCGAAATATCAATTATATGAGGATGTATTCCAGCAGAAGGAGAAGGTGAAGGAGATGCGGCCTTCCCAGCATCCACGTACTTCTCAATAAAGTTTCCTGTTGCATCATATCCACCCACCATCACTACATTACCACCATTCTGACGCGCCGATTCCTGAGAATCGCTAGAGATTGCCGGTGTATTCCGTACCGTATTAAATACTTCCTGCCCACTCGTATCACTCGAATTCACAAACGATTCTGTTCCTGTAGCGGCAGTAGAACAACCAGTCGTACTTTTAGCATTTATTCCTGCAGCGGAGAGACCAATATAACGACGATTCCAGCTCTTCTTGTCGCGATACTGGTAGGTGTAATAAGCACGATTCCACAGAATACCTACAAGAATACATGTTCCAATAATTGTCAGCAGATAGAATGTCTCATTAGGAATTAGTCCGTATCGTTGTAAATATAAAAGAATAATGATTAATGTCAAAAAAACAAAAGAGCACTGCAAAAAGAAGAAAGTATCCAACTTATTCTGTGCCTGCCATTCATTTATCTCAGCTTGCCGGGTAAGCGTATCAGATTCTCCATTATTCACGCTGTTATTCTTCTGCGTCAGCTCTGAAGCGATATCGCTAATCGTCTTGTTGCGGTATACATACATGCCATAGTTCAACGCGGAAGAACTGCTATCTACAGCAGAATTGAAGGCACTATACAGATTGGCAGCTTCAGCAGTATTGATCTGTTGAATCGTGTTTGACGGTGCAGTATAACTAGATTGAGATGCTAAAGCATTTCCAGCGGCAGCACTATCTGTAGCTGGAAAGACTAAGTTCGGTGGTGGTGAAGCCATTTACTAAATGTAGTGAAAATCATGAGCGGCTTAATTGTACAACTACACTCACCGCCGCAAGGTTTAAGAAAGCATATAGACCCAGGAGTATGTTAGAATAACGATTCTTTTCAGAATTGTATTCTAAGACACCTCTATGAAAGTCGCGCTCAGACATATAGGTCGCTGCCGCCTTAGATGAATCTTGTAAGGCTACAATCTTTTTGGTCAGGTCCGTATTACTGCCGGGGAGGTTATTATCATTAATAACTACTTGGATTTGCTTCATAACGCCAGCATAGTAATTGTTGATATAGCCAAGTAAAATACGGAGATCCGTCATGCGTGTATTCAAGCACGCCATATGGTACACGAGTCCCTTCAAATAGTCAGACTGGCTGAGAGGAGAACTGGTATACTGATTATCCGCTGAGCCTTGGCCTGCAAACAGACCAAATACCGGAGAACCCGAAGCAGGAGAAGAATAAGAACCAGTTCCGCTCGTCGATTGTTGAGAGTAAATCATAAAGTATTCTTGCAGCAAATACTCGTATCTCGTGCGATAAAAGCAGTACTCAGCATAAAAAGCTCCAAAAAATCTCAGATTCTTAGCCTCTAGAACAACAACACGCGACTGCTGGGCAGGTGTTAAATGTTTATTCGGAGTCTGACTTAGCTGATATAAATATACCAAGCTTTCTGTACCGGGGGCAGGGGGAGGAAGACTCGGATCAAACTCAGAAGGCTTGAAGAGTTCCACTTGCTGTATCATAAATCCCGCACCCAAGAGCATTCCAAGCAAACTCTTAGGATTCGCTATAATCGAACCATCCACAGCAGCATCCTGCGGATTCCAGAAATCCTGAGGCTGGCTCATAATCGGAGCATCGGTGGTACTATAAGTATACCTCTTTCCCATAGTGCCCACGATAAAGGTATCCACTATAGTTGCAAACTGTGTTGTTGTTGATGATGACGTAGAAAGAGCAACATTAAACAACTGTGAATAATCAGGCGATATGCCATTCTGCGGAGATGTTACACCACCACCTGAGAGAAACTGAATAAGAGAAGATCTTGAAGTTGAATCAACGTTCGCTAAAATACTACCAGCTCCTGGTCCAGGTCCTAAACTCGATGTTAGCAAACTTAAATATGTGACAGGCACACCGTTATTAGCAATCAAAGGTAAAATAGTTCCATCGGAAGAACCATCTGTGGCAACAGCACTTGAAATCCAAAGATTTGGAAATACATTTACATTTAATAGCGAGCAGGGATCAGATAAGGTTGTATCTAATGCTGCCATCTTCTACCGTAGCTTCGCAAATTTCACTCGCTATGAAAACCATCCTCTCCACAAACCTATTCCAGCAAATATCCCTCCAACAATACATCCTCCTAACATATACTTCTTTACATCATCATATCCAGAACCACTCGACGATAAATAAAGATTTGGATTTCCAGAAGGCAACGTAATATTCAATTCAACCCCTCCCATTTTTAGAAATATAAGTACAGAAAGTATCATGAATAACATAGAAAAACCAAACATAATGTACAAAGTCAATACATTCAGAGGACGTGTGATTGGTAACCAGCCTTCGTAGTAGCTAACGTGATTCTGACGTTCTTGAACTACTTCATAACTGGCCTTTGCGGCTTCATATCTTTGTTTCGCCTTTTTCATAAGCGTAGGATCTATCGTAGTTTCTTCACCCAACACATGTTCCACAAGTTCCATGACAGGTATTTGAGAATTCTTAACAATCTGCAAGTATTCTTCTAGTTCATCAAAACGATCAAAGGTTGATAAGTCTTGTGTAAGATCGATGTTCTCATTCGGATCTGTGAGTTTTGTAAAAATACTTTTCAAATATGCAAAATTATTTATCATATTATTATTGTTATCAGTCGGGCTTAGTTTATAGGCTCCTAAGAACTTATCAAGAGATCCTGAAGTTCTAGCGTATTTCAGAATGCTTGTATGTGTATGCGGAGCTGCAAGTCTTCCCTGAGTATCAAATTGAATCCTTGTATTAATATTAGCAAAAATATTAGGATCTATAGGATTATTGGCTGGCTCTTGAGGACGAGGAGGAGGGAGGGAAAGGGGAGAAAGGGGAGAAAGGGGGAAAGGTGGAGGATGAGGAGGATGGGGGGGAGGATGAGGGGGGTGCTCTGGATGAACTGGTTTAATCTTAGGATACTTTGTTACTTTACGAGGGTTTCTCTTGTGACCACCTGAATGAGTTTGTCCCATCTTCTAATTATGGGACACATACACGATATCCAATACATTCTCCAGCAGTCAAACTCGGACGAGTAATTTTCACAATCTCACCGGGTAATAGACCAATCATACGAGCAATCGGATCTTCGTGAAAGCGAATAAAAGGCAGCTGTGTCTTTTTTGCGTACACCTGCTTGAGAAGTTCATCCTCCTTCTCAGCGGGAACACGCTCGTGCATAGGAACCAAGAAATGCTTCAACGGATTGTTGACAATAGACGCTGCCTGAAAGAAACGAACTCGGGCCTTATGCGCCGTATAACAAAGAAGAGCCGTTGTATGAAAGTTCGGCGCAATCGGCTCCAACGTAATAATAATTAACTCAGTATTCTTAACATCAAATGAAACCTCACTCTCTTCATCAACACCAATTATCTTCATCGTAAAAGGCATGAGCTTTTGCTTGATCTTACCCAGCGTATAGACTACCAGACACTTGGATGGCTTACCTTCTACAGGCTCTTTACGAGCAAGATCCATAATTAGAGCCGGGGGCGCACCTAGAATAGGTCCTGCCTTCACCATTTCCATGACTTCCTTAGGACTAAACTTCTTATAAGGAGCGATGTCATATCCATCCTTCTCGAGATGCTCTAGGAGGGTAATGCGACTCCGATACAAAATATCAATTGTCTCGGAGTTCATCTTGGGACTATCCTACTGAGTTGTAAAAGGAAATCACTTTTTAGACCGAGCGATTATCCTAGTTTGTTTACAGTTATCTTAGAATTTGCAGTAAGACCATCTATAACCATAGAAGTACGTTGGCGACGAGGAGAATCGGGTCTTGCTCTAGGAGTTACGTTCCTACGCGACTGCGCTTGTCCTTGTCCTTGCCCTTGATTCATCATTCTTGGTGTGGTATCTATGACAATCGTAGGAGGTCCGTTTGGTACAGGAGCTCTAAACACCGTATATCCACCTGTTTGCGTAGATTCATAAGCAGTATTATTGTCTTTTTGTTCTAAAGGAAAATTTGGCATTTGTATGGCAGGAGAAGGATTCTCGTAGGTGAGTGAGTGGGGTTCCAAAAACATTCCACCGTGCTGTAAGCTTGCAGGATGCATCATAGCTGGAGGCATTTGCATCGGCTGAGAAACAGTCTGATACATGAGTGGCTGGGCTTGCAAAGACATACCACCATGCTGTAAGCGAGCAGGATTCATCATAGCTGGAGGCATTTGCATCGGCTGAGAAACAGTCTGATACATAATCGGCTGCGGCTGAACTTGCAAAGACATTCCACCGTGCTGTAAGCGAGCAGGATGCATCATCGCTTGGGGCATCTGCATCGGCTGTGAAGGAGTCTCATACAGAATTGCTTGACGACCTCCTTGTTGTTGTGTAAGAGGGGTTTGTTGTTGTCCTTGTGCTTGTGCTTGTGCTTGTGCTTGTGCTTGTCCTTGAACATCAGGTTCCACTTCTTCCACGTCCCCAGGTTTCTGTACCATTCCCATCGCATACAAGTCTTCCTCAGCCGCTGAAGCTGCCTCTTCCGCCGGCTTTTCACGATATTCTGGTACACGTGTCTCAGGCATCACAATATTAGGAAGAGGTTTCGCCAGAGCTTCCTCAACTTGCTCCTTCGCCGGCAGTTCCATATCAGAAGGTTCCTTGAACTTTGATACAGAATTTCCTGTCAAAATACGAATTCCCATATTCATATACGTCTGTAACTCATCTGCCAAGAGCTTCGTCGCATACGGCATCTGAGCGATACTGGTAGTAGCTAAGCTGCGCTTGACTGTGGGAAGAATCTCCATATTTGCCGACGTAGTTCCTATGAACTGTACAGGACCGTCGCACAGAGAGCAGACAAATAAGTTTTGACGTTGATTGAAAATCGGCACAGTTCCACAACCATTACATACACGAATATCTGTTTTATCTGCGCGCTCCATCAAAGATTCCTTCAAGAAATCCGAGGCTCCGTGCGCAATAAGAGCATCGCGCTCCATTTCTCCAATACGCAGACCACCCTGAGCACCACGACCACCTGTAGGCTGACGCGTTCTTTGTTCTTTGCGCCCCTCAGCACGATAATTATACTTGTCTTCCACCATGTGCTTCAAACGCATAGCAAATACAGGACCCATAAATATCGTAGTAGGCATCTGCGCACCAGACATGCCATCATACACAATACGATTCCCCGTTTTCTCCATACCAAACTGACCCTCTAACACACGTCCTATGGCATCCACAGCACTCGGATCACTCATAAAAACCGTCGCATCACCAATCATCGTATTCCTATAACACACCTCGCCAAAGATCATCTCCATTAACTGAGCCACCGTCATACGACTCGGAATACAGTGAGGATTTACGATCATATCTGGCACCAAACCCTCGGCAGTTCTAGGAAGATCGTGAGCACGGAAACGCATTCCAATCGTTCCCTTCTGACCGTGACGCGTACTGAATTTGTCTCCCAATTCAGGACTTCTGTCCTGAGTAATACGAATCTTTACAAGAAGCATACCAAGATTATTCACAGTAACGACGATAGACTCTACTCTTCCTGAAGTCCAAACCTGAGGTGTAAGAGAGGAGTCCTTGATCTTTCCCGCCTTGTCCTGAATGTACTTTCCAACAATCACCGTATTCTCATCCACTATCTCACCCACTTTGATAACCCCACGGTCATCCAACTTTGTATAGTCATACCCAGGTTTCAAATCTGTCCACTGGTTCACACGAAGAGGATTCGCTATTACACTCCGCGTATTGGCCTGCGCATCCAGCTCTTCAAACGTGCTATAACTACGATAATTGATATTACGAAACATTCCACGTTGAAAAGCATCTTCATTAAATACAATACCGTCATCTTGATTATAACCTAAAAACGGCATGATTGCCATCGTAAGAGTATGACCATAAGGCATCAACCCCTCTCCAAGAATATCATATGTCAGAGTTCTTACCAGCGGGGCTTCTCCATAACAAAGAATATTTGCAGTATTATCATAACGATTCTGAAAATTCGTGGCGTAGAGTCCCACAGCCTGCTTTGACTGTGAGCAAGAGAGTTGGTTGCGCGGAGATTGATTGAAATTTGCAAAGGGCACCATGCCATTCACTATGGAAATGATGGTACACGGATGAATTTCCATGTGACTTGCCGATTCCGTTGTATGTTCTGGGAAGTTGATAATAAAAGCCTCATTCTGCTCATAAGGATCCACGTATTCTATCACACCCGTATTGTTTTTCAAAGCATCTTTGTAGCGAGAAAACGGAATTGCTCCAGAAATTTCTGAAAGAGGATCCACAAAGTTAGAAGAAGTAATTTCGTATTTCATCGTCAAGGGCAGATTTCCTAAAACCAGACTCTTCCAAGACTTTGCAGCGGCAAGAGCATCTTTCGGAATGGATCCACGCTCTCCTAAGTGAATCAGAGGACGAACAGGGCGACCTTCATCCAAAAATAAGAATACGCGACGATTACGAATAGAAAATCCTACACTTGACGTGGCAGGAAGACAGCCCGTCCATTTCATTAGCTTGAGAACATTCGTAATCTCGAACGGCTGTAAAGTATAGCCAATAATACCATTATTTAAGAAAAAAGGTACTGCAGATCTTTGTAAGTCTGTGCGCATCTCAGAGCAAGGTATCACCCAACCTCTTTCTACCAACATACGAACCACAGGTTTCGGATCAGCGGCTGTAGAAATAAGTGTCATCAGAGAAAGATTCTTAGTAATGCCGATAGAAGCTCCTCCAGGAGTTTCATTCGTGCAATAATATCCGTATTGGCTTGTGTGCAACTGTCTCGGTCTGGTTAGTTTCATTCCTGTATCAAAATTCAAGACAACACGGCGTGTATGGCTCATAAAATCTAGATAAGAAATGCGTGACATGGCTTGAAGAACTCCAGACTTTTCATCGCTGTGGCCGAGAGCTCCGCCACCACCAGCACCTCCTGTAACCCAACGCCCCTTGAATCCGCGGGATATACCTTCTGTTAAAAGTTTCAGATTGAAGAGTTTATCCGTATTTCCTTCGCTGAAGATATTGGGAAACTTCTCGCCTGTATACGTTTCGGCATGGTACACGTATTCTTCATCAACTGAAAGACGTACCTTTTTCTTCCAGAAATTATAGGAGTTTGCAAATAACATACGAATCAGATGACCACTTGTTAATGCGCGCTGACTACGTGTATCATCACGATCCGCATTCGGATCAATACCCACATGGACACGCATGAAACGGCGCACACAGTCTGCTAAGAAATGGATACGACTTCCTCCGTATTTATCCGAAATGTGAATGAAAGTCTGATTAAATAAGATATCATATACGTGTTCTTCACTAAATCCTTTTGTCATGGCTTTCATGAACTGGATAGCGGAGAAAGAATCCATAAAAGGAAAGGCTTCCGCGATACTGGGTAAGAGGAGAGGTACTACGAGTTTGGCTTCTGCAGAATCCAAGTCAGGATACATCAACTTCAAGATGTCTTCATCAGCTTGCAAACCCATGGCGCGAAACAAAAGAAACACGGGTAACGGTTTGCGAATATAGGGAAGAGATACTACGAGTGTATCAGTAGATCGCATCCATGAGAAAGAAACGACTTTCACTTGGCGAGTTTCAGAAGAAAGACAAGTAATATTTCCGTATGTCTCAACCTTATCATTATTGGGTTGTTTTTGTACGTAGAATGTGTTAAAGGCTTGTTCTTGGCGAGTGATGAGAACTTTTTCAGCTCCATCGATAACAAAGTAGCCACCTTGATCTTGCGGGCATTCGCCAGCTTCTTTTAAGAATGATGCGGGCTTGTTGTGCAAAAGACAGAAACGACTGTGTAAGAGGAGTGGTATTTGGAATAGGGGCATACGACGATATTCGCGATTCACGACGATGGGTTCATCACCTAGGGCCATGGTGATGCGAACAAGAACATTCACATATACGTTGGTGGCATAGGTAAGATTTCTTAGGCGAGCTTCATTCGGAAAAAGAATCCGAACTTCTTTGGTTTTTTGCAGAGAGATTGTAGGGCTTCCTATCTCAATCTCATTCCCATTCAAACCTCCCACGAAGATTTCTACACGATACATGTAGGTGTTTGTTCTCGGAATAAGTTCTTTCAGGATTAAGATTGGATTATTGGATTTCAAAATGGCTGGAAGATCTTCGATGAGAAACTGATCATAGGAATCAATATGATGTCTTGTAAAGGGATAATCAAAAGTACTGAAGTAAAGTTCCAATAGTTTTCTGGATTGAATGGTATTGGGATTTGCAGAGTGGACTTTTGTATCAGAGGTTTTTGGCAAAACGGGTGGAGGAGCACTCGGAGCAATAGGGACAATCGGAGCTCTTGGTAAAAAACCTGGCGCAGTTTCTGGCTCATCTGGAAATGCCATGCCAGGCATGTATTTCGGAGATGGAGGTTCTTCATTTTGAATTTCTGGTAGAGCTTCAGATGTAGACATTCTAAATCTAAAGTTCACTATTGTTTTTAGGGTGTCGCTTAGAACTTCACACTCGACTTACTCAAATACGAAGAGTACACGGGTTGTTGAGGAGTAAAGTCAAAGTTAGCAACTTCGGGCTTACCGCTCGGCATCATGTGAGGAGGATTATAGCCCTTTATCGCAAACTGCGCTTGTTCTCCGTAGCTGGGAGCGATAGTGGCCTGGAAAGGACGGCTCATAAATTCGGAAACAGGAGCTGTCAGACTTGTAGGAACTGAATCGGTCAAGGTAATCGCA
>Ga0114964_10001037_pt1 | contig 20538 bp, 19 predicted proteins | sample C_131016_MF_Meta_FD_92638 | JGI IMG/M metagenome (GOLD analysis project Ga0114964, IMG submission 92638) | Freshwater microbial communities from Lake Croche, Canada to study carbon cycling - C_131016_MF_MetaG | ecosystem: Environmental > Aquatic > Freshwater > Lake | place: Lake Croche, Canada...
AGCACTCCACCTGGAAAAGCCGTTTGTGGCAAGCTCAATAGGCCTCCTGCGGTGATGGCGCGAGCGCCATAGGCCAATCGTTTCCCCGCTTTAATGCCTTGCCCTTCATCGCCTTCAAAGTACCATCGAATATTGGGGTGTGTTTTAAAGCGTTGGAATTCCTCAAATGGACTCAGCCATGGGTTTTGATAATCCAGCCCCACAACAAATCCAACCGCTACTTTGTTGTCTGGAAGGTGGTAAAGAAACGACCCACCATAGGTCTGAGAGTCCAGTGGCCAGCCTGCAGAATGCAGCGCCAACCCAGCTTGATGTCTGGCTGGATCAATCTCCCACAACTCCTTGATTCCCAGCGCGTAGCTTTGAGGATCTTTGCCTTCATCGAGTTTGAATTTGGAGATCAGTTCTCGGCCCAAATGGCCACGTGCACCTTCGGCAAAAAAGGTGTATTTGGCATGGATCTCCATTCCGAGTTGAAATTGGCTGCCTGGGTTGCCGTCTTTGTCCACACCCATGTTCCCTGTGGCAACGCCTTTGACGCTGGTATCACTGTTGTACAAGACCTCGGAGGCAGCAAAACCGGGAAAAATCTCCACGCCCAAACTCTCAGCTTGTTGAGCCAGCCACTGGGTAAATTCGCCCAAGCTGATGATGTAGTTGCCATGGTTTTGGAAGCATTCGGGTAGCAACCAATTGGGTGTGCGAATACCACCCTTGTCGGTGAGGAACATGAACGCGTCTTCGGTCACCTCTTGGTGCAAGGGAGCACCGCGCTCACGCCAATCGGGAAAGAGTTCATTGAGAGCCCTGGGGTCCATGATGGCCCCCGACAAGGTGTGTGCACCTGGCTCAGCGGCTTTCTCCAAAACGGCAACAGAGATGTCGGTGTTGTTGGCTTGGGCCAATTGCTTGAGGTGAATTGCGCTGGATAAGCCTGCAGGCCCTGCACCCACAATCAATACGTCATAGTCCATGGACTCACGGGGACCGAATTGGGATAGGATGTCTGAGGCGTTCATGGCTGATGGAGAGTTATTTCAAAGGAATAATTTTAGTACTGTTGAGGTGCCACTCCTCGCGTGTGCCGGATAATATTTGAATTCAAAGCAGAGTGAGTCCATTTCAAGCTTGGACAATCAACTCAGGAGCTTCACAATGCGTTACAGTCTCACTTGCACCGAGGTTAAAAGCGTGCGCCTCAGGGTTTTCCTGAGCATTTTGCTGGCTCTATCGAATCTTGATTGCAAAGTTGATTGACACCAATTAGAGGAGAACTTTCGTATGTCTTACAGCATTGATCTCTCAGGGCGAGTGGCCTTGGTGACAGGAGCCTCCAGCGGCTTGGGAGCGCAGTTCGCAAAAACCTTGGCGCGAGCGGGAGCGATGGTGGTTTTGGCGTCACGGCGAACAGACAAGCTCAAAGACTTGCGAGCCGAAATTGAGGCCAGTGGAGGTCAGGCCCATATTTGCACTTTGGATGTGACCTCACTCACGAGCATTGAGACCGCCATTCAAACCATTGATGCGGAGGTGGGCGCAATTGACATTTTGATCAACAACTCGGGTGTGAGTTCGACTCAAAAACTCAAAGATGTCACCGCCAAAGATTTTGATTTTGTGTTCAACACGAATGTTCGCGGGGCGTTTTTTGTGGCCCAAGCTGTGGGTCGTCACATGCTAGAAAAATCCCAAGAGGCCCAAAGCAATGGGCCCAAGGTGATGGGTCACATCATCAATATCGCTTCGACAGCCGGTCTTAGAGTGTTGCCCCAAATTGGAGTTTATTGCATGAGCAAGGCCGCGATCATTCACATGACCAAGGCCATGGCCTTGGAGTGGGGTCGGCACGGTATCAACGTCAATGCAATTTGCCCAGGCTACATTGACACTGAAATCAACCATCACCACTGGGAAACCGATCAAGGCAAGAAATTGATTCAAATGTTGCCTAGAAAAAGGGTTGGTGTGCCCTCGGATTTGGACGCTTTGGTGGTCATGCTCTGCAGTGGCGAAAGCCACTTTTTGAACGGCTCCATCATCGCTGCTGATGATGGTTTCTCCCTATGATAGATCGCGGTAGTGCCAGGTGCGCTTTGAAGAGGTTAAACTCTCGCCTTGGGTTTTGATGACAATGCAATTTTTGGCTCAATTTGAAAGCGTTTTGAACGATTGAGGCTGTTTGTTTTTTCCGTGAGGAGTCTATTTTGAATAAACTTTTTCCCTCCGCCGCTGAGGCTCTCAAGGGTATCGTGGTTGCCAACCAGTTGATCGGTGTGGGTGGCTTTGGCCTGTGCGGTATTCCCGAGGCATTGATTGACGCCTTGAAGGACACTGGTCTGGGGGGATTTACGGTCATCTCCAACAATGCAGGCGTTGACGGATTTGGCTTGGGCAAGCTATTGGAATCTAGGCAAGTGAAGAAGATGATTGCTTCTTATGTCGGCGAAAACAAAGAGTTTGAGCGACAGTACTTGGCGGGTGAGCTGGAATTGGAATTCACACCACAAGGCACATTGGCCGAAAAGCTAAGGGCTGGAGGTGCAGGGATTCCTGCTTTTTTCACCAAAACAGGTGTGGGAACTCTCATTGCTGAAGGCAAGGAGACGCGTGAATTTGATGGCGAAGTCTACCTCATGGAGCGTTCATTGGTGCCTGACATTGCCTTGGTCAAAGCCCACAGGGCGGACCCGTCTGGCAATTTGCAATTTCGCTTGACGGCGCGAAATTTCAATCCCGCCGTGGCCATGTCCGGGAAAATTTGTATTGTTGTAGTCGAAGAAATGGTGGGCTTGGGGGAAATGGACCCTGATCAAATCCACCTCCCCGGGGTTTATGTGCATCGCTTGGTATTGAACCCGAGCCCAGAAAAACGCATCGAAAAACGCACCATCACAGAAACAGCAGGAGTTTGATCATGGCATGGACCCACGAAGAAATGGCCGCTTGTGCTGCCCGAGAATTGGAAGACGGTTTTTATGTCAATTTGGGGATCGGGTTGCCAACATTGGTGGCCAACCACGTGCCTGACAACATGGATGTATGGTTGCAGTCAGAAAATGGCATGTTGGGTATTGGCCCCTTTCCCACAGAAGAGCAAGTCGATGCCGATTTGATCAATGCGGGCAAACAAACGGTGACCACCATCAAAGGGTCATCCATTTTTGGCAGTCACGAAAGCTTCGCCATGATTCGGGGCGGGAAAATCAATCTTTCAATTTTGGGGGCAATGCAAGTGAGCGCCAATGGAGACCTCGCCAATTGGATGATCCCAGGCAAGATGGTCAAAGGCATGGGGGGTGCCATGGATTTGGTGGCGGGTGTGAAACGAGTCATCGTTCTCATGGAGCATGTGGCCAAGAAAAAAGATGGATCAGAAGATTTGAAAATCCTCAACGCATGCACTTTGCCCTTGACAGGTGTGGCGGTGGTCGACCGAATCGTCACCGATCTTGGCATTTTTGACGTGACACCCAAAGGTCTGCAAGTGGTGCAATTGGCCAGCGGTATCGATTTTGACTACGTTCAAAGTAAAACCGGTACAACATTGCACACATGATCACCTTTCCAATTTGACTTGGAAAGAAAAGTAGAAGCCGTATCCAAACTGGGAAAAGGTGGCTGCCTTTTGCATTTGTCCAATGGAGAATCACTCGTGACTGATCCAGTGGATCGTCATAACTTTGGTTTGTCGCATTCATTTTTTCAAGAACGCTTCAATTGATCACTTGTCAATTAGATCAATTTCTAATCTTTATTAAAATGAGTGCATGCGGTTTAAAAAATAGAACTTGGTGTGTATCTCAATCCAAATGAAATCCAGCGGGTATTCAAGTCCCCACTTATTTGTCGGCCAATGGTCGTGTCTACTTGAAATAAATTAGGGATGATTGAATATCGCACGCCAGTTTGCCAATACGGGTTTGATTTGTTGTCGCCAAAGGTTTCTGCGATCATTAGGAGCCGATTGCTCGCCTGAATTTCAGTTCCCAGACCAAAGGTTTTGCGATTTTCTTGAGTTGCATTGTCTTTAAGCCAGCCCGTGTTGACGTGGAATACGACTCGATCATTCATTGTTGAGATTGAAATAGGTATGTAAGCGTATGTGTTACCCAGTAAGTTGGGACCAGGGGTGATGTCTGGATGATTTACTTTTCCGAATGCAAAGCCCCACCCCCAGTCATTTGTTGTTAATTCACGTGCAAGTGATTTAGCTTGAATCACATAGTCTTGGGTAGTCACCGTATCTTTGGGATTTGCCAAACCCATTCCAGCCGTAAGTTCGAAATTACCTGTTGGATTGCATGCAGGAAGGGCCCAAATTTCCGTGCTATTTTTGTAAAGACGAGACCAACTTTCTACTTGGCAACTACCAGCGGTGGTTAATCTTGCATCATCAGTCACGAATGGACGTGCAGCATATGCTTGAGAAAAATTCAGCACAATGAGTCCCAGTACTATTTCTCTCATGAAAATTCTCGGCTTTGACAATGTATCGGTACGTGACGATTTGAGACACCAGTTGGTACTCAAGTTGATCTTCGCCAATCGGACCACTATTTATAAGAGCACAATTAATTATATTAAATAAATATGTCTGTTGAATGTTGGCAAGTCAGATGGATTGATTCAAATACAATTCCCACAACCTCATGAGTTCCAAGGGTGTGGACGGGATTTGATGCTGCCGGTTGTCGCGATTTGGAGCGGGTGATGGGAATCGAACCCACGTTATTTGCTTGGGAAGCAGAAGTTCTACCATTGAACTACACCCGCAAATGCTGGACCGGATCAAGCATTCAGTCACTCATCGACATTTCTCAAGACCTGAATGAGGCTTTTGGTTGTCGTGCCGCGAAAGCACAATCGCTCCCAAATAGGCCGTCTGCGCAGGTCTTGTAACTCAGACTTTCAAAGCCTTGGTCATGATTTTACCCAAGCGATCAAAATATTGAAGTGCTGATGCTGTGGGGACCATGTATTTTGTCCTGCGGTTATCGCCATGGTAGATGGAATCAATCAACTCAAGTTCTCTTAATTGATCAAGTTTTCTATGAATGGTGGCGGGCGAAGCAATATGACTCAGGGCCATGGCCTCTGTGACGGTCAGGGGAGTCTCTTTTTGATGGCGCACCGCAATAACTTCTAAAATTTTCTTGGCTTCAAGATCGATGTCAGGAAAACCATTTGTATCTTCTAATGCCTCAAGAAGGTTTAAAAAGCGCAGGTAAATTCTATTATTTTTCATAAGTTACAAAGCCAATGTTTAATAGTTAAAAATTTCGATATTCATAAAAGTCTAACATATTATAATCAACGCATCTTAAATTGAAACATTAATTATTAATAATATATTTAAAAAAATGTAAATTAATATAAAAGAAATAACAGAGAGTGGCTTCGATTTCTAAAGACGATGAAAAACTTTGTTTTTCATCGAGTTCCTCGAATGCTTTTAATTTATAGGGTTGAGCAAAATGGATTGGCCGAGAAAAAATGGAGGATTTTGCCTAGCGTTGCCCAAAAGTCCAAAGTATAGCAACGTGTACGACGGCTACGTGTATCAGGGATAATTGGGTTTATTTCATTCATGAATTTTTAGCTCGGCGGCTTGTTTTGAAGCGTGTCTAGGGGCTAACAAGATTAACGGATTTTAAAGATGAGTATTGCTCAGTTGTCAGTTGCAGATATACGCAGAACTTTTTTGGAGTTTTTTGAAGCCAAAGGGCACACTGTTGTTCCTTCAAGTTCCTTGGTTCCAGGAAATGACCCCACCTTGATGTTTACCAATTCTGGGATGGTTCAGTTCAAAGATGTTTTTTTGGGTCTTGATCGCCGCTCCTATGTTCGAGCAACGTCTGTTCAGGCGTGCTTGCGCGCAGGTGGCAAGCACAATGACTTGGAGAACGTGGGATACACCGCTAGGCATCATACTTTTTTCGAGATGTTGGGCAATTGGAGTTTTGGGGATTATTTCAAACGCGATAGCTTGATGTGGGCTTGGGAGCTTTTGACACAAGTCTATGGACTGCCCAAGGACCGTTTGTGGGCCACCGTTTATATCGATGACCAGGAGGCTTATGACATCTGGACAAAAGACATTGGTTTGCCCCCAGACAGAGTTGTTCGCATTGGAGACAACAAGGGTGCGAAATATCAATCGGATAATTTTTGGATGATGGCCGACACAGGGCCATGTGGGCCTTGCTCTGAAATTTTTTATGACCACGGCCCAGATGTTGCAGGGGGCCCTCCTGGTAGTCCTGATGAAGATGGTGATCGTTATATTGAAATTTGGAACAATGTGTTCATGCAGTTTGATATGCAAGCCGATGGCTCGCTCAATAAGTTGCCTGCACCCTGTGTGGATACGGGAATGGGGCTTGAGCGGTTGGCTGCGATTTTGCAGCACGTTCACAGTAACTATGAAATCGATTTATTCCAAGCCTTGGTCAAGGCGGCTGGTCGTGAAACCGGTTGCACTGACTTGGGGAACAATTCATTGAGAGTCATTGCCGACCATGTGCGGGCCACTGCCTTTTTGGTCAGTGATGGTGTGAACCCGAGCAATGAGGGTCGAGGGTATGTTCAGCGTCGCATCATTCGACGTGCCATTCGCCACGGTTATAAATTGGGACAAAAGTCCCCCTTCTTTCACCGATTGGTTCCAGATTTGGTCCAGCTCATGGGGCAAGCTTATCCATCTCTGAGCGCCAATCAAGACCGCATCACTCAGGTTTTAAAGCAAGAAGAAGAGCGCTTCTTTGAAACCTTGGAAATCGGCATGCATATTTTGGAAGAGGCTTTGACCGGTGGGCGCAATACGCTTTCGGGGGAGGTCGCATTCAAGTTGCATGACACCTACGGTTTCCCCATGGATTTGAGTGCTGATGTCTGCCGAGAAAAAGGTGTCACATTGGATGAAGCTGGATTTCATGAAGCCATGGACAAGCAAAAATCCCAAGCCCGAGCTGCCGGCAAGTTCAAGATGGACAAAGCCCTTGAGTACCATGGTGAGCCCAATCAATTCGTTGGCTATGACAAGTTGAACACTCAGACGAAAGTGTTGGGTCTATATGTCAACTCGCAAAGTGTTGATGCATTGGTGACAGGTCAAGAGGCAAGTGTCGTGCTTGCGGTCACGCCGTTTTATGCGGAGAGTGGTGGCCAGGTCGGTGATCAAGGGGTGTTGACCTCCAATGGAATGATTTTTGAAGTGCATGACACTCAAAAAATCAAAGCCGATGTGTTTGTCCATGTGGGGGTGATGAAGCAGGGGAATCTTAAAATACACGACAGCATTCAGGCTCAAGTCAATGAGCATCTTCGTGCTTCAACCAAAAGACATCACTCTGCAACTCACCTGATGCATTTTGCATTGAGAAAAATTCTGGGTAATCATGTTCAACAAAAAGGCTCATTGGTGACCCCGGACAAAACGCGGTTTGATTTTGCGCATGACGGTTCAGTCAGTGCCGCACAATTGAAAGCCATTGAGCAGTGTGTGAATGAGCAAATTTTGCACAATCAAGCAACACGATCTGAAGTGATGTCACTTGAAGACGCCTCTCACTCGGGAGCGACAATGCTTTTTGGTGAAAAGTATGCCGAACAAGTTCGTGTCTTGAGTATTGGTGAGAGTAAAGAGTTGTGTGGCGGCACTCATGTGAGTGCAACGGGCGACATTGGCCTCTTCAAAATTGTGTCTGAAAGTGGTGTTGCCTCTGGTGTTCGTCGAATTGAAGCGGTCGTGGGTGAGTCCGCTTTGGACTACGTCAACGCTATTCAGTTGCAACTTCACGAGGTGTGTGAGATCTTGCGCTCTCCGTCTGAAGACTTGGTGAGTAAAATCAAGTTATCGATGGAGCATCAAAAAAATCTAGAAAAAGAAATTACTCAGTTAAAGAGCCAAAACGTGGGCTCTCAAATTGATGAGCTGGCAGCCAAGAGCGAGAGTCACGCTGGAGTGAATATTTTGATCCGTGAATTAAAAGACGCGGATACGCAAACGCTCAAAGAAATGATGGACCGTTTGAAAGACAAACTGGGAAGTGCCGTCATTGTGTTGGCCTGCGTTCAAGACGGAAAGGTGCAACTTTCTGCTGGCGTCACGCGCGATCTGGTGACAAAGGTGAAGGCTGGAGAGTTGGTCAATTTTGCCGCTCAACAAGTGGGCGGCAAAGGTGGAGGCAAGCCCGACATGGCCATGGCAGGGGGTACACAAGTCGAGCATCTTCCCCAAGCCTTGGCATCTTTGAGTGCCTGGATCAAAGAGCGCCTTTGAAATTGGCGGTCTATCGATGGGCACACGAGAGCGATTGAATTCAACTCAGCGTTGACCTTCAATCTATTTTTTTGAAAATCAAATCCCAAACGCCGTGACCGAGTTTGAGTCCACGGCGTTCAAATTTCGTCACCGGTCTGTAGTTCGGTCTTGAACTAAAGCCATTGGCTTGATCGCTTTGATTGACCAGTTGCAAGGTGGATTGAAGGGTCGAAAGAATTTGTTTTGAGTAGGGCTCCCAATCGGTAGCACAGTGAATGTACCCACCCGTCTTCAATTTGCTCACCAGCAATTGAACCAATGGGGGCTGAATCAATCGACGTTTGTGGTGCCTGGCTTTGTGCCATGGATCAGGGAAAAAGATGTGAACGCCAGTGAGACTCTTGTTGGGAATCATGTTCTCCAACACCTCCACCGCATCGTGCGAGATGATGCGGATGTTGCTCAGATTGAATTCTTCAATTTTTTTGAGCAAAGCACCCACCCCGGGTTCATGGACCTCGCAACCAAGATAATTACTCATGGGTTGCTGACTGGCAATTTGAGCACTCGCATCTCCCATGCCAAACCCGATTTCAAAAATCACAGGAAGATGAGTTCTTTCTAGGCCGTAGAGTTGCGCCCAATCGAACGGTTTGTCTGCTTGATAGGGCAGCACAAACTGAGGGCCGAGAACTTGCAGTGCTCGGGTTTGGCCTGAGGTGGTTCGTCCTGCACGCATGACAAATGTCTTGATGCGTTTGGGAAACGCAACGTCTGTCGGGGGGACTGATTCTGGTGGGAGCGGAGTATCTTGCATGTCAGCCCATTTTAATGGCTCTGTGGCTGAGACCCATGCAGTGATCGGACCATTGTTGGACCCAGCTTTGAAGCCTCTCGGTCAATGGAGCGCTCATTGGCGTCAAACCCAGGTGGAGTGCCGCCTTGTTCAAGTCTTCACTGGCACAAGTGGGGTCGAGCGCAGGTGCATGGGTTTGTTTGGAGAGCTTCTCTCCAAGGGTCGTGGTGACCAGTGGAACATGAAAATACTGGGGCTTGGCGCGTTTGAGTAAATCATAAAGCAAGAGTTGGCGTGGTGTGTTGTCTGCCAAATCCTCACCTCTCACGATGTCACTCACGCCTTGGTCGATATCATCGACAACCACCGCCCACTGGTAACTGAAGTGATTGTCTCGGCTTTTGAGGACAAAGTCACCCACATGAAGGCTTGGGTTTTGTTGCTGCTCGCCAAGCCGACGATCAAACCAGTGAATAGTTTGATCGGGCACTTCAATTCGGATGCTGGTGTTGCGAAAAAATTCAAAAAATCCAGATCTGGCGTTTGAGCTCGGGAATGAAAGACCAGAATCGGGTGCATTTTGATTGAACCCCCAGTAATCTGACCTTTGCACAGGCTCATGGCGTCGACAAGTTCCTGGATAAATCAAGGTTTGTCGCGAGTGGGTCTGAGCTTGCTCAATTTGAAGCCGAGAGCATCGACAAGGGTACAAAAGCTTGGTCGGCATCAGTTCTTCAAGATAGCGCAAATAAAGATGCTCGCGCTTGGATTGATAGACGATGGGGCCATCGCTATAAAGTCCACAGGCTTGGAGTTGCTTTAATATCAATTCGCTCCACTGTGCTTGGCACCTCGTCGAGTCAATATCTTCCATGCGTACAAGCCAAGAGCCCTGATGGGCCCTTGCATCCAACCAGCTGGCCAAAGCGCTGACCAAGGACCCCAAATGAAGAGGACCTGTGGGCGAGGGCGCGAAACGTCCTACGTACTTCATGCGCCCACCAATGAATAGGCTAAACCAAGCTGAGCGCGAGTGACAGGCCACTCACGAATGCATTTTCCACTCGATGCCCCAAATGCCAGTCACCACAAGTCCCAATGTTGAGTTTTTCATCCCACTGATGGGTCACCCCCAGAGGTTTGAGAGTCTTAGCATATTGCCAGAGTTTTACATTGGCTTGACTCGGTTGTGCATAGATGCCAGATAGCTCAGCAAAAGCCTTGAGCATTTTGGCTTGAATTCTGTCATGGTCATCACCAAGATGCTCTTGAGACCATTCGGTGCTGGCTTGAATGGTCCATCGCTCTACTCGAGAACGTGATGGCTTAGAGGATTCACGACTGAGCCAAGCGATACGGTGGTTGGTGCTTTTGGCCGCATTCCATTGAGGCCCAAAATTGCCCACTTTGAGTTGGCTTGCTTGAGCAAAAGCGACCATCAATGTCCAACAAGGGCCCATTTGCACCTGTTTGAAAGAATGGCGCAATCGACTTTCATAAACTGAGGGTGTTGAGTTATCGATTAATTTTTGGGCTTGGGGGGCAGGAATTGCCAAAATCACCCCATCAAAACCAGCGTGAGCCGAATCCGATTCGTTTTCAAGTCTCAGTTGCCAAAGTTTGGGGTTGCTTTGATCTTTTTGTATGCTGTGCACTTGGGCTTCAAGGTGAATCTGCCCATCGTCCATTAACGGCTGCGCCCAGTGCTCCACCAAAGCACCCATGCTGGGCTGGGCCACAAAATGTGGCTCTCGCGATGGATGCGACGCTTCTAAAACTCGTCCTCTGGCATCCAGTACCCGAACGGCAGTGGAGCCCCATGCACGAACAACCTGGACAGTGCCTGGAACCTCTTCGAGTGCTTTCAAGAAGCGAGGATCTCTGACGGTGAAATATTGAGCGCCTTGGTCAAAAGATCCTAGTGCAGTGGACAGGCCAGACATGCGACCGCTGGCGTGCGTGCTTTTTTCAAAAACGCTCACATGAAAGCCTGCTTGTTTGAGTGTTCTGGCGGCGGTGATACCAGCCATTCCGGCGCCAATGATTGCAATTTTTTTCATGAGGCAATGCTTTCAGAGTTTTTGGAAATGAGTAACCGTTGATGAAGCAATTGCAAGAAGATGACAACCCCGTTTGTTTGTCGACATTGCAAGTAGCGCCATGGTAAAGCTTTTACGCGGTTGAACGTGACCTTGGGTCATTTTCTTTCAAAAGGGAGAAATGAAATTGAACTTTATCAAAGCCGCGAAAGATTTCAAGAGCGCTTACCCAGAAATTGCTTGAATTTTTTTCAAATGGGTGTTTCCTGAGTCCAAAGCATCGGGGTGGAGTGCCGGTGCCCAACAGATGCCTACACATTCCCTGCATTGGCTTGCATAAAATCCAGGCCAATGCATTGGGTATTGATGCACCATGTTCACGACCCGGGTGAGTTTGCAGTACAGTTTGGACTTTAGACAAGGAATGAAGCATGTTGACGCTCAGAAAATCAGGTGAAAGAGGATATGCCGATCATGGTTGGCTCAAATCTTTTCACAGTTTCTCATTCGCGGGTTACCACGATCCAGCCCACATGGGCTGGGGTAACTTGAGGGTCATCAACGAGGACCGAATCGACCCTGGGACGGGTTTTGGTACCCATGGGCATCGCGATATGGAGATCATCAGTTATGTTTTATCGGGTGAGTTGGCCCACAAAGACAGCATGGGCAATGTGGTGTCCATCCCGCCTGGAGACGTTCAACGCATGAGCGCAGGTCGAGGTGTACAACACAGCGAGTTCAATCATGCGCCCAATGAGCTCACGCATTTTTTGCAAATTTGGATCCTCCCCAATGTGAGTTCCATTGAACCCAGTTATGAACAAAAAACCATCGATCCAAGTTTGAAGCGTGGTCGATTGCTGGCCGTGGCCTCTCAAGACGCCTATCCCCAGGCCGTTAAAATTCACGCCGATGCAACGCTCTGGGCTGGTGAATTTGACGGCATTGAATCCCAAAACATGGCGCTGGACGCCAAGCGCAAGGCCTATATTCATCTCATCAAAGGTGAGCTCAGTGTGAACGGCGAAATTCTTCAAACAGGTGATGCGGCCCTGTTGTCCAATGAGACCACGCTTCATTTGTCTCACGGCAAAGCTGCAGAGGTTTTGGTTTTTGATTTATCGGCAAACTAAAGTCGAGTTGAACAATTTTTAAAAAGTGAGATCTAAATGACAAAGATGGTGGTCGTGTTTCATTCCGCTTATGGCCATACGCAACGCATGGCTCAGTTTGTTGCTGAGGGCGCGCAAGCGAGCTTGGTGGAAATCAATGAAGATGGATTGGTTGATGAGTCGGGTTGGAGCCTGTTGGACCAAGCTCAAGGCATCATTTTTGGATCTCCCACTTACATGGGTGTGGTGTCTTGGCAATTCAAGCTCTTTGCCGACACCTCCTCCAAGCAGTGGTACAGCCGGGGCTGGCAAGACAAAATCGCCGGTGGGTTTACGATTTCTGCGAATTTGAGCGGGGACAAACTGTCCACGCTTCAGTACTTCATCACCTTGGCCATGCAGCATGGCATGATTTGGGTGGGGCAGTCCTCTCATAGCGAAGGGGATGTGAACCGTTTGGGCTCTTACAGTGGCGTCATGGCCCAAGTCGGCTCAACGCAAAGTGCCTCCGAGATCAATCAAGGGGACTTGGAAACCGCCAAAGCCTATGGCCAACGCTTGTTGACCTTAACTCAGAGTTTGCACTCCAACCACTAAGCCGTGATCGCTAGAGCTTGCTGGGTTTAACTGGACACTGCTGGCGTTGGGGGCAGCAATTCGGGGGTCAACACTCTGCGTTCATCAAACACAAAGCAACTGCCTTGGTAGTGGTCGTCTCCAACCTCTTCAAAGTACTTGAGAATTCCGCCTTCCAACTGATAGACGTTGTCTAGACCAATTTCACGCATATAAATGGCAGCTTTTTCGCAGCGTATACCGCCCGTGCAGTAGCTCACGATGGTTTTATCTTTGAGCTCTTGCTGATGGTCCAAGACTTTTTGCGGGAATTGGCTGAAATGTGAAATATTGAAATCCTTGGCACCCACGAACTTGCCAATTTCAACCTCAAAATCATTTCTGGTGTCTAGGCATACCACCTCTCGGCCCTGATCATCCACACCGTTGTGCAACCATTGGGCCAATGTCTTGGCGGTCACACTTGGAGCGCGTCCAGTTTGGGGTTGGATGGTGGGGTGGTTCATCCGAATGATTTCGGGTTTGATCTTGACGATCATCTTGCGAAACGGTTGGTAGTCTGACCAACTTTCCTTGGGAGCCAAGGGTGCGAGTTTGGGATCTTGTTGAAGGCGTTCAATAAATCCACGGACATCGTGTGCTTGCCCTGCCAAAAAGAGGTTGATCCCCTCTTCTGACAACAAAATGGTTCCTTTGAGGCTTCGATCTTTACAATCATTCAGATAGTTACTTTTGCGCTCGAGCAACTCATCCAAGCTCACAAACAAGTAGGCTGAAATGTTTAATATTGAGTTCACGACGATATTTTAGTTGCAATTTTTGCGATCACCAAAATGTTGGTGCGCACATGGAATCGGATGATTGTAAAGTTTAGAGCCTGCTTGAAGAACGGATGAACCTTGATCGTGGCACTTTTTGAGCAGTTGTCTCATAATAATTTCAAGCATAAACATGATATTTCTAATCTTTTAATCATTGGAAAATCTTGGAGCCAGCACGAGCCAAAGATATTTTTTATTTTGCTCTCCAAGTTCAATGCCAAGCAAGGACTTTTGCCTACAATGCGGGCATGTTTGTACATTTAAGACTTCACACCGAATTTTCTGTGGTCGATAGCACCAATCGCATTGAGACGTTGGTCAAATTTGCGAAACAGGATGGCCAGCCGGCTTTGGCCATCACAGATTTGAACAACCTGTTTGGGGCGATCAAATTTTACAAGGAAGCGCGCGGAAATGGTCTGAAACCAATTTTGGGTGCAGAAGTGATGCTCGAGGCCCCAGGAGCAGAGCAGGGCAGTATCAGTCGAGTGATTTTGCTCGTGCAAAATCTTCAAGGTTACTTGAACCTTTGTGAGCTCATCTCTCGTGCTTGGACGCAAAATGTGCAACGCGAGAACGCCTTGGTCAAATGGAGTTGGCTCGATGAGCTCAATGAAGGACTCATCTTGCTCTCGGGGGCGCAAGCTGGACCAGTGGGTCAAGCCTTGGTTCAAAAAGACCCCGCACGAGCCTCTGAGTTGGCATTGCGATTGGCCAGCCTTTTTCCTCACCGTTTTTATCTGGAGCTTCAGCGTGCGGGTCGCAGTGACGATGAGCGCCATGTGGTTGCAGCGGTTGAGTTGGCGCATGGGCTCAAGTTACCGGTGGTCGCCACCCATCCGATTCAGTTCACGCTTGAAGATGACTACGATGCGCACGAAGCACGTGTTTGTATTGCGGAAGGGGAAATTTTGGCCAACCCCAAGCGGGTGCGCAAATTCACCCGTGAGCAATATTTTCTATCGGCTTCTCAGATGCAAGAGAAGTTCTCCGATGTTCCGAGCGCCATCGCCAACACACTTGAAATTGCCAAGCGCTGCAGCATCAATTTGACATTGGGCAAACCCCAGTTGCCTGACTACCCAACACCTGAAGTGAATGGGCAGCGCATGCCCATTGCGGAGTATTTCAAAATTGCTTCACGAGAAGGTTTGAGCGCCAGATTATTGGCACTTTATCCAGATCAAAGCGAGCGAGAAGCGGTTCAAGCCCATTACGAAGAACGCTTGGAGTTTGAGATCAACACCATCTTAAACATGGGATTTCCAGGCTATTTTTTAATTGTGAGTGACTTTATCCAATGGGCCAAAACGCATGGCTGTCCTGTCGGTCCAGGCCGGGGATCGGGGGCTGGTTCTTTGGTCGCGTACTCTTTAAAAATCACTGACTTGGATCCATTGAAATACAAGTTGCTGTTTGAGCGATTCTTGAATCCAGAGCGTGTGTCGATGCCTGACTTTGATATTGATTTTTGTCAGGCCAACCGTGACCGTGTGATTGATTACGTCAAGCAAAAATACGGCTTCAACGCAGTGAGTCAAATCGTCACATTTGGGACCATGGGCGCACGCGCAGCCATCCGCGATGTGGGCCGTGTCATGGACATGAGCTACAACTTTTGTGATGGCATCTCTGTCCTTATTCCCAATAAGCCAGGTCAACACATCACCATCGCTGGTGCTATGGAACAAGTGCCTCAATTGGCTGAGCGATTTGCCAAAGAAGAGGACGTGAAGACCTTGTTGTCGATGGCCCAGCGTGTCGAGGGCTTGTCTCGAAACGTGGGCATGCATGCCGGGGGGGTGTTGATTGCACCAGGAAAACTCACTGACTTTTGTCCCTTGTACCAGCAGCCTGGCAGTGAATCCGCAGTCAGTCAGTTTGACAAGGATGATGTCGAGGCAGCCGGCTTGGTGAAGTTTGACTTCTTGGGTCTGGCCACGCTCACGATTTTGAGAATTGCTCAAGATTTGATTGTGCGGCGTCACCCCGGGCAAGAGGATTTTGCATATGAAAATATTTCCTTGGACGATACCCCCACCTATCAGTTGTTCCAAGAAGGCAAGACCGAGGCGGTATTTCAGTTTGAGAGCCGTGGCATGCAAGGCATGCTTCGAGATGCCAAACCCACTCGCCTTGAGGATTTGATTGCCCTGAACGCCTTGTACCGTCCTGGCCCCATGGACTTGATTCCAAGCTTTGTGGCTCGCAAGCATGGGCGCGAAAAAGTGGAGTACCCGCATCCATTGGCCGAATCTGTATTGTCTGAAACATACGGCATCATGGTCTATCAAGAGCAGGTGATGCAAGTCGCACAGATTCTGGGTGGGTACTCACTTGGAGGTGCAGATTTGTTGCGCCGCGCCATGGGCAAAAAGAAGGCCGAGGAAATGGCCGAACACCGCAGCATCTTCCGTGAAGGTGCGGGCAAGAAAGAGATTTCACTAGAAAAAGCGGATGAAATCTTTGATCTGATGGAGCGTTTCGCGGGCTATGGCTTTAACAAGTCCCACGCCGCGGCCTACTCCTTGTTGGCCTATCACACGGCTTGGATCAAGGTGCATTACACCGCTGAATTCTTTTGCGCCAACATGACCGTGGAGATGGATGACACAGACAAGCTCAAAATTCTATTTGAAGATGCCAAAAAAATGGGCATCACATTTGAAGCACCCGATGTGAACCGAGGCGTGCATGTTTTCTTGCCCATCACCGACAGTGAAATTCGCTATGGATTGGGGGCCATCAAAGGCACGGGTCAGCAGGCCATTGAGGCCATCGTTCAAGCCCGCGAGGAGGGCGGTCCGTTCACGTCGTTGTTTGACTTTTGCGTCAGAGTGGACCGCTCTAAATTCAATAAACGCACCTTGGAGGCCTTGATCAAAGCGGGGGCTTTTGATGCACTGGACCGCAACCGAAGCGCCTTGGTGGCCAGCATCGATTTGGCCTTTCAGTTTGCGCTTTCTCAGCAAGCCAATGCGCAGCAAATTGGTTTATTTGATGCGCCTGACGAACACGGCTCTGGCACCAAAGAGCCCGAACTGGTCAACACCATGCCCTGGGATATCAAAGAGCGCTTGATGATGGAAAAACTGGCCCTTGGGTTTTATCTCTCGGGACACTTGTTTGACGCGGTCAAGTCCGAGGTCCGGCGTTTTGCCAAGCGACAAATTGCGGACTTGATGGATTCGAGGGAGCCTCAACTGCTTGCTGGTGTCATTTCCGACTTCAAGGCCATCAATGGGCAAAATGGCAAGATTGGACTCTTCAAACTCGATGACCAGTCGGGATTTATCGAGGCGCGAGTGGACGATGCGCTCATGCAGGCCAATCGCGACTTGTTCAAGGACGATGAAGTGGTGGTCGTGATGGGCAAGGTTCAGCCGGATCGGTTTTCTGGTGCAGGTTTGCGATTGAGTGTCAATCAAATATGGGACTTGCCTTCCGCGCGGTGTCGTTTTGGTAAGTACTTGAAGGTGGCTGTGAATGGGGTCAATCCCGATGTGGCGCGCGTGATCAACGACCATCCTGCCAAAGTAGAAATGACAGAGCAAGGTCAATTGATCAAAGGTTTGCCGGTGCGCTTGAGCTTGGAGCGTGACCAAGTGAGTGCTGAAATTCAACTGGGTAAAAATGCCCGTTTCTTTCCCAGTGACGCAGCCTTGGCCAGTTGGATGGTGCAAGCTCACGAGGGCCAACTTCAAATCATTTATGAGTAAGCCCACATGTTTTTGACCATCCCCACGTTATTGACTTGGACGCGAATTGTTGCCATTCCATTGATCGTGGCGGTGTTTTATTGGCCCATGGACGTGGTGTCTCAAAACACCATTGCGACCACCATGTTCGTGGTGTTTGCATTGACGGACTGGTTGGATGGATTTTTGGCTCGCCAGATGAATCAAACCTCTGCTTTTGGGGCTTTTTTGGATCCGGTGGCCGATAAATTTTTAGTCTGTGCGTGTTTGTTGATTTTGGTGCACCTTGGGCGTGCCGATGTCTTTGTAGCACTGATCATCATCGGACGAGAAATCGCCATTTCTGCACTGCGCGAATGGATGGCGCAAATTGGTGCGGCAAAAAGTGTGGCCGTGCACATGCTTGGAAAACTTAAAACCACATCTCAGATGATTGCCATTCCATTTTTGCTCTTCAATGGGACTTTATTTGGCGTCATCGACACGGCCAAGGTCGGATGGGTGTTGATTTGGGTGTCGGCAGCATTGACTGTTTGGTCCATGGTCTATTACTTGAAAAAAGCAATTCCTGCGATCCGAGCCCACGTTCGATGAACGAGAACACTTCCTTTTGGGGTGAGCGATGGGTCAAGCTTATGCCGGGCGTCTTTGTACTCATCTGGAGTACTGGCTTTGTAGTGGCAAAACTGGCCACACCCTATGCCGAGCCCTTCACTTTTTTGGAATACCGATATATTTTGTCCTTGGCGCTTTTTCTGCCTTGGATTATTCTGCGTCGGGTTCCTTGGCCTAGCAGCGCTCGGCAATGGATGCACATTGGTTTTACGGGCGTGCTCATGCATGCGGGGTATTTGGGGGGGGTATGGGCTGCGGTGAAGTCGGGCATGGGCTCAGGCCTGTCGGCCTTGATCGTGGGACTCCAACCAGTGCTCACCGCCATGTGGTTGTCCTCTCGCGGAGGTGAAATCAATCTCAAGCAGTGGGTGGGTTTGATTTTGGGGTTTGTGGGCTTGACCTTGGTGTTGTGGCACAAACTTGAAATTGGACATGAAATCAATTTAACGAGTTTGCCTTTGGCGGTCATGGCTTTGATGTCCATCACGGTGGGCACCCTGTATCAAAAAAGGTTTGTGAAACCATGCGATGTGAGAACAGCCAATTCGGTTCAATTGATGGCGGCCGCTTTGGTGACCCTTCCAGTGGCTTGGTTGGAAACAGGTGGTTTCGAGCTCAACGTGCAATCTGCATTCGCTCTGGGGTGGTCTGTATTGGTACTCACCATTGGGGGGAGTTCACTGCTTTATCTATTGATCCAACGAGGGGCTGCTTCTTCCGTGACCTCTTTGATGTATTTGGTGCCGCCGTGCACGGCAATTTTGGCGTGGATGCTGTTTGGCGAAGTCATCACCTTCACCACCATTTTGGGGGTGGTGTTGACCGCTTATGGAGTACACATGGCCATCAAAAATGCCAAGGCAGTCTGATGTGGCACAATTTTATGGCTTTGCACCGGACTGTCTAGAGGCTTGAAAATTAATTCAAAAGGTTGATATGAGTAAAAAAAGAATTGCTGTAATCGCAGGCGATGGCATTGGCAAAGAAGTCATGCCTGAAGGCCTGCGGGTCGTCCAAGCCTGCGCAGACAAATTTGGCATTGATTTGCAGTTTGATCATTTCGATTTTTCGTGTTGGGAATATTTTGAGCGCCATGGCAAGATGATGCCCGACAACTGGAAGGATGTTTTGGGCTCGCATGATGCGATATTTTTTGGAGCAGTGGGTTGGCCCGCCAAAATTCCAGACCATGTGTCACTTTGGAATTCGTTGCTGCTTTTTAGACGTGAATTTGATCAATACATCAATTTAAGACCGGCAAGATTAATGCCTGGGATCACTGCGCCGGTGGTTCGCAAAGATGGCAGCAAACGACTGCCTGGTGAGATCGACATGTACATCGTTCGTGAAAATACGGAAGGTGAATACTCTGCTGTGGGTGGTCGAATGTTTGAAGGCACACCGCGCGAGATGGTCATGCAAGAGACCATCATGACCCGCGTGGGGGTGGACCGCGTTTTGAAGTTTGCGTTTGATCTGGCCCAGTCAAGACCCAAAAAGCACCTCACGAGTGCGACCAAATCCAATGGAATCGCCATCACCATGCCCTATTGGGATGAGCGAGTCCAAGCGATGGCCCACCACTTTCCTGACGTCACCGTTGATAAATTTCATATTGACATATTGACTGCCCACTTTGTGCAACGACCCGACTTCTTTGATGTGGTGGTGGCCAGCAATCTTTTTGGCGATATTTTGAGTGACCTGGGACCCGCATGCACCGGGACCATTGGCATTGCGCCGTCGGCCAATTTGAATCCCACGCGCGAAATGCCTTCCCTCTTTGAGCCTGTTCACGGCTCTGCGCCCGATATTGCCGGCAAGGGCATCGCCAATCCGATCGGACAAATCTGGTGTGGTGCGATGATGTTGGAGTTTTTGGGCCACAAGGACGCCCATGACTGTATTTTGCATGCCATCGAGCAATCTTTGCTTCCCCAAAATGGGGCACCGTTGACGCCAGACCTGGGAGGTAGCGGTAAAACCGCCGATTTAGGGAAAGCGATAGCTCAAAGTCTTTGATTTTGCAAAAAAAATCAATCAATATTTTTTTTAATTATCGTAAATCGTCTAGAATTCGCTCCCGCGCTGAGGTTTTTTTAAGTTTTTTAAATTGTTACTGATCAATTTTTGAAGCATTCAAAATCACGTGCGTCGTCCTAAATTTTATGAATTTCGATTGGAAATTTTTAAAAATTTGGATCCAAATAATTGATAAACGTCACACCTATAGGTAGGGGATTTTTTTGTGAATAAATCTGAACTGATTGAACATATCGCCAAGCATGCTGATATCTCCAAGGCTGCTGCGTCACGGGCGCTTGAGGCCACAGTGGGTGCAGTTAAAACCACCTTGAAAAAAGGTGGCACTGTATCCTTGGTGGGATTTGGAACGTTTGCAGTGACCAAGCGTGCCGCACGCACTGGACGCAATCCAAGAACGGGCGTTGCAATTAAAATCAAGTCAGCCAAGGTGCCAAAGTTTCGTCCTGGCAAAGCTTTGAAAGAAGCGTTGAATTAAGATTGATTGGTTAACGGTGGGGTGCTTAGCTCAGTTGGTAGAGCGGCGCCCTTACAAGGCGTAGGTCGGCGGTTCGAGCCCGTCAGCACCCACC
>Ga0114964_10001038_pt1 | contig 20534 bp, 17 predicted proteins | sample C_131016_MF_Meta_FD_92638 | JGI IMG/M metagenome (GOLD analysis project Ga0114964, IMG submission 92638) | Freshwater microbial communities from Lake Croche, Canada to study carbon cycling - C_131016_MF_MetaG | ecosystem: Environmental > Aquatic > Freshwater > Lake | place: Lake Croche, Canada...
AATAGACACAAGGCGGGCGGGGGAGAGTCTGCGTCGTCCAGCATGGAGACGGCCAGCTCGAGGGCTTGCTCCTTCATGTCGACTTCAATGCCTTTGCGGCTTTGATTGATGTCTTCCAGTGTTTGGGCCAAGCGCTGGGCCTGTTGAGCGTCCTGGGTGATCAAGCACTCAATGCCCAAGCTCATGTCGGCGAGGCGCCCAGCCGCATTGATTCGAGGGCCCAGCACAAATCCCAAGTCTTGCGCGCAAAGTGTGGAGGCGTCTTTGCCCGCCACCGCCAAGAGTGACTTCATCCCCAAGGGCATCAAGCCTTGGCGCATGCGCACCAAACCTTGTTCGACCAGTCGCCTGTTGTTGGTGTCAAGCACCACCACATCGGCGACTGTGCCCAAGGCCACCAAGGGCAGCAACGTGTCCAATTTGGGCTCTCGGCTGAGTGCCCCCTCAAAGTGGCCCAATTGGCGCAAATGGGCCCTCAACGCCACCAAGACATAAAACATCACCCCCACCCCTGCCAAATTTTTACTGGCGAAGTTGCAGCCACGCTGGTTGGGGTTGACGATGACGTCGGCCACAGGTGTGGTACTCGCTGGCAAGTGGTGGTCGGTGATGATCACATCCAGCCCCAAGGACTTGGCCACTTGAACACCGGTGAAGCTGGCCATCCCGTTGTCCACGGTCATGAGCACCTTGGCGCCGAGCGCATGAACACGTTGGGCAATCAAGGGCGTCAAGCCGTAGCCATCGTTGACTCGGTCGGGCACGATGAAGGAGACATTTTTTGCGCCCAAAGACTGAAGTCCCAAGTAAGCCACGGCACACGCCGTGGCACCATCGCAGTCGTAGTCGGCCACGATGCACAAGTGCTCATCGCCACGGATGCATTGCGCGAGTCGCTGGGCTGCCGCTTGAACTCCGCTCAGAGCCGAGGGCGCGAGCAAGGACTTGAGCGACATGTCAAGTTCATGCGGATGGACCACACCTCTTGACGCGTAGAGTTGGGCGAGCAAAGGGTGCGCCCCTGAGGCTTCTAGACGATTGGCAGCGTCGGCTGGAATGGGGCGCTCGATGATCTTCATGCTTGGATTAAATCAACAAGTCTTCAAGTGTGCTCTCTGGGCTTGAGGACTTGGAGGACAAGGGCCAAAGGGCAGACAAGGTGGGGAGGCGTCGCCACCATGATGGGGGTGTGTCTTGACACGCCACTGACTGGGAGTTGTTTTGCCCGACCGCTGTCCAGTGTTTGCTGTAATTGTGCCCACAAAAAATGACTTCCACGCCAGCGGTCTGTGGAAGGTGAGAGAAGATGTCTTGATCAATTGTTTCAAAGGCTTCACACCAGGCTTTGAGGTCAAGGTTTGCGCAGGCGGCGCTCAAATCGTCGAGCATGAGGACGGTGTGCGTGCCCGATTGAAGGCACTGCCGCGTTGGCAAGCTGGGGTCACTGGGCGCGAGCGTGTCTTGGCTCCAAGGATTGGGGATTGCCTGGGGCCAACTCTGCGTTGCTTGACCCGTGGCGCTGAACCAAATGGAGTTCAGTGGGGAGGGATGTGCATCGTTGATGGGATGCTGGTAGAGCAGCATCTGGACTTCACTTTGCAGTCTTCTGAGTATGTGAATGGCCTTTTGTTGGTGGGGCTTGGCCGTGCGTCCAATGAGCCAAGGGTTGACGTCTTGTCCCATCACCCGCTCAACGCTGGCCGTGGGCAAATCGTGAAAGAGTGGTGAGCGCGCGATCCAGGTGCCTGGGACGTGCTCAAAGAGTTCGATGCCGTCGCCTTCAAAGTAGGGTCGCAAGGTCTGCAAGATGTGAGCGGACTCTTCTTTGGTGATGGAGCGAGCAGGTTGCATGAGCACTTGTCCAGAAGCCACATGCCAGTTGGACAAACTCACCAATGCGTAGCCTTGATCATCCTGGTTTGCCAAGACGATGGAGTCAAGCGTTGGGGAGCCTAGCCCCGTCTGGGTCTGGAGATGCATCTTGGCTTGCAGGTGATGCCAGGCCCAGGGCACCAAGCCGTCCTCTAGGGGCAAGTGCAGGCATTGTGCCAAGACCACGTCCGCAGTGCGGGACAAAGCCGTGTCGGCGTGGGTTTGCAAAGAGGACTTGATGCGGGTGGCCCCTTTGGGATGGGCGTGCGTGCCAAGCCATGCACGCAGGTGATTGAGACTCAATGCGCCTCGTGTTTGCTGCAACCAATCGAGCAAGGCCTCGATGTTTTGAGGGGCAGATGGATCGCTCAACAAGGCGCTTTGTACAACCACACTCAAGGTGGCTTCAAGACGTGGTGAGGAGAGGGTGTTCATTCAAAAGGGGTTGATGCTCAAGGAATATTTCTTGCGGAATAAAAAAGACAGCCTCAGAGGATGCCACAATATAGTGTAAGTCCTATGTTTAAAAACTCCACCATTGCTTTTGAATTGATTTTGGGTTGGCGCTATACGCGAGCCCGGCGTGACTCACGCCGAAACAATTTCATCTCCTTCATCTCGGGTGTCTCCATGCTGGGCATTGCTTTGGGAGTGGCCGCATTGATCATTGTCCTCTCGGTGATGAATGGTTTTCAAAAAGAGGTCAGAGATCGCATGCTCGCTGTGGTCTCTCATGTGGAAATCGCTTCAAGCCAAGAGGGTGTGCTCGAGGACTGGGAAGAACTTCAAGCTCGCATGAAGCAGTTCCCTGAAGTCTTGGCCAGTGCGCCATATGTGAGTGAGCAAGCGTTGCTGGTGAAATCTGAGGACATGAGGGGCGCCATGGTGCGTGGCATCGAGCCGGAGATGGAGGCTGGCGTTGCAGAGTTTGCCACCCAGTTGCCCAAGGCCATGCGCCAAAGTTTGTTGCCAGGTCGCTTTGGCGTGATTTTGGGAGATGAATTGGCCCTCTCGATGGGCGTGAGCGAGGGAGACGCTGTGGTGCTTGTCTCACCGGGTGGACAAGTCACCCCTGCTGGCATGCTGCCTCGCATGAAACAGTTGCGCGTCATGGGGCTCTTTCATTCGGGTCATTATGAGTTCGATGCGTCTTTGGTGCTCATCAACATTGAAGACGCCAAGACGCTTTTTCGCCTGAGCGCACCCACAGGACTGCGCTTGAAACTCGATGACCCCCAGGCCTCTTGGCGAATTGCCCGAGAGGTGCAAAAGTCCTTGGGTGGTGGATATTCTGTGAGCGACTGGACGCGTCAGAATAAATCTTGGTTTGCCGCTGTTCAGGTGGAAAAACGCATGATGTTCATCATCCTCACTTTGATTGTGGCGGTGGCGGCCTTCAACTTGGTGAGCACCTTGGTGATGACGGTGACGGACAAAATGGCTGACATTGCCATTTTGAGAACCTTGGGCGCTTCGCCCTTGTCGATCATGATGATTTTTGTGGTTCAAGGCTCCTTGGTGGGGTTCATTGGCACCTTGCTCGGGTTTGCCGTGGGATTGGGCGTTGCGGTCAACATCGACGTGATTGTGCCCTTTATCGAGCATTTGTTGGGGGCCCATTTTTTGCCCAAAGATATCTATTTCATCTCCAGCATGCCCAGTGATCCGAGGTTCGCTGACATCGCACCCATTGTGCTGATCTCATTGGCCTTGTCGCTCTTGGCGACACTCTATCCAAGTTGGCGTGCCTCCAGGGTCAACCCCGCACAGGCGCTTCGATATGAGTAGTCCACCCGTGAGCTTGCAACAAGACGCCAAAGGTCTGCAACGAGATCAATTCCAAGCGTCACGCCAAGAGCAACCCTCTTGGGTGCTGCAGGGCAAAGGCTTGAAGCGTCGATTCACCCAAGGTGGCCTGGATGTGGCGGTCCTCAATGGCGTTGACATCGATTTGGCCAAGGGCCAAAGCATTGCCGTGGTGGGTGCTTCGGGCTCTGGGAAAAGCACGCTGCTTCATCTCTTGGGGGGGTTGGACGCATTGGACGCTGGAGAAGTGCATTTGATGGGCCACAGCTTGACGGGCCTGGGGGCTCGGGCCTTGGGGCAGTTGCGCAATCGGTATGTGGGTTTTGTCTATCAATTTCACCACCTCTTGCCCGAGTTCAATGCCTGGGAGAACGTGGCCATGCCACTTTGGATTCGGCGTGAAAAAGCACCAAAGGCCAAAGCGCTTGCATGCGAATTGCTCGAACAATTGGGTTTGTCACAAAGACTCTTGCACAAGCCCTCTGAGCTCTCGGGCGGAGAGCGCCAGCGTGTTGCCATCGCCCGCGCTTTGGTGACCCGCCCCGCCTGTGTACTGGCCGATGAGCCCACTGGCAACTTGGACCGACAAACCGCTCGTGAAGTGTTTGAGTTGATGCTGCAGTGCACTCAAAGTTTGGGCACCTCGTTTGTGGTGGTGACCCACGACCAAGAGCTCGCCAAAGCGTGCGACCAGACCCTTTACCTCACATCCGGTCTGTTGTCAGCCCAAGCTTGAGAGAGTCGTCCATCTTCAACCAGCCAAGAACTCGATGAAGCAGAGCACTTTGGAATGGATTGATTCCCACTGCCACCTCGATGCATTGGAGTTTGATCCAGAGCCTGATCGAATGCGCATGCGCGAACAAGCCCGCAGTTTGGGTGTGCGCCACTGCATATTGCCCGCTGTGGAGCGAGCCAATTTTTTGACTGTGCAGGCCTTGGCACACCGCTTGGGTGACTACTATGCCTTGGGGATACATCCCCTCTTTACCCCAGGTGCCCAAGAGGAAGATCTGTCGAATTTGGACCAGCTGTTGACGCAAAGTGCGACCGATCTGAGCTTGGTGGCGCTTGGTGAGGTGGGGCTCGATGGGTTGGTAGCGGGTTTGGACTGGTCGAGGCAGATGCACTTTTATCGGGCGCAATTGAAGTTGGCCAAGAAACATGATTTGCCCTTGATTTTGCATGTTCGTCGCTCAAGTGACGCACTTTTAAAGGGGCTCAGAGACGTCGGTGTGAGGGGTGGCATTGCCCACGCCTTCAACGGCAGCTTGGTGCAGGCTCAACATTTTGTGGACATGGGGTTTTGTTTGGGCTTTGGTGGTGCGCTCACCTATGAGCGCGCCTTGCACCTGAGGCGGTTGTTGATCAATATTCCAATCACGAGCATCGTGCTCGAGACCGATGCGCCGGACATTCCCCCGCACTGGTTGTACGTCAGAGCAAGCGCGCGTGCGATGGGGGTCAAGCCAACACGCAATAGCCCCACAGAGTTGCCTCGCATCGCCCAGGTGGTGGCTGAACTCAAAGGGGTGAGCCTGGCGGAATTGAGTGAACAGAGTTGTCAAAACGTGCGTCGAGTTTTTCCACGCATGGGACTGCAGTAGCATTGAGACTTTGGTGTTCACGCTTTATTTTCATTTTGATGGGGAATTTTTGCTTTGAGTCTTTTCAAGTCCAACCCTGTTCAATCGCGAGCTTCACGTGCTTCGCAAAGCGCAAAACCCGCCTTGCCCGATGTCAATACCTCGGAATTTCAAGGCGTGAGGTATTTGCACCTGGGCAGTGAATGGGTGCAAGGCTCCATGATCATCAAGGATCCCTATGAAATTCACCTTGAATATGTGCAGCGCATGATGGCGTGGTTGCTGTTTTTTCCGAGTGAGTCGATCCCCGAGCTGGCCACCATGCAGTTGGGTCTGGGCTCAGGGGCGATCACCAAGTTTTGCGCCAAGGTGCTCAAACTCAAGACCACGACCATTGAATTGAATCCCCAGGTGGTGGCGGCTTGTCGATTGTGGTTCAAGCTCCCACCAGACTCCGATCAACTCCAAGTGGTCTTGGCCGATGCCCAAGAGGTTGTGGCGCATGAGCATTGGCGCGGCCAAGTTGACGCCTTGCAAGTCGATTTGTACGATTCAGAGGCGAGTGCCCCGGTCCTTGATAGCCCTGAGTTTTACAGCGGATGCAAGAGTCTACTGACGCCTGGCGGGGTGATGAGTGTCAATTTGTTTGGTAAAAATAGTCAATTCGACAAAAGTGTTGAGTCCATTCGACTGGGCTTTGGTGAAGGCAGTTTTTGGGCCTTTCGTCCCACCAAGGAGGGCAATACCGTGGTGCTGGCACAACGAGGTGAAAATTCTTATGCCCGTGAGTTACTCTCTGAGCGCGCGCAATTCATCGAGGTGAAATACGGCTTACCTGCAGAAAAATGGCTCAAGGTTCTCAAACCCCTGGACTAAGGGTAAACACTAGGTTTCTAATTATGTAACATAATTAGTCTGTTTCATTTTCCCAAACACGGGAAATCCATTAGACTGAATTTCGAACCATGGTTCACAATTCGCCCTTTCATCGCTTTCTTAGGAGTAAAAGACGTGAATATCAAGAGTCAGAAGGACTTTTTCTCAGGACTCATGTTCCTGATCATCGGTGGGGCATTTGCCTTTGGTGCAACGTCCTACACGATTGGGACCAGTGCTCGAATGGGTCCTGGTTACTTTCCCATGTTACTGGGCGTGATCATGGCCATTTTGGGGGCCATTGTGCTTTTTTACTCGCTGATTGTGGAGACACCTGACGGGGACCCCGTCTCGTCTTTTGCTTGGGCTCCAATTTTGTATGTCTTGGGCTCCAATGTGGCCTTTGGAATCATGCTGGTTGGTCTTCCCGCCATTCACTTGCCTTCTTCGGGTCTTTTTGCTGCCATCTTTACGTTGACCATTTTGGCGAGTAAAGCTGGTGATGAATTCATCCTCAAGGAGGTCTTGATTTTGGGATCAATATTGTCGTTGATCAGCTATTTGGCCTTCATTGTTTTGCTCAAATTGCAAATGCCAATGTGGCCAGTTTATATTACAGGTTAAGGAGCCAATCACATGGATTTATTCTCAAATTTAGCCTTGGGCTTTGGCGCTGCAGTGACCCCGTGGAACTTGATCTACGCGTTCATCGGTTGCTTGCTAGGTACTCTCATTGGCGTTTTGCCTGGTATTGGTCCTGTGGCCACCATTGCGATGCTGTTGCCTGCGACCTACGCACTACCGCCACTTTCTGCATTGATCATGTTGGCCGGTATTTATTACGGCGCCCAATACGGTGGCTCGACCACTGCCATTTTGGTGAATTTGCCTGGAGAGGCTTCATCGGTGGTGACCACCATTGACGGATACCAAATGGCTCGCAAAGGCCGCGCAGGTCCAGCGTTGGCTGCGGCAGGCTTGGGTTCTTTCTTTGCCGGTTGTATTGGCACCTTGATTTTGGCAGCCTTTGCTCCTCCCTTGACAGAATTGGCTTTCAAATTCGGCCCCGCTGAATATTTCTCCCTCATGATTTTGGGTTTGATCGGTGCTGTGGTTCTGGCCTCCGGCTCCTTGATCAAGGCCATTGCCATGATCATCTTGGGCCTCTTGATGGGCTTGATCGGTACCGACGTGAACTCTGGGGTCGCTCGCTTTAGCTTTGACATCCCTGAGCTCACCGACGGTGTGGGTTTTGTGGTGATCGCCATGGGTATTTTTGGTTATGGCGAAATCATCAGTAATTTGTCCTTGCCCGATGAGGAACGCGAAGTGTTCACCTCAGGCGTGACCGGTCTATTCCCCACCAAAGAAGACTTTAGGAACATGATTCCTGCTGTGCTTCGTGGAACGGCTTTGGGCTCAATTCTCGGTGTGTTGCCTGGTGGCGGTGCTTTGTTGGCGGCTTTTGCGGCTTACACGGTTGAGAAGAAAACCAAATTGCGTCCTGGTGAAGTACCCTTTGGCCAAGGCAATATTCGTGGCGTTGCTGCCCCCGAGTCAGCCAACAACGCGGGTGCTCAAACATCCTTCATTCCATTGCTCACTTTGGGAATTCCTCCCAATGCGGTGATGGCGTTGATGGTGGGTGCAATGACGATTCACAACATCCAGCCGGGTCCTCAAGTGATGACGAGCAACCCAGAACTTTTCTGGGGTTTGATTGCATCCATGTGGATTGGTAACTTGATGTTGATCATCTTGAATTTGCCCTTGATTGGCATGTGGATCAAGTTGCTCACGGTGCCTTATCGCTTTTTGTTCCCCGCGATTGTTCTCTTTTGTGCCATCGGTGTGTACTCGACCAATAACAACTCGTTTGACATTTGGTTGGTGGCAGCCTTTGGCTTCATCGGCTACTTGTTCATTAAACTCGGTTGCGAGCCCCAGCCACTGCTCTTGGGCTTTATCCTAGGCCCCATGATGGAAGAGAACTTGCGCCGTGCGTTGCTACTTTCCCGTGGCGACTGGACTGTGTTTGTGACACGTCCATTGTCAGGAAGCTTGCTCTTTGTGTCGTTGATCTTGCTCGGTATTGTGCTGTTGCCAAGTATCAAGGCCAAACGCGAAGAGGCCTTCGTCGAAGAATAACAATACTGATTTGATTCTCCATTTTTGGAGTTGATCCAACAGGCCCACTCTTCTAACCAAGGGTGGGTTTTTTTTGAAAGGTTGAATGATGAAAATTTCTCACATACTCGCAGGTTTACTCAGTACTTGGTTGGCTGGAGGTGGCGCAACGGCATTTGCTCAAGCCACCTACCCCAATAAAGTCATTTCTTTCATCGTGCCCTATGGTGCAGGAGGCGGCGCCGATTCGCGCAGTCGGCAAATGGCGCAAGGCATGAGTGCCCTTCTCAAGCAGCCCATCATTGTCGACAACAAGGCAGGAGCAGGCGGCAACATTGGAACGGATTTCATCGCCAAGGCCGCTCCCGATGGGTACACCATTGGCATGGGCAACTTTGCCCCTTTGTCGGTCAACAAGACGCTCTTTGGAAACTTGAAATACGATCCTGAGACCGACCTCACCCCCATCATGCTCATTGAAAAAGGCCCATTGATTCTGGTGGTCAACCCAACATCAAGCTTCAAAAGCGTGAACGACATCGTGGCCGCAGCCAAAGCCAAACCGGGTGTCTTGACTTTTTCGTCGGGCGGTATCGGTGGCTCGCACCAATTGTCGGCCGAGCTCTTCAAACAAAGTGCCGATATCGACATGATTCATGTGCCCTATAAAAGCGGCTCTGCCGGACTCATGGACTTGATGGCGAGCAATGTGAACATGATGTTTGACCAGATGTACTCGGCCATGCCCAGCATCAAGGCTGGCAAGTTGCGCCCCATCGCGATCACCAGTGATAAGCGCTCGCCATTGTTCCCGGATTTGCCCACCTTTGGCGAAGTGGGATACCCCAAAGTCAAGGTGCAAAACTGGCAAGGTTTGGTCGCCCCCAAAGGCACGCCCAAGGCCATCATTGACAAGCTCAATGCCGTGGCCAATGAGGTGCTCAAAGACCCACAATTGCGCGGCCTCATGCTCGAGCAAGGCAATGAAATTGGTGGTGGCACCCCTGAGGACTTTACCGCGCTCATCAAAGCCGAATCGGCCAAGTGGAGTGTGGTGGTCAAGACCGCCAACATCAAGCCTGAGTGAAAGCTTTGGCTTTCAAGGCGCTGGGCCTGGAGTGGGATTGAGACACGCTTCGGTGATGGGCTGGTGTCGGTTTTGTTATGCTTGGGGGTCCCAAGGCCCTTGAGTGCACCATGAACTTCAATTACCCAAACCCCTACACCAGTACCCGTTTACCCATTTTTGCCAGGAATGTGGTGAGCACCTCCCATCCATTGGCGGCCCAAGCGGGGCTGAGGATGCTTTGGCAAGGTGGCAATGCGGTCGATGCGGCCATTGCAGCCGCGGCCACCATGACCATTGTGGAGCCCGTGAGCAATGGGTTGGGCTCGGACGCTTTTTGCTTGGTGTGGGACGGACAAGAGCTGCATGGTTTGAACGCCTCAGGCACGGCACCTCAAGCGTGGACACCGGATTATTTTCACAAGAAATATGGATCGAACCAGGCCCACCCTCCCAAGCGAGGCATGGATGCGGTCACGGTCCCGGGTGCCGTTGCCTCTTGGGTGGAGATGAGCCAGCGGTTTGGCAAATTGTCCTTCGAAGAGTTGCTCCAGCCCGCCATTGAAGTGGCCGAACGTGGCTATTTGCTGCCCGTGGTGGTGCAACAAAAATGGGCCGCCGCCGTCCCCGAGCTTCACGCATTGCCAGGATTTGCCGAGCATTTCATGCCTTGGGGGCGTGCGCCCGAAGTGGGTGAGTTGTTCAAATTTCCAGCCGCCGCCCGAGGCTTGAGGGCCATTGCCAAAAGCCATGGTGAGGCTTACTACGGCGGCGAGATTGCCCAAGCCTTGGAGGCTTTTTCCAATCAACATGGGGGCTGCCTGAAAGCGAGCGACTTTGCGGCTTACCGCGCCCAGTGGGTCAAACCCATTGCCAAAAACTACCGTGGTTACACCTTGCATGAAATTCCGCCCAATGGGCAAGGCATCGCGGCTTTGATCGCCTTGGGCATTCTGAGTCATTTTGACATGGCCAGTTTTCCTGTGGATGGTGCCGCCTCTCAGCACTTGCAAATCGAGGCCATGAAGCTCGCCTTTGCCGATGTCTACCGGTATGTGGCTGAGCCCAATGGCATGCAAGTCACGGTCGAGGAGATGCTTGACGATGCCTATTTGGCCCAACGTGCTCGCTTGATCAATCCCCAAAAAGCGCAGGATTTCAAAGCCGGCAACCCGGCGAAGGGCGGCACCATTTACCTCACCACCGCCGATGAAAGTGGAATGATGGTGAGTTTTATCCAAAGCAACTATCTTGGATTTGGGTCGGGCTGTGTGGAGCCCCGCTTTGGCATCAGCCTTCAAAACAGGGGACACGGGTTTGACTTGCAAGCCAATGCACTCAACCCGGCCAACTTGGTGGCCCCCGGTAAACGCCCCTTTCACACCATCATCCCTGCCTTTTTGAGCAAGGAGGGTCAGCCCGTCATGAGCTTTGGTGTCATGGGGGCCAACATGCAGCCCCAAGGGCACATGCAAATGCTGGTTCGAATGCTGGACTATGGGCAAAGTCCCCAAGTCGCGTGTGACGCACCACGCTGGCGCTACAACGAAGGGTTGGAGATCAATGTGGAGAGCCAACTCAATGCTCAAACGCTCACAGACCTGCGTGGCTTGGGCCATGTAGTGGGTGTCATCAATGACAATTACCAAGACTTTGGGGCGGGCCAATTCATTTGGCGCATGGGAGACCCCAAGGTCGAGGGCTATGTCGCGGCCAGCGATGCGCGCAGAGACGGCTTGGCTGCAGGGTTTTGAGTGCAGACTTGAAGGTGCAGTCGACCCAGGTGTTGAGCTCCAAGTCGCAGCGCTTGCCTTTGGCTGGGATGGTGTTTGCGCTTCTCGGGGCGGTCGCCTTCAGCGGCAAAGCGATTGTGATCAAACTCAGTTACCGCTATGGCGTGGATGCAATGACGCTCATCATGCTGCGCATGCTCTTTGCATTGCCGTTTTTCTTGATCATGGCCGCATGGGCCGAGTACAAGGCTCGCAGGCCTCATGACTCGCATGCCACGGCGCCGCCCGCTTTTGAGGGGCGACCCGAGCGTCACTGGCGGGTGGTTTTGACGTTCAAGGACATGCGAGACATTGCCTTTTTGGGCTTCATTGGCTACTACTTTTCAAGCTTTTTGGACATCTTGGGTCTTCAATACGTGAGTGCCGGACTGGAGCGATTGATTTTGTATTTGAATCCAACCTTGATTCTTTTGTTGGGTTGGGTGTTTTTGAAGCGCCGAGTGAGCCCCAAGCGGTGTTGGGCCATGGGGGTCAGTTATGTGGGGCTGATGTTGGCCTTTGGCACCGAGCTCACCGTGTCGTCGAGCCACGTTTGGTTGGGTTCCGCATTGGTGTTTTTGAGTGCGATCACCTACGCGGTTTACCTGATGCTCAGCGAGAGACTGCTCGAACGCATCCAGTCGCTTCGCTTGGTGTCTTGGGCCAGTTGTGTGGCCTGTGTGTGTTGCGTGCTTCAGTTTTCTATTTTCCGTTCTTGGCAAGATTTGTCCCTGCCCATGGAGGTGTTGCAATTGGCCATGATCAACGCGACCGTGTGCACCGTCATGCCCATCTTCTTCGTGATGAAAGGCATTGAACACATGGGCGGAGCCATCACGGCACAAATCGGTATGATTGGCCCCATGTCCACGTTGCTGTTGAGCTTTTGGATGTTGGACGAACCCTTGAATGTTTGGATTGGTTTGGGAACGCTGCTTGTGCTGGCTGGCGTATTTTTAATGTCTCGATTGGGAGTGGAAAAATGAATTTTGGATTGTCCGGTAAATGGGCCTTGGTGTGCGGTGCTTCCAAGGGCTTGGGTTTTGGATGCGCCAAGGCTTTGGTGCAAGAAGGTGCTCATGTGGTCATTGTGGCCAGGCGGGCTGAACCCTTGGCGCAAGCGGTGACTGAGCTCCAAGCATTGAACCCGAAGGTGACGGTCTTGAGTGTGGCCACCGACATCACCACGGTTGAAGGTCGCGAGCAGGTGTGGTCTGTCCAAGGTGGTCCCAACAAAGCCTATGACATCGTGGTGACCAACGCTGGAGGTCCTCCCCCAGGAGACTTCAGGCAATGGGATCGCGATCAATGGATCAAGGCTGTCGACGCCAACATGCTCACCCCCATTGAGCTCATCAAGGCCACGGTGGACGCCATGAGCGAGCGTGGGTTTGGTCGCATTGTCAATATCACCTCAGGCGCCGTGAAGGCTCCCATTGACAACCTCGGGTTGTCCAATGGCGCGCGCAGTGGCTTGACTGGCTTTGTGGCCGGTTTGGCGCGCTCAGGCCAATTGGCGGCCAACAACGTCACCATCAACAACTTGCTCCCCGGTGCCTTTGACACGGACCGCATTCGTGAAACTCTCAAAGGTGCTGTGCAAAAAACTGGGCTCTCGATGGAGGAGGTGATGGGTCAGCGCATCAAAACCATTCCCGCCAACCGATTTGGCAACAGCGATGAGTTTGGTGCGACTTGTGCCTTCCTTTGCAGTGCGCAAGCGAGTTACATCACCGGTCAAAACATTTTGATCGATGGTGGCGCTTATAAAGGCACTTACTGAGGTTTGAGCGCTTGCAGTGCACCCGTCGATGGATGGGTTCAAAGCCGTCTGCCCTGATAAACTGGTGATTTATCCAATCATTCGCACACGCAGGGCCTGAGACCAGCGTGTGCAAACAAGTGCAAAAAAAGCTAATATCCACTTTGTTCAACCATTCACAAGTTGGCGTTTAGTGTCCTTTCATTTTTTTAGGAGTCTCTCGCATGTCCAAACTCGTCAAAGCCGTCATCATCGAACGCCACGGTGGTCCAGAAGAATTGAAATTGGTGGATTTACCAGTCGGAGAACCTGGCCCTGGTGAGATTTTGATTGAGCACAAGGCGATTGGTCTCAATTACATTGATGTCTATCAGAGGATGGGTCTGTACCCCATGGCCATGCCCCTCAAAATGGGCATGGAAGCGTCTGGGGTTGTGATGGCCGTGGGTGAAGGGGTGACCCACTTGAAGGTGGGAGACCGAGCGGCCTATGCCAGTCAACCGCCTGGGAGCTACTGCGAAGCGCGGGTGATGCCCGCCAAGACCGTTTGCAAATTGCCCGACGCCATTGATTTCGAGACGGGTGCGGCCATGATGCTCAAGGGCTTGACCGCGCAATATTTGCTCAACCGCACCATGCCCCAAGGCGGGCTCAACAAGGGTGACTTTATTTTGTTCCACGCCGCTGCAGGCGGTGTGGGTTTGATCGCTTGCCAGTGGGCAAAGGCCTTGGGGCTTCAACTCATCGGCACGGCTGGCTCTGACGCCAAATGTCAATTGGCCAAGACCCATGGTGCAAGCCATGTGATCAATTACAGCACCGAAGATTTTGTGTCCCGAGTCAAAGAGATCACGGGCGGTGTTGGGGTGAAGGCGGTCTACGATTCGGTGGGCAAGGATACATGGTCCAAGTCACTCGACTGTTTGGCACCATTTGGGTTGATGGCCAGTTTTGGCAATGCCTCTGGCCCTGTGCCCGATATGTCACCCGGCATGTTGGCCGCCAAGGGTTCGATTTATGTGACCCGCCAAACCTTGTTCACCCACATCGCAACGCGTGAGACCACACAGCTCATGGCCGATGATTTGTTTGACAAGGTCACGCGTGGCTTGGTGCACATCCCCATCGATCAGCGTTATCCACTCGCAAAAATTGAACAAGCCCATCGCGACTTGGAAGCCAGAAAGACCACGGGTTGCACCATTTTGACCTTGTCTTGACACTGGTCAGTGTTGTGACTTGATGCGCCAGGCTCCTCTAGGGCCTGGCTTTTTTTTGGGTGATTTTGATCAATTCATCCACGATCAAACACAGGGCGCCCAGCGTGATGGCGCTGTCGGCCGCGTTGAAGGCGGGGAAGTGCCACGCTTGCCAGTGAAAGTCCAAAAAATCGACGACATACCCCAAACGCAATCGGTCGATCACATTGCCAATGGCGCCTCCCATGATCATGGCCAATGCGAATGAAAACAGCTTTTCAGTGGCATTGGACCTCAAGAGCCACACCATCATGGCGCTTGCCAAAACACCGAGGGCCGAGAAAAACCAGCGTTGCCATCCTTCTTCGGAGGCCATGAAAGAAAAGGCCACGCCAGTGTTGTGCACGCGAATGAGATTGAAAAAATCGGTGACGTCGTGTCCACCACCCCAAAGAAAGGCATCCAAGATGAGGCCCTTGGTCCACTGATCAATGCCCACCACCACCACGGATAACGTGAGCCACATCCACCAGGGTGCAATAGCGCTCAAGGGCTTGGGGGTGACGTTGCTTGTGTTCGTGCTCATGCTCATGCAAACAATCTTTTCTCGCCACTCCCAAACAGATTGTGTGAGCAGCGCAGACACAAAGTGGGGTGTGCCGTGTCTTGGCCGACATCGGCTTGGTAGTGCCAGCAGCGCTCGCATTTGGCATCGGGACTTGGCATCACCTTCACTTCGGGCTCTGCGTCCTTTGTGGGATGGGGCAACAGTTCGACCTTGGAGGTGATGAAGACAAACTTCACGTCCTCCTTCAAGGTAGACAAGAGCGCCAGGTCACTCTCGCCCAAGTGCAGTTGCACCTGCGCTTGCAGTGATGCACCCACCAAGGACGCACTCCTCAAGGTTTCGATCTCTTTGTTCACCAGGTCACGGATGAATCGAATGCGACTCCATTTGGCAAGCAGCAATTCTGAGCTTGGCAGTGGCAGATAGGTCTCTTGGAAAATCGAGCTCTCATGGCCCAAGAGGCGCCAGGCTTCTTCGGCGGTGAAACTCAAAAAAGGCGCCATCAAACGCAGCAAGGTTTGGGTGATGTGCCAAAGGGCTGTTTGCGCGCTCTTTCGGGCGTGTGAATTTTGTGCAGTGGTGTACAGGCGATCTTTCAAGATATCGAGATAAAAGGCGCCGAGCTCCTCTGAACAATAAATTTGCAATTTGCCCACCACGGGATGGAACTCATATTGACCAAAGAGGCCGCCTTCATAGACCTGTGTCTTGGGGTTCAAATGTCCTGCGATTTCACTTTGCAATTGCGCCAATCGTTGAATGGCGTATTGGTCGATTTCAAGCAAGCCTTCTAGGGGGACTGCTTGAGTGGCGTGGTCAAAGTCACTCACATTGGCCAACAAAAACCTGAGCGTATTTCTGATGCGACGGTAGGCGTCCACCACGCGCGCCAAGATCTTGTCATCGATGTTGAGGTCGCCCGAGTAATCGGTGGAGGCCACCCATAACCGCACGATCTCGGCGCCCAGTTTGTCGCTCACCTCTTGCGGTGCCACCACATTGCCCAAGGATTTGCTCATTTTGCGGCCCTGTCCATCGGTGGCAAAGCCGTGGGTCAGGAGGCCTTTGTAGGGCGCTCTGCCGTAGAGGGCGCAGCCCAGTAACAAGGAGCTGTGAAACCAGCCGCGGTGCTGATCATGGCCTTCGAGGTACAAATCGGCCTCGGGTCCGTGTTCATGAAAGGGGGGTGAGGCGTAGGCGTGCAAATGGGATCCACGCAAGACGTGCTCAAATGTGGAGCCGGAGTCAAACCAGACTTCCAAAATATCGGTGCTCTTGGTGTAAAGCGTGGCCTCCTGGGGACCCAAGACGTCTTCACAACTCAAGCGCGACCAGGCCTCAATGCCCCCTTGCTCGATCACTGCGGCGGCTTGGTCCACAATCTCCAAGGTGCGTGGGTGCAACTCCCCACTGGTGTTGTGGATGAAAAAAGGCAAAGGCACGCCCCAACTGCGCTGCCTGGAGATGCACCAGTCCGGGCGAGAGGCAATCATGTCTCTCAGTCGTGCTTTGCCGTTGGCTGGGTAAAACGAGGTCTGCTCGATGGCGTTCAACGCGAGTTCTCGCAGACTCTCTGTGGGCTTGTCTTGGGTAAAAATGCCGTCGCCGTGATCCATGCGAATGAACCATTGCGCGGCAGCGCGGTAAATCACCGGTGTTTTGTGGCGCCAGCAGTGCGGGTAGCTGTGAGTGATGGGGTGTGTGGACATGAGCCGCCCAGCCTCTTTCAAGCGCTCAAGAATATGGGGGATGGCCTTCCAGATGTGCTCGCCGCCAAAGAGGGGGAAATCACTGGCGTAAACGCCATTGGGTTGCACGGGATTCAAAATCTCATCGATGGTCATGCCGTGAGACACACAGCTGTTGAAGTCATCCACACCGTAAGCCGGCGCAGAGTGCACAATGCCCGTGCCCTCCGTGGCCGTCGCGTAGTCGGCCAAATAGACAGGAGACATCCGATTGAATCTTGCGTCCACCTCGGCCAGGGGGTGCAAGAATTCAATGTGTTCAAGCGTTTGTCCAAGCGTGGTGGCCACAACGCTGCCCGTCAAGCCCCAGCGCTCAAGGGCCACGTCCACCAAGTCCTTGGCCACCAACAGGAGGCCTTTGGCCGTGTCGACCAAGGCGAATTCAATCTCGGGGTTCAAGTTGAGGGCTTGGTTGGCGGGAATGGTCCAAGCGGTGGTGGTCCAGATCACGGCGAAGGCTTGCTTGCTGAGGTCGCTCAGTCCGAATGCCTTGGCCAATCGGTCCGGTTGAGCGCATAAAAATGCCACATCCAAGGTGTCACTTTTTTTCTCGGCATACTCGATTTCGAACTCCGCCAAGGAGGATCCGCAATCAAAACAGCAATACACGGGCTTTAAGCCTCGGTACACAAAACCGCGTTCAATCACCCGTTTGAAGGCGCGCAACTGACCCGCCTCGTTTTGTGGGTCCATCGTCCGGTAGGGGCGGTCCCAGTCACCAAGCACACCCAAGCGCTTGAAGTCCTCGCGCTGTTGGTTGATCTGTTCGTTGGCAAAGGCGCGGCTTTTGGCCTGCATGTCGTCGCGACTCAATTTGCGGCCGTGGAGTTTTTCAATCGCATTCTCAATGGGCAATCCGTGGCAGTCCCAGCCTGGGATGTATTGCGCATCAAAGCCCGCCAATTGACGGCTTTTGACGATCATGTCTTTGAGCACTTTGTTGAGTGCGTGTCCAATGTGCAACTTGCCATTGGCATAAGGTGGGCCATCATGCAAGACAAACAAAGGCGCACCGACTCTGGCCATTCGGAGTTTTTGGTAAGTCCCCTCACTGGTCCATTGCTCAGCCCAAGCGGGCTCGCGCTTGGGCAAGTCTCCACGCATGGAAAAGGGGGTTTCTGGCAAATTGAGCGTGGTTCTGTAGTCTGCGGACTGGGTCATGGGTGTCGTGCCAAAAAACAAAGGCGTTGAAGCTCCATTCAGAGCTTGGGCGGGTGCGTGTTGTAGGGATTGAATTAGTTAAAAAGTTCCCACTCCATTATAAGCGCCCACTCGAGGGGGACGCGACTTTTTAAGCGGCGCTGGATTGGCCGTGTTGGGCATGCCACTGAAGGGCGTCGGCGCAGTCTTTGGCGATGCCCGATTCAAGAGCCGCCAAGCTCTCGTACTTGAGCTCGTCATGCAATTTGTGCAACAGTTCAATCTGAACAACCCGACCATAAGCACCCTCTAGGCCGAGTGACGTGGGCCAACTCAGGCAGTGGGTTTCGAGCAAAATTTGGCCTTGATTTTTATCGGTCGGGCTCAGACTCGGGCGCACGCCAAAGTTGGCCACGCCCGCCAGCGGCTCTTGAGTCAGGCCATGGACATTCACCACAAAAATACCTTGGGTGGCCGCGCGTTGGGGTCGAAAGCGCACATTGAGCGTGCGTGCATTGAGACTTCTGCCCAGCTGACGCCCATAAACGACATGGCCGGAGATGCTGTAAGCGCGCCCCAGGAGCTTTTGTGCCACGTCCATTTGCCCTTGCTCCAGTGCTTGCCTGACGGCAGAACTCGAGACCCGCACCAAGGCACTGTGGCCGCTGCCGGCGTTGTTGGCGAGAGGAACACCATGGAGCTCTTGGGTGACAGGGATGGCAATCTCGTAGCTGTTCATTTTGGCCACGTCAAATCCCAGTTGAGAGCCAACGCGGCTGAGCATGGCGTAGTCACCCGAACGCTTGGCGCCAAATTTGAAGTCGTCCCCCACGAGCACATATTTCACACCCAGGCCTCTCACCAAGACTTGATCGACGAAGTCATGTGCGCTCAGCGCGGCCAATTGGGCATCAAAGCGAAGCACCACGCATTGGTCGATTCCGCAGCGCTCTAGCTCGGCCAGTTTGTCGCGCAAATGGGTGATTCTGGCAGGAGCGTTTTGGGGCTTGTTTTGCAAGGCGGCAAAGTAATCTCTGGGGTGGGGCTCGAATGTGAGCACGCAACTGGGCACCCCGCGGTGGCGGGCCTCAGAGCGCAACGTGGCCAGCATGGCTTGGTGTCCACGGTGTACCCCGTCAAAATTGCCCACCGTGAGCGCACAAGCGTTCGCCAGTTGTGGGTGATGAAAGCCTCTAAAAATTCTCATGTTCAAGGTCTTGTATGTCAAAGGTGACGCTAACCGTCACAAAAACAATGTATATTGTCTCTGATCGCAGGGAGAGTTTGGATAAAACTTGGAATTGGCCCTGAATGATGTTTGAGAGTATCGTGGTTTTTGGCGTCGAGGTGTCTGGGCGAGTCCTTGACTGGGCGGACCAGCGCTTCGTTGAATGTTGATCTTCATCGGAGGCCTGCATTGAAAGTTTTGAAACTATCGGCCCAAGGACTTCCCCAGTCTTGGATTAGCCTTGAACAAGCGGTGATTCATTACGCGTCCCACGATGTGAGGTGGGAGGCGGGTGCCAAGGTGGCGATTTTCAGAGGCGGCCACAATGCCATCACCGGCCAACAATCGGTGATTGAGGTCAACAGCATCATTGGCACGCGTGGTGTGCCCAACATCAACCCCTTTGAGTTGAGACCAGGCCTTACCAATAGCAAGCTGTTTGCCAGAGACCGCAACGTCTGTGCCTATTGCGGGGGCTTGTTCACTGAGCTTGAACTCACGCGCGAGCACATCATCCCGTTTGCTCAAAAAGGCCCCGATACGTGGATGAATGTGGTGACAGCGTGTCGCTCTTGCAATCACCGCAAAAGCTCGCGCACCCCAGAGCAAGCCCGCATGCCCTTGCTCTACACACCCTATGTGCCCACCTTGTGGGAGGATTTCATTTTGCGCAACAGGCGCATTTTGACAGACCAGATGGAATTCTTGATGGCCCATTTGCCCAAGAATTCAAGACTCATTGCCTGATCAGCAAAAATGCACCAGCAAAGATCAAAGGCGCTTGCGTTTGCATCACATGGTAGGCTGGTTTTTCGTTTTTTCTAGCCAATCTTGAATCACTTTGGGGTAGAGCACGTGCTCTTGGGTGAGCACCCGTTCAGCCAGTGTGGGGGCGGTGTCACCCTCCAACACCGGCACCACGGCTTGGTCGATGATGGCCCCAGCATCCAGTTGAGTCGTGACCCAATGCACCGTGGCGCCGTGGAACTTGCAGCCCGCTTGCAGCACCCGTTCATGCGTGTGCAGCCCCGCAAAGGACGGCAATAAACTGGGGTGAATGTTGATCATTTTGTTGGCGTAGCGCTCGACAGTCGCTTCACTCAAGATGCGCATAAAACCAGCCAACACCACCAAGCAAGGCTGCTGCGAATCGATGGCTGCACAAAGATCCTTTTCAAACGCGTTTCTTGCTTCACCTCGTGACAAGTGGGGGTAAGCCTTGTGCGACACGACCTGCGTATTCAATCCCAACTCTTTGGCCCAGGCCAAGCCTGTTGAGTCTGGATCCGAACTCAGCACCAAACTCACACGGGCTTGGTAACGCTCGAGCCAACGTTGGCTCTGGCACTGGCGCACAATGGCCTTCATGTTGGAGCCTGAGCCCGAAATCAAAATGACGAGATTGTTCATGCGAATGAGGGTGTCTGTGAAGAAAAGGCTCAACCAATGGGCGAGTTCAAGGCTTGGCCGATTGCATGTGCACCGCAGGTGATGACGGTGTTTTCATGTGCGCTCATCAAGCCTCATCGATTGGTGAGAACCGTGCAATGGACTGGCCATTCACCTCGACTTCTTCAAAGAACATGCGGGCAGGGCGCACCCACAAGAGGCCCGTTTGCAAGTTCCTGTAGGCCACCAGGGTCTCCAAGGTTTCGCTGTGCAGGGCCATTTCCAAGACTTCGTAGAGGCCGCCCTTGTAGTGGCGGTAGCGCTTGGGTGAAATAAAGAGTTCGGGTTGGGGGTTGGAGGGGTTCATGGATGAGAGAATACACCCATATGCATCC
>Ga0114964_10001041_pt1 | contig 20496 bp, 36 predicted proteins | sample C_131016_MF_Meta_FD_92638 | JGI IMG/M metagenome (GOLD analysis project Ga0114964, IMG submission 92638) | Freshwater microbial communities from Lake Croche, Canada to study carbon cycling - C_131016_MF_MetaG | ecosystem: Environmental > Aquatic > Freshwater > Lake | place: Lake Croche, Canada...
TAAAACTATTAATACATGCTCTGCTAAATACAAAGCATTGAAAACTCCTAGGTTTTCTACTAATTCTTCTACTTTTTCTTGTGGTGTCATAATGTTTGTTTAAATGCTTCTATAATTTGTGGAACCATAGCTCTCACTTCCCTTGGTACTCTTTGAAAAAACCATCTCACATCTATTTCATATTCATATCCATTTGGATCTACACCTTGTGGATGTATAAGCCAAAATTTATGTTCAATTCCATCATGTGTAATAAATCCTTCTCTCCAAATTTCTGTAAAACTTGGTTCTTTATTAATTACTATTTGATTCATAACTCTATTTCATCAGGATTCCATGCATAAGAATACAATCTATAATCTTTTCCATTAGCAATTTTACTTTTTAACTTAGCAGATATTCTAATACAAATATTTTCTAACTGCTCTGGTGTTAAAGTCATTTTATCACTATTGTGAATTATTTCCATGTTTTCATTTTTAATAACACAGCTATTCACCTCATAATCTCTCACTGATACAGTGGCATCATCATTCATTTTTGTTACTTCTTTTCTCATAATAAATTTTCTTTAATTAATATTTCTTTTACTTTTTCTATAAGGTCTTCTATAGACCCATCATTAATAATTTCATAATCAAATTCTGCATCATCAAGAGCTATTTCGCTTGGATGAAAACTTAATGGCATCTCTTTATATTCACCTGTATGAGGATTAGTATAACCATGTGGTCTAACCACTCTTATAGTAATACCTTTTCTTTCTTTTACAGCATCCATCTCATTAGGAAATCTCATATCTGTAATAATCCAGTTAGGATATTCTAATTTTTCATTTACACTTGGTATTGGACCATTTTGTTTGTTATTATATTTAATTTGTTCTTCTGTTAAAGGATAATAAATAATATCTTTTTTATAATCAGCAAACAAAGCATTCACCCATACATTTGTATGTAATCCATCACGCATTGCTTCTGTACCAAGTTTTTGAAGAAATTCTCTAACAGACATAAGTTCATTAAATTGAACATCTTTAAATACAGGAACAGCATTTAATGGATTTACTCTTACAGTGCCCCATTGTTCTCCAAGAAGACTTTTTTTAAATTCTTGGTCTTCAAATAATTCAACAGGAATTCCAGAAAGTATTGAACCAATCAATTTTAGCTTTCCTGCAAACTTTTTAATTTCCCAATCAGATACATAGTGTTGATCAAAGTTTCTTAAATTAGAACCTCCTCCTTTTTGTAAAAATTCTGTATAAGTTCTATGTCTAGAACTATTTGAATCTCCACATTCACTAGTTAGATATTGAATAATACTACCTACAGTGTCTTTTCCACTACCAATTTTTCCATTAATACCTATTATCATTTTATTAATTTTTTAAAATCTTCATTAATTCTTTCCAAGAATGTTTTTTCACCATCATCTCCTGATAGTAACCAATCTATTCTTTGTATATAGATTTGAGCTATTCTAACAGCTTTTGCAGCTTTCTTAAACTGTTCTAAAACTTCTTCATTATATTCATAGTGGTATCTGTCTTCTGGATATTTATTGTACCAGTCTTCATCATACCAACTATTTTCTTTAAGTTCTTCTTCAGATTTAAGTTTACCATTTTTTTCAATTAACTCATCTATGTCCTCTGCTATATCAGTAAATCTATACTGTATATAGTCCCAATGCCCTCCACTCATATTCCTAATAATTTAATGATTTTTCTAAATGTGTTAATGTCTTTGCATTCTAAAGAACTCCAAGTAAGTTTAGTTCTTGTATATTCATCATCTAAACCATAAAAATATAATTTAGTAAAATGAACTCTATGTTCTGTAAAATCACATGTTAATTCACATCCTTCTTCTTTAGTCCCTTTTTGAAATATACAAGCTCCTTTAGGATAGATTTGAATTAATTCCCATCCTTCAGCTTCTATTTGTTCTTTATTTAGATAGAGAACTCTAATAGTTTTTTTATCTAAAGCAATTGATACATGAAGAATATCTGAAGGATATTTAATAGTACATTCTCTCCATTTAACTTCATCATCTCTAATTCCTTCTGGAAGAAATCTACCAAACTCATCAATTTGTAAACCTTGACTAAATTTCTCATACACTACTCCAACGTAAAAATCTTCTATATCTGGAGTAAAATATTTATTTTCCATTTGTTTTCTTTTTTAATTGTTTTTCTTTTAATGTTTTAACATCGTGGCAGCTCACACAAAGCACCTGAAGATTATCTTGTTCACAGAACAATCTTTCAACAAACAGAGGTAAGTCTCGTGCACAGTTTAAACTTCCTGCTGGAATTATGTGGTCCACGTTGATTTGTTTTTCTGGATGCCATTTCTTACACTTCTTACATTGGTATTCATACTTCTGACGTTTATTAATTCCTTTGTAATCTCTACGTGCATTCATTTTACATACTGATATGGGCTTCCACCATCTACTCTTCTGTCTCAAAGCACTCCTAATAAAGCTCCAAAATGCTGCTTCACTCATTGTACCATTACATCTTGTCTTTGGGACCAATACTCTCTTTGCCATATAGTTATAATTAAGTTTTGTCCCAAATTTAATGAATATTTGGGACAAAACTATATTAATTATTATTTAATTGTAACTACTCTGTCTTTAATCTTAGCTTTCATCTCATTAAGACTATTAACAATGTTAGCTATTTCTGTAGCAGAGATACCTGGCATGTTGAATTCATACTTTCTAGACTCAGCTGCAAATCCTTCTTTAGCTTTCTCAGCAAGAGATTCTAATTCACGAATAGCATATTGCTCATCTAATTGTAAGAAATCAAAACTTTTATCATTCATAATCTGATCTGCTTCAGCAACAGTGGTAAGCATAAATGGAAGATATTCCCAACATCTACCTTTTTCTGTACCAATACCTACAACTTTCATAGGATTATGAAGAGTCATAACACTGGTATCACCACAAAGAACATAAGGAGCTGTATATCCTGCAAAATGTAATCCTGCTGTAGCACAATCTTGTGTACTCCAGTTACACTCTTCTTTAGGCATATTAACCACTTGACCTATTCTGATATCAAATGTTTTACTCCAGTTATCAGTGAATCTATTTTCTTCTCTATTAGGAAGATCTAAATATAATTCAGTTAATCCACCAATTCTTTGTCCATGATCTACAGGAACATCTACAGTGTATGTACGTTCTTCCACTTCTCCTGAACCATCACATACATCACAATCTGTCCAATCATCTTTCCAATCATCACTACAACCACAATCATCCCATCCACCATCACCTAAACATTCAGGACATTCTGTAGATGTATGAGTTTCAGTAGTTGTTAATGCAGAATCATGTACAAGTTTATATTCTCCATCTTGTAAGAAAATAGTGTAATAGTCTGGATTTTTCTTCCATACAGCTTTCACCTTGTTATATGCATTACTTACAAAATGAACTAATTCTGGAGAACCATGAAGAGTTACAACATTTCTAAGAGCTACAAAGAATCCTTGTTTAGTAATTTTAAAACTATTCTCTGATAAGAATCTATATAGTTCATTAGCCACTTCAGCTCTTGGGTTTAAACAACACCACATAAAGAAGTTTTTATGAGCCATGTAATCATCATCATCATGTAATGCTTGTTGATATGATTTATCACCAGCAGGTTGTTGTCCCACTCTATCAACTATTTCAATAAATTTCTCAACAAGCAATTGAGGCATACTTCTAGATGTACCAGTAAGATAGACACTATTATCTTTTACAGTGAAATCATCAAAATCTGCAAGTAATTGAATTCCTTTTTGTAAAGCTTTGATTCTAGCTGCTTCAGCTCTCACCTTCTCTACATCATTTGCCACTTCTTTAGAAGCTACAATAGCATGTATTTCATGCACACTTCTTGCATTAGAGATGGCATAGAAATCTTCTTCTGTTGCTCCAGGTTTACTTAAAATGTTTCCATCATTTAACACTACAGTGAGAGTATCATTTACCAATTTAAGATTGATGTAAGGTTTTACATATTCTTCCTTATCAACATCATAATCATTACCTGTTTGTTCTTGTTCAATAAGACTTTCTAATTTGTTAGTTACCACTTTAGTTATTGCGTTTTCTGCTGTTTGCTTGAACCAGTCAAGACTTAAAAATTTGTTTTTCATTTTTATTTAATTTTAATTGTTACTTTTTAATGAGAGGGACACGAATGTCCCTCTGTGTTAATTTAATCTTCTTCGTCATTGATAAATTCACAATGCTCTTTGCAATCTGGACATATATCTATGTCATTTGCATACTCTGAGTATGCTCCACAGCAATCACTATACATAATTAATTTATTAATTGTTCAACATCTTCTTCTGTTAACACTTCTTCATTGATTCTAATGTTGTAGTGTTTTAGGTTTACTCTGTGTTTGTAATACTTGAATAAGTCAGTCATTACACCTACCATTTGATCATTTTCACTAAAATATCCTGCTCTAGAGCATAAAGGATTCAAGAATGTAAGCTTATTGAATATGTCTAACATTTCTAAATACTCAGGATAGATGTTCATGTCAAACAATTTATGTTCTTCAGCCACTGCTAACATAGCCACTTTTAAAGATCCATCGCTATCATAATAATGTGTGCGTTTGTAATCCATTAGTATTCTTATTTTATCAGCAAGATCTTTAGATACAAATTCTATCTGATCCACTCTGTCAAAGATGTATCTGTAATTACTCATCATGTCATTGATTAACATTGATGTGATTATTCTCTTAAATGGTGCGTTTTTTCCCTCCATAAATTTATCATATGATATTAAATTGTGTATTTCTAATTGTTCAACTATTTTAAGTTCTCTTGCAGAAAATGTAATTACTTCCATCTTTTGTCTTTGCATCACACCATATAAAGCATCAAGCTTTAAGTAATCATCATGATGAGCATAAACTTTTAAGTGTTTAGCACTTGCAAGATCTTCTAACTTATATAGTTGAGAATCAAACTTACATTTTCTACCATCATTCCATCTCATTAACTCTACACCTTTTTTACCAACAATTTCTCCTTGTATTTTAAGTCTTTTACTAGATGTTCCAATGGTAGCCATTTTAATTTTCTTTCTACTATCAATAAAAGATTGTGGTACAACTAAATTATCAAGACTAATAAATTGCTTTTCAATCAAAGACATAATGTATTGATATTCTTTAATTACATCTCTCCATTGATCTTTTGGATAATTAGAAAGTTTTAGTAAGTGATAATAAGTATAAATATTAAATTTACCTGGAACACCTAATTTCATAGGAGCAGATCTTTTAACAATATAAGTATATTCACTCTCTGTACATGTAGCTCTTAAATAATCTTTCTTGATACCAGGCACTCTATCTTCATACATCCACACTTTAGCATTTCCATTACATATAGATTCTAAGTTATATCCCCATATATAATGTTTATCTGTGTTTTGCATTCTTTTATATCTCAATAAAAACTTAGAAGGAAATGCATCAACTAACATGTTTTGTTTGTATGTTCTGTATAACTCTGGAAAGTTAATTAATTTAACACCATCTATCTGTGGAACAGAAATTGGCACTTGAGAAAATTTAATAAAAGTATCAATTCTTTGTTGAGTACCATTAGCCATTGTAATCTTATGACCATTCTTTTCTAAATAGTTTATTACAGAATTAATATCATTACCTTCACTTAATTGTTCATTATATTTAGTAACAAAATAATCTGCTACATTACTAAGCTTAGTTAGAATGATTTGTTTAGCCTCTTGTGTATATCTTAAAGATTCTCTATTAGGTGTTGGATATAGCCCATCACTCAATGAAAATCTAAGAGCTACAGGGAAATTAATTGAATCTATACCAAGTTTAACAAAGTCTAAAGGATAATATACATTGTCTAAACATATATGTAATTTATCATCTGTAGACATTTCAGAAAATTGAAAATGTGTATGTCTAGAAATAACAAAATCATTACTAATATATATGTCATCTGGTACATCAAAATATACACTTTCGAAATAACACAATTGCTCTTTAATCTTCTTCTCAAATTGATATCTATCACTATATTTAACAGGAATAATAATCTTTACACCATTACCTTCTGTTGTAGGCATTTCATATAAAAGATCAATAGTGTTAGTATCTTCTCCTTCATACATCATATACTTACGTTCTATTCCATCTTTTCTACATACAAAATAGAAACTAGATGAATAAGCAAGAGGTGCTTTGAAACCAAGACCCATCATACCAAGCTCAGTGTTACTTTCACGCTTAGTAGATTTACCATACTTACTGATAATGTTTTTTACATCATCAGCATCAAGACCAACACCAAAATCTTCAACACAAAACTCATAGTTATATGCTGTAGAAGATTTAAATGATACAATGATAGGAGTGTCCACTCCAGCTCTTCTATGACTATCTAGTGCATTAGATGCACATTCTCTGATAGTCGAACCTATGTCATCAGAATATAAATTCTTACTTAACATCTGCATCAATACTTGTGCAGAATCTAAGTCTAGTGACATTCCTATACTCTCTTGTGATTGTCCTTCTAATAGGACATTGCTTTCTGTTTGTTTTTCTAAAATCATTTTGCTTTAATTTAATTGTTGTTTTCTCTTTTTACTAACCAAATATTTCTATAATTAAAATCTATATATCCTTCTTTATTATGATCTTCTCCTTTTAGTGTATTTGGTTTTTGCCATCCACCTGTATCTATAAAAGAACATTTAATACTAGAATATTCAGCACCTCTCCATTTAGGAGCTTTAGCTTTTTTTAATGGTCTAAGAAGTTTTACATATCTTAAATAACCATTTCCATGAATGATCACTTCATCTCCTTGTTCTAATTCTTCAACTGTAATTTCTCTGTTTTCCATAATTTATAATGATTCAATTAATTCTGTTTTTGTTTTAAATATTTCATTTTGATAAAATGTAGGACTTTTTCCATTATATCCTTCAATAGTGTATCTATCTTGATAAGTCATAATTTTCATTATTTTACCTGGATCAACTTCATAAATAACACATTCTGTTGGTTTATTGCCAATCATAATCCATACAACATCTCCTGGATCAAATTTTGTTTCTATTTTCATAATTTTTAACTTAATAATGATACTTTCTCTAATAACTCTTTTGTTGCTCTAGCAATCATTTTGTCTTTAACTTGTTGTTGTAGACCAGCATTTAATCCTTTTCTAACATCATATATGCTGTCATGTCTAAGTTTGGAAACTTGTTTAGCACCATGACGATCTTTTTCCCACTCAGATGGAACATATAAATAACTACCATCATAATCTCCATTGTCTTTAAGAAATTGTGTTATCTTATCTGTTATGTTAGTTACAAATGCATCAATTTGATCATCTATTTTTTTTTCTATTAATTTGTCTATTTGACCTGTTGTTGTTTCTGCCATGTTTTTTAATTTTTAATTGTTAAAAGGGTACTTCAATATCAAGCCACATAATTGTTTCTTCATTTGATTCCCATACCCATGAATTTATTTCTTTAAATACTCCATTTGTTTTCCATTTGTTACCAAAAATTGGTAATTCTAATGAATAACAATAATTTGATTGTTCCATTAAAGGCATATATTGTTTACTTCTTCCTAAAAATAATATAGGAACTCCTGTATATGCAATTATGTCTTTTAATAAATACTCAATAAAAGGTTTCCATATCTTATTATGGCCTTTTTCAGCATCTTTCTCAATAGTTAAGCTACTTGGTATCATTAATACACCTTGAGACGTTAAATAGTCTAATTCATAAGTGTGTATAATATCTAAGTTTAATCCATTGTAAAGTTCATTTTCAATTCCATTATAAAATTCTTTTAAATCTGGTTGTAATCTAGTACTAGCACCAAATAATACACCTGTATCAATAGGACTACCATCAACAAAAGAATTATATGGATTTTCACCAATAATTACACATTTTAATTCATCAAGACTAGTCATTTTAAATGCTCTAAATAAACAAAAAGAAGAAGGAGCTATTTCAGCTCCCTCAGCTTTTCTAGATTTAAGAAAATCATATATATTATTACATTCTTCACTTTCTATAAATCTTTGTATTTTAGCATGCCAACTAGGATGGAATTTATCTTTAAATTTCTTCCATTCCATTTTCTCTGCTATCTACAACATTGAACATACCTGTAACTTCAACATTGTTATTTTCATATCTATAAAACTCTCCAAAATCTGTATCATCTAACCCTCTATCCATAGCTGCTCTATCTTGTCTAGTAAGTTCATGACCTGCTATTTGTTTTCTAGTTTTATTCTTTTTATCATACTCATTGAAAAATACATCAATGGTAAGATTTCCAACTTTAATTTTTTGATTCATTTTATTCTTTTATTAAATCCATAATTGATTGTTTACATAATTCTATTTCATGTGTAGGAGAACCCCCTTCTTCTATTTCATCTTGACATAAAGAAATAAAATTCCATATTTCATAAAACTTTTTTGGGTGAGTATCTTTATACTTTTTAGCCCATTCTATTAACTCTTCCATTATACAGTAAATAATTCTAATTGATTTGCTACTACAGGTTTAAAATCTATTGAAGGAAGACTAATAATTCCTGCTTGTTCTGTAAAGAAATTATGTGCATCAATATGATTGTTCATCCAAAGACTTGGATGCACTTCTTTCATTGCAAATGTTGTGAATTGATATAATTCCCACAATGAATTAGGAGCACCATAATCATGTGTTGGAGCATCTAATTCTTTTCTAATAATATTTAATTGTGTAGATTCAATAAACTCTTGTTCAATTATCATACGTCCAATTAATTCAGCTTGAGTTTTTCTATCTATTTGAATAGTTTTCATAAGATCTCTTTCAGCTTGCATTCTAGTAAACATTTCTCCTGCTTGAGATATATACTCAGTAATAGCTTGTGGTGTAAATGTTTGGATTTCTCCTTGATGTTTCTTTTTAAATGAACCATAATCACCACTTACACAGCCATTACTACAAATAAATATTTTAGTACCAATAGCAAACTTTAATGATAATGATTTATCATAACTATTTTGCCAACCAATTTGTAACTGCATTTCATTATCAGCTACATTTTTAATTGTAAATTTACCATTAGCCACTTTACCTTCTCTTGCACTTGTATATAATTCTTTATCAAGAGTAAAACCTGCTTGATGAATACTTTCAAGTGTAAGATCCATTAATTGTGTGTGAGAAATTGGTTTGTAAGTTTTTGTAGCCATAGGTACAGCTGCATGACTTAAAAGTTGTTTTGTTGTATTATAAGTTTCCATAATTTTTTTTTATTATAATGTTAATGATATTTTTCTATTAAAGAATTTTGTAAGAATTGCTTCTAGATTTTCTATTCCTATACATTCAACTTCATCATTTTCTGTAGTTGATAACCATTCAATGTTTTCTTGAATTTCCTTTTCGAGTATTTCTAACTCATTATCTGTACATCTCATATTAATTTTTTCTTTTTTAAAATTTTTTCTATTGTGTTCATTCCATAATCTTTTGCAAGATCAGCCCAATCTTTAATACCATCTGATAAATAACTTCTAGGAACATTTACATAATCAAAATCAAATATTTCTGTTATTTGTTTTGAATTCTTTACTCCTGTTGGATCACTATCAAAAGATAATATTTGTTTATTTGAATTTGCTTTTAAATATTTTACATTTTCATCAGAGAAACAAGAAATTCCTTCATTCTGCACTGCACAACAACATGGAAATACTTTTTTCATCACCATGTAATCTTTTTTACTTTTATTAATGAATGCAACATCACAATCTTTGATGTCTTCTTTACCATCCATTGCTGTAATAGGTACATTATTAGGAATCCATTTAAACTTTGGGTCTATATATGGTCTATATATTTTCCAATGACCATCATATAAATAACCAAATCTAAGTTCTGTTTCTTTTAATGGGAATAATCTTCTATTAAGAAACACTTTACTAATAGCATATACATTGTTAGCTTTAAGATCTTCAATATCTTGGTGATATTGATTCCAATAAGATAATTCTTCAGTAGTAAATTTTCTAGTTACCACTTGTACTAATGAATACTTTTTACCTATTTCATCAGGTTGTTTATATTCACTCACTATCTTTTTGTAATCACCAACTATTCCTGTAGATATACCCAAACTAAAATCTCTATCTATTAATTTAAGAGCTTCTAAAAATGTTAAACCATGTAACATTTGTACAAAATTAAAACAGTTACCTCTTTTACTTGTATCAGCAAAATCTATGAAACTAACATTACCATGTTTAGTTCCAATAACAAAAGAAGGATTATCATCTTTTCTAAAAGGACTATGAGTAGCAACATTTAATTTCCAATTTGTTTTAGGCATATACATTTTAAAAACATCATATTCTGATATTTTCTCAAGTATTGCTTCACCAGTTAATTTAACTCTGTGTTCTCCTTTTATACTCATAATAAAAAAGCCTCCCATTTCTGAGAGGCTTATTTTTTAATTAACAATTAATAATCACTATCCTCTTCAGACAAATGTGTAGCATCAGATGCTACTAAATTATCATCAGGGTTGTATTCTGCAAGTTCATTAAATGAATAATAATCTTTACATCCATACTCACCTGTTACATTAAGAACAAATCTTTCATGTGGTTTAAGGTCTTTAGACTTTTTAGAAGCAAGAGCACTAATAGTTTTTGAATTAGTGTAATCTACAAGTTTAAAGTTTTTAAGAGTGTAAGCAGGAAGAAATGCTTTGTTATAAATTCCTTGATACTCTTTAACTTCTCCTTCTTTTTCTTTAGTAATAACTGTTGCTAATACACCAATGTTACCACAATACTCTCCATTTACTTGGTCTTTAAGATCTCTTACATTACCTTTCATTAATTTTTTCCAATCAATTTGTAATGTAGTTTTTTCACTTCTATAATCTAATTCACATAACCATGTACGTACAAAATTATAAAAGTCTTCTTCACCTACATATGCCACTCTGTGATCTCTTGCAGCAAACCACTCAGGAAGATCATTTTCATCCTCAGCCCATGAACAAGAACCCACTTCATTTATATATTGATGTTTATTACCATCTTTGTTAGTTCTTTCTTTATCTTCTAAAAAGAAATTCACTTTAAAATAATCATTGCTTTTAACATCTTGTAACCAGAAATCTACTCTAAGAATAGTGTTGCCATCTCTTTCACTAAGATATTCAGCAGCTTTACTATCTTCTTTTAATTCCATTCCTAATATGGATTTATATTGCTCTATAGTAGGATTAACAGCTACAACTTTAGCTTCAAACAATCCTACTTTTTTTGCAAATTCTCCACTTCCTGTGTTTTCTCTTTTTGATCCACCAATTCCACTCATTTTAATTTAATTTTAGTTATAATATTCTTTAATTTTTTCTACAACAATTTGTAAGTTGTTAGGCATTTTTAATTCTGTAAACATTCCATCAGGAGATTTAGCTGGCATTTTCTTGTGTCTATTAGTCACAAAACTATAACTAGCTGTTCCATCTTTATTCTCATCTACATTAGTATATAATACCACTGTAAACAATCCTTCAAGATTGATTTGGTTATCAATTAATTTACCTGCAGTTTTGATCTTATATCCTACAATTTCTCCACCATCTTCAATAGTTTCAGGGTGAGTAAAATAGAATACAATAAGATCATCTCTTAATGTTCTAGCTGTTCTAACAAGATCTACCATGTCTTTAGCCATAAGACTAAATTTAGTAAAACCAGTTTCTGTTGCTTTAGCCACCATATTAAAACCCATTATATAATTTGAATCTTCAATAATAATGTTTTTAATGTGTGGTGCTTTTTCAGAAATTGTTTTTAACAATCTTGTAATTTCATTAGCATCATCAACTTCTTTGTAATTTTTGCTGTCTGCATTGTACAGTTTCTCACTTCCTTTAAATGGAAGCTCTTTTTTTGCTACGTTAATAATGTACGTTTCTTTTGGGTCTAAATGCTTGATACTTGTTGATTTTCCAGTACCAGTCTGCCCTACAATTCCAATTAGTTTACTACTCATTTTAATTTATTTAGTTAATTTTTACTGTATAAAGATACGAATAATTTTTTTAATTATCAACATCTTTATCATCTATGTGACCTAAAATTTCTGCCCATTCTCCATATGCATAAATACATCCTTGACTCATACCACAATATAAAGTTATTCCTCTTTCATCAGGATAAGTGCGAAAGTGATCTGCTCTATGTTCAGCACAATTTTCTTGAGTCATTATTGTACCATCTGGACGTTTTCTAGTTTGTCTATAAAAAGTTCCTTTTCTGAACCCTCTATCATCTGCTTCTTTAATAAGCTTTGCAATAGCATCTTTTTCTTCTTGTTTTGTCATCATATATATTTTATTTTGTTTTTGTCAAAGAATTCAAGTGCTTTGTTTAACCATTTTTGCTCAACAAGTTCATTAGTGCTAATGATGTAAATATGAGCTTTTTTATCTGGTGTATTATATTCAAATGCCATACATCTGTTTATTTTTTGGGCCAAATTTTCTCCATTACTATCAAAATAGTTTATTATAACTCTATTGAGTGGTTTATAAGTAACTCCTGTGTTACCAATTTTCACTACAGCCATATGATTTCCTTTACCATCAGCAAAATCAGCAAACATTTGTTTTTCACTGGACTTACTGTGATAAGAAGGAATCCCTAAACTGTCAGAAACATTAGTAGTTCCACAGAATACTAACACTCTTTCATCTTTATGTGCAGCCAAAAGTGCCTTTGTAGCTATAGATTTGGCTATTGATGACTGAATGACTCTCATTCTAGCAAGACGCATAAACATAGAATTACTTCCTGTTCTATCCATCTTATTAATCACCCATGTTAAATTGTCAAACTGCTTCTTCTCAGTTCTTTTCTTTCCCTTATAATCTAATAATTTTTTATCATCTAAGGGCACTCTAATCACTGTGATTTGGTAGTCTACAATTACACCTTCTTGTATAGCAGTTTCAATTGGATAATGAGCTAAAACAAATAAGTTTAACTCTCTATTCATATCTTCTTCTGTATTTTTAGAAAGTGTACCTGTAAGCCCAAGAACTTGTGGATTGTTTAAAAACAATTCTTTACAAACTTCTATTTGGGCTTCACTTAATAAATGACATTCATCTATAATAACAATATCATACTTTTGGTCAATATACTTTTTCAAAGAAAGGTGCGTGGTGTAAGTTACCCTACTCTCATCATAATCTCTTTCTTTAAAATCAGTTTGCCAAGACTCTTTGATTTTGTTATCAGGATAAGCAATTAATATTGTTGGATTGTTTAGTTTTTCAAGAATATTGATGGTAGTTCTAATTTTTCCAAATCTTGGACATAAATTTAATATACCATGTTTTCCTTTGTTTAGCCAAACATCAGCAAACTCTTTTTGTCTTTTATCTCTTAATGTCATAATTATATAAAATATGGTCTAATTGTAATTACTCCAATACTAAATCCTAAAGCAAATGCTAATGCTATAAAAAATCTACCTCTAAAGGTTTTTACTTCAATAGTAAAATGGTTCATAGGTAAACATAAGAATGGATTTATAAATACCATACTTACCATTCCATACCAATTTTTATCCATAAGAAACCTAAAACTTGCTATACTATTTGCTTCAAGTACTATAGCTGAAATAAATACTATTAATAGTTTCCACCAAGTAATTTTATCTTTTACTTTCATTGTGATCCTTTGTTAATTAAATAATACCATAACCAAACTACTTTAGGTCTTATGAATTCATAAGCTGCCCATATTAATACATACTTCATGGTTTTATATATCCATATACAGTGAAACCATCTTCATCTTCATATTTAGATCCATCTTTACGAACTCCCCATGTATACCACATAGACATAATAGTTGTTTCATTAGTTTTAACCCATTCATCATTTTCAAATCTGAATTGTTCTTCATTGCTCTTCTCTTTAAAGAGAGGAACAAATCCTTCTGGTTTTTCTTTTTTCATTTTTCTGTAAAATAAGTTTTATTAATCACTGCTTCATAATCATAATCTGTTATATCTTTCTTTCTAGGCAACTCTTTAAAAATTCCTAATTGGCCAAGAAATGCAAGACCTATTCTAATATCATCTTCACCATAAGAATTTTTTAATAGTCTAAGACTTCTAAAATATTTACCACCATATTCATCTTTTAATTTATTAAGGTCATATCCAGAAGTGTCTTCCACTTTATATCTTACAGGATCAAATAAAGCAAGAACAACATCAGCATCATTTTGTGTAGATGAACTATCACTAAAATCTTCTAATTGTGGTTCTACATCTCCTGCTTTAAGTCTCATTGGATTAGATATACTTCTATTAAACTGACTTACAACAACTGGTGTATATCCAAAGAAATCTCTTACATATTGAAGTTCATTTGACATTTTATCAATTGCTTCTTTTTTAGTAGATTGGTCTTTAGTTGTTTTTAATAAACCAATATGATCTATAATAACAATAGTTATTGTATTTGGATCATCAGGTATATACACCTTGCTAAATTCATCATCAGGATCTTTTTGTATTATCTTTCCATTTTTTAAAGCATGTTTTCTTAACTCTTTAGCTATACCAACAGGATTTTCTGGTCCTTCTATCACTGTAACAACATCTTTCATTTGTTCCATATATGATTCATATGAAAGAAATATTGCATGTTCTTCTTCAGATAGTTTATCAGTCCAACCAAGAAGTTTATTAACAGATATACTTATACCATGATCTAAAAATATTCTTCTACATATCCATTTTGCATATTTATATGTAGAACTTCTTTCCATAGATCTATAAATAATCTTTAATTTAATATCTGTCCTATTCTGTCTAGATATATACCAATCAAATGGATTAAGAACAAAACAATCATCTATAAAAGAAGTTTTACCACTACCAGTGTTACCACCAACAAGGAAAAACATAGATTGTCTTATTCCTATATACCTATTAAGTCTATCAAAACCCATAGGTATACCATTATTATTTCCTTGAAGTCCTTTATCAACTTCTTTCTTTAATTGTTCAAAGCTCATTTTTAGGTGTTGCAAAGATTTTTAATGTTCTAGCATCATCTTGATATGATAACTCAACATCAGCATTTTTAATCACATATGATCTACCATTATGGTCTATCACTTCAAGTCTTGTTACTTTAGGTAACTTAAAAGTTCCATCAATAATTTCTTCATTATTTTCTTTTTCTTCTTTCATAATAATATTGTTACTTTTCTTGTTTCACACCCCATTTTATGTACTCCTCCAGCTAAATGACACATAGGACACTTTTCAGTTATGATTTTCATTCCTGTTCCAGTAGATTTAAAATCTGCAATCTTATACCCTTTAAACCCAAGAGAATCTAAAGACATACCTCTAGATAAATAGGGACCACCTGATGGATCTATCATATCTATTTCATCTTTCAATGATTTAACTAGTTTAATGTATTCAGGATAATCATAAACAAGAGTTTCATCATCATAATTATGTATAGCATTTTGAAATTTTTCTAATGGCATAGGGTCTTCTTCATCCTTACAATAAGCTGCATATGCATCAGTGTAATCATTAGGCATACCTGTTCTACAATATTCAAAATTTCCTTCCCATAATATATCATGGTTCTCATCTTTAGTAAAGGTGAACACATCACCATACCTGTTTTTATATTCTTTCATATATCTGTTCCTCCAATTGGTTTTAATTCTTTAATATTAATTCCTTGTTCTAATAGTTCTATAAATGGTTCATAACTTCTTTGATTTAAATATGTCAAAGAGTTTTGCATATATTTTAACTTATTAGTGTTTTCTTTAATAGATGCTTCTTTCTTTTGTAATATATCAAGATTTAAAGCATCAATTAATTGTTTTGATGTATATTCTCCCTCAAGAAGAATTTTATCAAATGTCACTCTACAATCATCTGGATTTTGTCTAAGAGTTCTACTTCCAGTAAATGTTTTACCTTTATGTGTAAAAGTATCTGTTCCAGGAAATGTTTTATACCACTGTTCAAATTCAGTGACTGTTTTCTTTCTGACAATTTTTTTATCTCCTTTACTTAAAAGAAATAATAAAAGCTCAACACCATGGGTAGTAATTTTACTATCATCAGTGATGAGCCCTTTTCTTAATAATCCTTGTTGTAATCCAGCAATTTTCATGCTTTCTTTACTTATTTCACTAATATCATATCCTTCATTCACTAGTTTTAACAGAAATATGTGATCTAAGCTGTAAGATCTTTTTTGTAGTTCTATGAAATGATGATTTTCTAATGTAATTTTCATTTAATATTATTTTAGCTGGTTTTCTTTTTTGTTCTTCTTCCCATTGTTGCCAGGAAGCTTGTATGTCTCTATATCTTTCTAATTGATATATAGCATCTTTTTGATACTCATGTTCCCAATCTATGTTTTCCATTTGTTATTATCCTTTAATTCTTAATCCAAATACTACATTAAACCAATCAAATAAGTTTTCACCTTTTGATTTATTACATTTGTACACTTTCCTTATTAATTTAACAGCATAATTTTTAAATTCATCATGTTGAGCTCTAGTCATAGTAAAATTAAAAAACCATCTGTCATCATCAACAGCATTTAATCTTGTTTTACCAACCATAGCAAGTTCATATTCAACAAGATGTTCTGTTATATTTTCTCTTGTTATTTTATCCATAATTTTATTTAGCTTCTCCCCAACTATTTCCATAGTTAGCATCAGCTTTAATTTTTAAATTAGTTAAATAATGGTCACCACCTTCAAGCATAGAATCTTCTACAGCTTTTTTAGCAATGTCTTTTAATTCTTCTTTACATTCTACAATAATCTCATCATGCACTGTATTAACAATTTTTATTCTTCCAATATAATTGTTTTCTAATATCCAATCAAATAAAATACTTGTAGATAATTTTAATTGATGAGCAGAACGTGATTGTACAGGATTATTAAGACATAAACGTTGATATTCAGATTTAAGTTTAAAGAAAGAAGATACTTCAGTTTTTTTTGATTTATAAAATTCTACACTTTTTGGATGTAAATATTTATATTCATTACCTTTTTCTTCTTCTTCAAACTTTTTCTTATAATCAATTTTACCTTCTTTATACATAGTCCATTGATCTTTAGTAATAGACTCCACTTTATGTTTGTATTCTTTAAACTTATCAAACTTAGGTAGAGCTAATTTCCATCCATCTGCAGATTCTATATATCCCACTTTAATTGCATCATTAAAAACTTTATCACCCCATGTATACAATCCTTCATGAAGTTCTTTAAAAGCATCTTCAATTCTATAGGCTTGCATTAATGGAATACCTTCATTTTGATGAATAGTGTAAGCTGAACCACCATAAGCAAATGCAAACCTTGGACTTTTAGCTGCTTGTCTTTTATCCTTATGTTCTTTTATAATAGTTTCATCATCCAATTCTTTTAATTCTGGATATAACACTCTTGCAAAAGCACAATGCAAATCAGACCCATTAACTACAGCTGCTGTCATTGCTGCATCTCCTGAAAGATCTGCTGCTACAACATTTTCTTGACCACTATAATCACAAACAATCATTACATTACCTTCATTAGCTTTGAAACATTTTCTGGTAATACTATCAGAAGGAAAATTTAAAAAGTTTATACTTCCTTTTCTAGTAGATAATCTGGCAGTATCAACCATTGGATTAAAATTAGTATATATTCTTTCATTTTCAATTTGTTTATATATACTTTCTCCAAAGGTTGTCACTCTATGATTTGCATTTTGATAACTTAACCATTTTTCTACAAATTCATGTTTAGATTTTTTAATGATACTTTCACCAATACTATCTTTACCATCTTTGTCTTTGGTTTCAATACCAAATGCATTAAACACATTAATCATTTGTTTAGGAGAATTAATAGATACAAGAATTCTTTTCTTAGTATCAAACATGTCTATTTGGCTATCTGCATATTTTGGTAAATTGTCATATATATACTCTTCAATGATTTCTTTCCATTTAAAAGTGTTATCAACATCTAATACCATTTTATCACTCCATGCTTGAGAACTAATTGGTAAACCACATTGCTCTATATATGCAAGAGCTCTAATGTATCTACAATGTAAATCATATGTTTCTTTAAATCCACCTTTATTAATTTTTGCTAATAAAGCATCATGTAATTCAATAAGTCTATCAACATCATTAAATGAATATTCAATTGTACTTTGTTGACTAAGTTTAACTATATGAATGTTTTTTTGATCTGTCTTATCATAAACCACTTTAAGTTCTCTTTTCATTACAGTACCAAAATCATGTCTCATTGGTAAATAATATTCATCTAATCTACCATTATATATAATTTTACTAGCAAGCATTGTATCCTTAACCTTTTTAGGATAGAATCCATATTTATAACAAAATCCTACATCAAACAATGCATTGTGAAATATTATTGTTTTGTTTTCTATATATGGAATAAGATCAGCAAACTCATAATTGTCATTATACATAACAATAATATAATTATCTTTTCCAGTACCAATTTGAAAACAAAACATTTCTGAATTTCTAGGTGCTAATCCTGTAGTCTCACTATCACAGGCAATTGTATCAGGCAAAATCATATCTTCAAGATTACAATAATTATAATCTCCAATAGCTTCAAATTGAGCCTTATTTTTACATACTATATAATTCATAATATATTTAGTTATTTTGGGGTGTTAAAGATAATAAAAATAATTATTCTTCTTCTTCTTCCTCTGTTAAATATTTAATAATAACTTTTTGTTCAACATAATTTGGTATTAAAGAGCCATCATCTTCATAAAAATCTTCATATATTTCTACTTCCAACCAACCATCAAATTCATTAATAATAGTATTAATATCATTTAATGTAATTTCTCTTAATTCATCAGTGTTTTCTCCTTCATCAAACCAACCTATTTCATTTGGTTCAGCTAATACATCACCATATTCATCAATGATATATACTTCCATAGGAGCACCATGTTCAGTTAAGAACTTATCTTTGTCCCCAGGAATAGATTCAAGTTCAAATAACATTGTACCATGTTCACCAACATTGGCAAACAACATTCCTTTTTCTAGTTTCTTAGGCAAATAGCTTCTAAGAACTAATTCTGCTTCATAATTATACATTATACTATTCTTTCAAAGTTTTTTCTAATAATTGTATCTATTTTATTGCTAAGATCAGATAAATATGTTCCTGAACTAATTTCTGGTACATTATATATCACTGATAGCATTTCTTCACATAATGGCATAAGTTCTTCAGCTTTTTCTTTAAACTTTTTACTTACAGGACCATTTGGTGTTAAATCATCTGTATAATCTCCTAATAAAGATATTAATACAGCAATTGTGTGGCATATTTGTGCTTCTTTTTTTGGATTCATAATTTTTCTATTTTCCAGCCATAATTTGACCAATTTTTTAAATAAGCTCCATATGAACAATGCCTAGTTTTATTTAATCTTTTCTCATAGATTGTAACAATATCATTTTCTTGTAGTGTCATAATTTTTCTATTTCTTGTTTAACTTATTAGTCCATATTAATACAATAAGAAAAAATATTGTAATTAAAAAAGTTATATGTTCTCTCATAATTTCTGTATTTCTTGTTTAACTTCTTTCCAAAAAGGTTTCATAACTTCATAACAATGTTCTAATATTTCATCAACTGCTATTAATGCACATTGTTTGGCTCTATCTAAACAATCTTCTTGTCCTAATTTCCATTGAACACTTGGATAGAATTTACCTACTAACTCTTTTGCTTTGTTTTTTGAATTCATAATTCTATTAATTCTTCTTGTTCTATACTAATTTCTATTGTTGTTTCTTCAACTTTTCTAAATCTCCATGTAGCAAATGCTGGTTCCATATATTTTCCTATTAATTGAAACCATCTTGAAGGATTTGTTAATTCCTCCAATCTAATTCCAACAACAAAATCTGAATCAACAATATCTCTTATAGTGTATTGTTTTCCTTTAATTACCCAATTAGGTACATCTTTTAGTAATTCAGCTACAGTGTGAGCTTGCATAGAACTATCTATACAAATTACTTTATCTCCTATTGCTAACATAATTAATCATTATGAAATTCAATATAATAACCATCAGAAATAAGAATTCTCATTGCTGTATTATCATCAAATAATTGTAATGCCATCTCTGTACCATCTTCTGCATCAATCACTCTAATGATTTGATATGTTTCTCCTCCTTTAGTTTTGTCTTCTCTAACATTACCAACTTGATGTAATGTTCTTTTAGTATCATTTGGATAATA
>Ga0114964_10001042_pt1 | contig 20468 bp, 33 predicted proteins | sample C_131016_MF_Meta_FD_92638 | JGI IMG/M metagenome (GOLD analysis project Ga0114964, IMG submission 92638) | Freshwater microbial communities from Lake Croche, Canada to study carbon cycling - C_131016_MF_MetaG | ecosystem: Environmental > Aquatic > Freshwater > Lake | place: Lake Croche, Canada...
AGGGTGGTTCCAGTCATACCGAACTGGCGCTGGCAATGCGAGAATTCTCTCTGGTCGGGAAGTGGGTGGAAGGTCGGTGGGTGTTACTACAGACTATAATTACCACCGCAGAGAGAAAGCTTTTTTTATTGAGAAGGATTATATTATGGAAAAAGTGATTGAGAATGGTCAAGTTGCAGTAATCTATTCACCTGGATTTGGTGCAGGTTGGTATACTTGGAATCAGGGTCGATTTCCTGAATTGAATGATGCTACTGCTTTGTTGTTTGATCCAATCTTAGTTGATTTGGTAAAACAGAAACATGCAAGCCAATTCGATGAAGGTGCTCGTGACCAAATTGAAACACAAATTGTTGCAAGAGCAGAACAACTTTGTCCCGAAGGTTACTTTGGTGGTGCTGAAGATTTAGTTATCGAATGGATGCCAATCGGTACTGAATTCGAAATTGATGAATATGACGGTAGTGAATCTATTCGTTATAAAGAAAATGAATACTGGATAACAGCATGAATTGGGCGCTAGTGATTTGGGTTGTATCTTCTAATAACTTCACAGTATTTGAAAGATTTGAATCATTAGATAATTGCTTGAATAAGCGAGAGACAGTCATTTCTGCTTTTCAGCAAGTTGATTCGAAATACAATGCCGTTTGTCGACCAATAAGTCCGACTGGCGCTAAAAGTAATTCAAATATTATTGTTCATCGTGCTGTAGTTTATTAATGAAAAAAACTTTGTTATGTTTGTTGATGATACCACTATTCGCCAATGCCAAAGAAACTCTTGGTGTTGGTGAGTATCGGTATGGTCCGGACACCACACAAAACTTTGCATGTCAAGCCGCTGAAGAGAAAGCGAAAGAACATGCTATAACAAGATATGTTGGTGAGCAGATTGAATCGTTTGCTTATGAAACATGTCAAAACGAATCTTGTGATATGCAGAAGAATACCTTCAATGAAATTAAAGGTGAAATCAAAACCATAATTTCAAAGAATGTAAAGACAATAGAAAATCCAGGATACACATCCTGTGTTGTTTCTGTTGTTGCTGATGTACAGAAGATAAAGAACACAATCAATATTTCCCTAAATGAAGACTTCTTTAATTTACGGGAAAGAGATGAAGTTAAATTTAAAGGCACATCTAATCGAACAGGTTATTTGACCGTATTTAATTTTTATGATGGTGTTTATTCGAAGATTTACTCGGTGAAGATTGCCTCACAGAACAACGAATTTGTGATACCATCTACCCATACTAATAAAATCATTGCAGTTTTGCCTCATGGGCAACAACAGTCTAAAGAAATGATAATGTTTTTGTTTACCGAAAGTGTGGTTGATATGAAGACTAGTTATTCACAAAATGAAATGCAAAGTCTAGTGTATTCTATACCATACCAAGGTCGCAAAGTTGTAAATCGTTATGTTAATATTGTAAAGTGATAGGGAATTAAAATGAAAAAGTCTTTTGTTATGTTGCCGTTAGTCTTAGCACTAACTGCTTGTGGTAGTATGAAATATCAAGGCGGTATGGAAGTTGAGACTAAGAGTCCGTTTGCATCGTCACCGAAAGCCGGCGAAGAAGTAAAATATCCTTCTTGGTATACTGAAAAGAATACAGACGGTGCTTTGTATGCTGTTGCATCTGAGTATTCTAAAGATATGCAGTTTGCTGTTGATAAAGCAACATTATCTGCTAAACGAAATCTTGCTTCTAATTTCTCGTCACATGTTAGTGCGATGATGAAAGATTATGCAGCAGAAGTCGGTGAAGATTCTAGTGTAATGCGTGAGATTGACCGTACTACAAAATTGATTGTGAACAAAGTGAATTTAGTCGGCATTCAAAAGACTAATTTCAAAATTGAACATGAAAAAGAAGGTTACAGAGCATGGATACAATTGCGATATTCTGTAGATGATACCAACAAATTGTTGATGGCAGAAATCAAACGAAATCGCCAATTAGAAACCAAATTGTCGGCATCTAAATCTTTTCGTGAGTTAGAAAAAGAAACTAATCCAGAGAGAGTTGAGATTACAAGAGTTGAACCTCAACCAAGAATCGATAGTGCTGATGTTAGAATTGATGAAAGGCCTGTACAATGATAAAAGGTTACCTAAGATATAGTGGTGCAAGTATAATCTTCCAATTAAACCCACTACATTGGAAAGTTTTCCCTTGGTTTAGGAATGAAACAAATACTGAGTGGGGTTCGGCAGAACACACTTACAGCTTGACATTCTTGTTTTTAACTGTTAGAATATGGATAGATAACGGAGATTGGTAATGAAATATTGGTCAGAATTAAATAAATTAGAGACACAAATTATCCGCCTTGAAACAATGCGGTCTTTGTTTAGTGTATTGGCATCTGGTGCAGAGGAAAGTAGCGAAGAAGATGTTCGTAATGCCTTGTGGTATGTTGAAGGTTCTTTAAGTGACATTCATAATGAATTGCGAAATGATTTTGAAAGTCTATGGCAATCTGTTTTAGAAGATGACGATACAGAAGAAATTGAGAAAATTAAAAAGAAACATAAAGGCGGCATGAAGAAGAAAAAACAAATGACTGACCGTGAACTACCATGAATATTTTTTATCTAGACCATGATGTGACTAAGTGTGCAGAAATGCATAACGATAAGCATGTGGTCAAAATGATTTTAGAATATGCTCAATTACTTTCTACTGCCCATCGTGTTCTTGATGGTGTAGAGCTTAGTGGTCTTTCTGCTTCAGGAAGAAAAAAGAAATTCTGGACTTTAGCAGATAGTCGTGATTATACATTGTATAAAGCTACTCATATTCATCATCCTTCAGCAGTTTGGGTAAGACAGTCGAAAGAAAATTATCTTTGGCTTGCAAACATGTTACTTGCATTGTGTGAAGAATATACCTATCGTTATGGTAAAGTGCATAAAACTGAAAGAGATGGACTTGTTAATGTTCTACTTAAAAACATTCCTAATAATATTGCTGATAGTAACTTTACACAACCTACTCCTGCAATGCCTGATGAAGTGAAAATTTCTGGTGATTCCATCAAGTCCTATCGTAACTACTATATAAACAACAAGACGCATTTAGCGTCATGGAAAAAACGAAGTACACCAGGATGGTATAATGCCAACATATGAATTTTTAGATACAAAGACTAATGAGATTTTTGAAACAATTATGAAGATTGCAGAGAGAGAAGAATTTCTGATAAACAATCCTCATATGCAACCAATAGTATCTGCACCAATGTTAGTGTCGAGTGTATCAACAACAGGAAAAGTACCAGATGGTTTCAAAGAGGTACTTTCTAAAGTTGCTGAGAAACACCCAAACAGTTCCGTTGCAGATAAACACGGCCGAAGGTCAGCAAAAGAAGCAAAGACAAGAGAGATTGTCAAAAAGTATACTGACAAGATAACGAAAAACATTAAATGACCTTTAACTTTATAAAATTACCTGAATTAGACTTTGATTTAAAGGCTGAAACAACTGAATCTGGAAGAAAGTATGTAACACCAAATGGTGCAAGATATCCTTCCGTCACTACTGTATTGTCTTCTTACAATAAGAAAGCCATTATGGAATGGCGACAAAGAGTTGGTGCTGAAGAAGCAAATAAAATTGCAGGTCGTGCTTCCCGCCGTGGTACACAACTACATACCTTGTGTGAGAAGTATATTCTTGGTGAATTGACTGAGATGAAACGGCAGACACTAATGCCGTTAGATAAAATGATGTTTGGTCAATTGAGACCTAAACTTGATGAGCATGTTGGTAATGTATATTGCCTTGAACAGGCATTATATAGTGATGGTCTAAGATTGGCAGGTCGTGTTGACTTGATTGCGGAGTGGGATGGTGAGTTGGCAGTAATTGACTTCAAATCTTCCACAAAAGAAAAACAAGAAGGCAACATTCGTAATTACTTTATGCAATGTTCAGCTTATGCTGAGATGTTTGGAGAGATTACAAACCGACCAATCAATAAAATTGTGGTAGCAATTGCAACCGAAGAAGAAGTGCCACAGATATTTGTGAAAGACAAGAAAGAATATTTGCCAGAATTAAATCAATTTATTGATAAATACTGGAGTGATATTGCTGTATGAAGTAAAGTAAAAAGTGTTCTGGACGGGGATGCAAATTCCCCCTCCTCCACCAGAAGTGCATGTGTTAGATGAAAGAAACCATTTTATGGGCTCTAATGGGTGTGCTTCTGATGGGGGAGAATAGTTTCGACAGGGCAACAAGTAGCAGAGTGGACAGCACATCAGCAACGATGTAAAAAGAAGAAAATAAAGTAAACGCAAACGACTCACAGTTCGCATTAGCAGCCTAACAGCCGCTTAGGGTTTTGGTTGGTTTCCTCGTAACAGAATAACCAACCTTTTATATTATGATGGAGTGATATTGTGCCTTTGATTTTACAAGATGTTAAACCTATTGAAGAGATTAAGATTGCGACAGAACCAGCGATTACGAAGATTGAAAACTCTTCGGTAAATGGTAATGAATTAATTTTTATATTTTTATTGTTTGGTATGTTGTATCTTTTCCGTGTTCAGTTGTTTTATCTATTGACATTGATTGCAAAAGTCAGTATAATAGCATTGTTCGCTTATTCAACATATATCCTATTCAGGTAATGGCAAACTATAAAAGAAAAAAACCAAGAAGAAGTTGTAAGTGTACCTTGTGTACCAATTTTAGATGGCTGGGTAATTCAGCCGCAAAGAAAAGAATTTCTGATATTCGTAATGACGATAAGTTTAAATCATATAAGGAAGCAGAGTGAAAGTTTATATAAGCAATTACCGAAACCATTGGGTGTCGCCTTACACCATTCTCAAAGTGATTTGCTTTTGGGAAAAAGACGATGATGTATTTTACAACCATGAAGATATTCCTGGTCACAAGTATGACAAGTGGGTTAATTTTTTAGACCCATTTTGTAAAGTATGGTCTAAGTTCCTTGACTTTGTTCATCCACGAATCAACTATGTGAAGATTGACCGATACGATACTTGGTCAATGGATCATACTTTAGCGGATATCATTCTGCCAATGCTGAAACAATTACAAAAAGATAAACACGGTGCACCTTTTGTTGATGATGAAGATGTACCAGAAGAATTGAAATCAACATCCGCACCACCAAAAGAAAATGAATATGATACTGATGATAATCATTTCAAGCGATGGGACTATGTTCTTAATGAAATGATTTTTGCTTTTGAATGTAAAGTTGATGATACATGGCAAGAGAAATTTAGTTCTGGTGAATTTGACAAGAAGACGGTTGCTTGTCAATGGGATGAAAATGGCAAAGCAACAATGTATCAATGGATTGACGGACCAAAACATACTTACACATTAGATTTTGATGGTATGCAAGAAGTACAGAAACGAATCACAAATGGATTCCGTTTGTTCGGTAAATACTATGAAGCGCTTTGGGACTAAAATCTGGAGACTATGGGCAAAGGCATTAGGAGAAAAAGCATCAACGGATGACAATGAAGCGGATAAGATTGCCACTATTCGTTCAATCATTGTGTTAATATACATTATAACAAATTTTGCAATTATGGCCGGTGTTTTGCGACATTGGAATGACTAAATAAGTAACCAGCACTTACACAAATCGCTGGTAACACACAAACACACTAAGGAGTGAAATATGTCTAATATGACACCGTTCGAGATTCGCCTCGAACTTCTAAAAATGGCGAAGGATATGCTTTCTGATGACTACTACGGAAAGCGTGAATCGATTAGCAATCAATACGCATCACAATGCGAATATGCTAAACTGAATGGCCAACCAGTACCAGACCATCCAGGATTCCCTCCCTTTCCAAATGAAAGTGAAATCGTTACCAAAGCAAACGCATTGAACGGTTTTGTTTCAAACATCCCACTAGAACCAAAGACTATACCTAAAAAGTCTACCACCTGATGGGCGAGAAGAGCGCACTCTTCTCGGGTACGCTCTCCTTTTAACACAAAGGAGTAAGAATGAAATCCAGTTTTTTAATTTGTATTGCCGCTATCGTGGCAATACTGACAATAAGTTTTGGAATGGCATCACAGATAAGATATGACATGCCTTTTAAAACCACATTCAACAGTTTGTCACCACAGGCAAAAGCAGAAGTTGAATGTCTAGCAGAAAATATTTACTTTGAATCTGCCTACGAACCAAAACAAGGACAAATTGCTGTTGCGTTTGTTACCTTGAACAGAGTTAATTCCGGTTTATTTGAAACCGATATCTGTGGTGTAGTGAAACAAAAAATCAAGAATGTTTGCCAATTTTCTTGGTACTGCGAAGATAAGCCTTACCGCATTTCAACGGAAAAACGCTTGACATCCACCCCCAATTCGTTGTATAATGATATTAGAGATTTAGCAGTAAGTGTCTATATTAACTATGAACGAATGATAGATCCATCCAATGGTGCTTTATTCTACCATGCTGACTATGTTAATCCTGGATGGAAAAACATGAAGATGACTGCCGTTGTCGGCCGCCATATCTTTTACAATAGAACAGGAAAAGGAATATGAAACTACCAACTAAGATAGAGTACCCAACTCCAGTTGTTGTGTCATTGACATTAGTGTTATTGGCAGCAATATTTGGATTAGGTTATTATAATATAAGTGATAGAAGTCTTATGGCACAAAACATTGATAATGCAATTGCAAAAGGAATTGACCCATTATCGGTAAGATGTTCATATGCAAAGAGTGATGATATTATTTGTGTGGCTTTTGCTTCATCAGCACAATCTCACAATACAGGTGTAACAGTTAAGAAATAATTTTTTAGGAGTATATTATGGCTATTCAGCAAGTGAGTGTTAATCAAATTTCAAACCCAGCAGACCGTGAAAAGTTGTTGAAAGTAATCCGTGAGGTGTCTGATTCAATGGCACGGGCTCAGGGTGAGAAAGAATACATCCGTGAAGCAATTGCGGATATTAGTAAACAGTTACAATTACCAAAGAAGATTGTAGCAAAAATGGCAAAGGTCTATTTCAAACAGAACTATGATGAAGAAGTTGCTGTGCAAGACCAATTTGAAACTCTTTATGAAACGATTGTAAAATGAAATATATTTTTAAACAAATAGATAATATCTCTGGCCGTAATGCAGAGACTACAGTTGAATTTAGTGCAGATTCGCTTCCTGATATCTTGGAACAATTTGAAATGTTTCTCCGTGGTTCAGGTTTTCATCCATCGGGTACATTAGACTTTGTAAATTATGATGACTGTGAACTAGAATTTTCTGATGAAGAGCTTGATACACCGCAGGAAGAAACGCATGAATGGACACAAACATTGCGAGATGATGCTGAGTGGCCTTTTCCTTTGAAACGACCTGTTGAATCAATCTATGACGGTGATTTGAATTCACCGAGTGCAGGCGCTACACAACCATGGCAAGGTGTTGCACCATCTGTTGCGATGCAATGGACTGTGAATGAATTGATGAAAGGTCCAATGACTGTGCAATCAAATTCTGAGAAGTGTTCGATTTGTGGTATCAGTTTCGATGTAATGGCAAATCAAAAATGCTGGGATGTAAAATGCCCAATAGGCAATGATGCCAACTAAAGATGAAATGGCAAAATTTGCCAAGTCGATAGAAACTCTTGTTGCTAATACTGATTACAATTACATAGAAGCAATTGTTGACCATTGTAAGACAACTGGTCTTGAAATTGAAGTCGCTGCAACATTGATTAATTCTAACCTTAAATCAAAGATTGAAGCTAACGCAATGGATAATAATATGTTAAAAGATAAAGGTGCTAGATTGCCAATATGACTGGTTATGAAACATTTGAAATCTATCAGGCACTCAAGTTACATTTTACAACGGACAATTATGATTTTGTAAAATACAATGGTAAGACCAGCGTTAATGTAACAACTTTCGAAAATAGAAAAGACAAATACCACTTTTACAAACTGTCTCGCAAGTGTAATAACAAAGATGATTTAATTAATTTTGTTGTTGCCAATTTTGTGGAAGATGAGAAGTCTTGGGTAGGTAACCTATTGATGGAAGAAGCAGATATGAATTACCGAAAACGACAAAAGGTAATTCAATCGCTGTCGTATACATTTGAGAATGATTTAACGAAGATATTCGATGGTTGTTCTAACCCTAATGACTTGATTATTGTGCATGATGGTGACTATCCTAGTCTATTGACGAAGACTTTACAGAGAGATATACAGATTGAAACCTTGTGTATTCTCAATGACATTCTTGGATTCTTTCCTATGTGGTCTAAGAAGATATCAGACACTATTCGGTGGCCAGAATATAAGCGAAAATGCACCAAGTATGCCACATTTCTTCCCAAGGATAGTGTAAAATATAAACTTATATTGAAGAAGGTGATAAATGATTGAGAAAATTTACCTTGATATGGATGGAGTATTGTGTGATTTCGAAAAACGATATATGGAATTGTACAATGAAGCACCAAATTCAAGCAGAGACAAAAAGAATTGGTCTGTAAACTGGACTGACTTTGTTATGTCGAAACAATTTGAAACCTTGGATATCTTTCCAGGTGCAATTGAATTGTTACGATATATAAGACGAACAGAATTACCAATTGAAATACTAACCTCATCTGGCGGCGCAAAGTATCATAATTTAGTTGCCGAACAGAAAGATATTTGGTTAAAGAAACAAGGACTCGCATACAAACGAAATGTGGTTCCTGGAAGAGGTCTGAAAGCATCATATGCAACTCCTGATACCATCTTAATTGATGATACAGAAGATGTGATTGTTGCTTTCAACAAGGCAGGTGGTATCGGTATACTTCACAAAGATATCGGTGAAACTTTGCAAAAATTAGATAGTGTGCTTGCAAAGCAACTAAATAATGTGATATAATGATACTGTGAACAAAACGCTATACAACAACATACATTTTATACAAGGAAATAATATATGAGTTCATTCGCAAACCTCAAACGCAGTCGCAATGATTTGGATAAACTAACCAAAGCAATTGAAGACTCCACATCACCCACTTCTAAAGAAGCTGGGTCAAAAGACGATACCCGACTCTGGCAACCTACTGTTGATAAAGCAGGCAATGGCATGGCAGTTATTCGCTTTCTTCCCGCACCTGCGGTAGACGGTGATGATGCATTACCTTGGGTTCGTAGATTCGACCATGGATTTCAAGGTCCAGGCGGTTGGTATATTGAAAACTCTTTGACAACTCTTGGTCAAAGAGATCCAGTATCAGAGTACAATACTACATTATGGAATTCTGGCATCGAAGCAAACAAAGAGATTGCACGAAAACAAAAACGCCGTTTGCATTATATTGCTAACATTCTGGTCGTATCAGACCCAAGTAATCCATCAAACGAAGGTGAAATCAAACTGTTTAAGTTTGGTAAGAAAATCTTTGATAAGATTACAGAGGCGATGAATCCAGAATTCGCTGATGAAACACCAATCAACCCATTTGATATGTGGGAAGGCGCTAACTTCAAGTTGAAGATTCGTAATGTTGAAGGCTATCGTAACTATGACAAATCAGAATTCGCTGATAAGTCTGCATTACTTGATGGTGATGATGAGAAACTTGAAGCACTTTGGAAGAAAGAATTTTCTCTGAAGGAATTCACCGAACCATCTAACTTCAAATCATATGAAGTATTGAAGGCGAAACTTGATAAAGTTTTGGGCTTTGATGGTGGTTCTTCTGTAAAGACAAAGGCAGAAGATGCTGTCTTTAAAAAGTTTGATGATGAAGATGTTTCAGTAATCGATAAAAAGATTGTTGAACATGATGACGAAGACTTGGATTACTTTAAGTCTTTAGCGGAAAAAGAGTAAAATCTTTTATGCAAATTAAACCCCGCCTTGTGCGGGGTTTTTTATTATGTTACTGGTCTTAATAGATATTTCATAATGTCTGTATTGTAAGGATTTACACTATTACCACCACCACTACCACCATTTTGAGCAATATTAGTAACTGGTGCATTGACATTCGTTGTGTTTCCACCAGATTGTTTCATATATTCATCTCTATATTGTGAATAATTATTGAATAAATCTACCAAAGTGTTTCCTGAGCTCGCAACTTGTGTTTGTTGTTTTGGTGAATTAGCTGCAAGTGAAGTTCCGGACCATTCTGCACCAGAAATACTACCCTTTTCATACGCTGACGCCATGAGGGTTGCGCTCTTACCAACAGATGCATTAGAAAAAGCAAAATCAACAGTATCTTTTCCTTCTTTGAAATATTTTGCTGCTCCACCAGCACCGCCATGATGAGCTGCATATAACTTAGATGCTAATTCTGCACCAGATTCTTTTCCAGAAATAACACCCATTTTCGTTAGAGAATTGATGTTATCATCAGTAAATCTCATCATTAAAGTTTCTTGTAGGTCAGTTGCTCTTTTAAAATCTTCAGCTGATTTTATACCATTTTTTCCTGTCCAATTTGATGATGAATAAACAGCATTTCTATCTTTACTCGCACCAGCTTTTAAATAACCATATGTCTCTAAAGCTTGAGCACCAAATTGATACTTACCAATAAATCCTACTTTATTATCACCATCATATTTTCCGCCACTTTCCCTTGTACCAACCAATTCTTTATATTTCGAATAGTCAAATTTATCGTTAGATTTTGAAGGAGAAGTTTGTGATGTTGATGATGTGCTTCCACCGTCTGAAGATTTTGATGGTGTTGTACTTCCAGAATTTGAAGCTTTTGTTGGTGTTTTATCGTTTGGATTTACACTAGCGCTATTTGCTGGAACTGGAATTGGAGTTGGTGATTTTTCATAATCAAAACCATACAACCCCCAACCTTTTTTCTTTGCATCATATCCATTTTTCTTTGCTAATTCTTGAGTATAGGTATTAGCAGCATCATATTTTTTATTTTCTATTAAGCCAATAAATTTTTCCATCTCATCGTCAGTAATCTTGTCAAAAAATGGTGAATTTTCTAAAATACTGTAAGTAGCTTCAGCCATTTCATCATGTGCAAATATATTATCTAAAATTAATGCTCCTGCTATTGTGCCTACTATACCCCATCTGCTAAGTCCTCCACCTTTTACACCTGGAACCCTCTTAACAAATCTGCCAGTTTTTGGATCTCTTGGTGGAAGTTTGCGGCCATTTTTGTCTGTACCACCACCCTTATTTGGAGTTTTTCTTTCTACATCAGGTATATCAACTCCACCTGGACCATTACCACCACCTCGAATATTAGCGGCTCGCATTAATATGGCAGCCTCTAATAGTCCCATCGCTATTTTGAATCCAACAAAAGCAGCAACAACATCACCTATAGTAATCTTTAAATCACCAAAAGGAGTTTCTATCGTTGCTAATTGTACTTTAAATAATTCAACTATTGCATTAAAGATAGCTCTTATTGCTCCTGCAATTGCTTCTTGAACTGCTGGATCTTTAAGTGCTTCTCCTATGACTTCAAATGTTTTTTTAACACCTTCGAAAAATGCAGTTAAAAATTTAACAAAAAAATCTTTTAAAGCTTTTCTACTTTCTGGATCATCTAAAAATTGTCCTATTATTCCTGATGCTAAAATAGCACCAAAAAGGCCTTTAAGAAAACCACTTAGTGATGATATAATACTTGAAGCACCACCAAGTATGGAACTTAGAATTCCACCGCTGTCTTTTTTATCAGTTACATTAGTTGGACTTGTTCCTTTTATTTTATTATATTTTGCTTCGTATGCATTTTCTTTGAATTTAGCATTACTAAAAAAAGAATCCGCTTTTGATGATGGTGTTCCACCACTCAACTTAACCATTTTAGCAATATTCTTTTGCATAATATTAATTTGTGATGCTATAACAGGTAAAGACATAGAATTCTTAGCTGCTATTTTACCATCAACACCAATTCGAGTAAGTTTCTCTTCTATTGATTTCGAATATGTATCACCAGAATCATTTTTACTCTCTCTAATATTATCTTTACTGCTACTATATTTGTATTTTTTACCAAATATTTTTTCAAACGCAACTCCGCTAACACCAGTTTGTGGCAATATTCTTCGAATATCTGTTTTCTCTTTAAATCTTTCACCAGAAGCGGATACGAGAGCTCCAAGGAGACCTTTTTTCTTCAATTCTTGTCGATAGATTTCTGCTAGTCTTGATTCTGCCATTTTTTATCTCTTGTTATTAGCGGCTTGTTGTTCCATTTTTTGTTTCTCTTCTTCCAAATATTGTGCTAACATGTTAACATATATTTCTCTTTCCCAAGGTATCATGTTGTCAAGTTCTGTAAGACTGTATTTGTGATGTTGCATCAACGCAAAATTAGTCTTATAGTAGTTCCTTAGGTTATCATGGTATAAATTTATTCGAAAAAACTTTGCACACCCTCCAGTGTGATGTTTTCTTGATAATCACATTTCTTACATTTGTAGTCAATTTTCTTTTGAAGTTTCGGCATAGTATCAAAAAAGTTTCGAATATTTTCCAAATCTTTTTGTTGAAGATTATCTACAAACTCAATAATCTCATCTCTTGTACTATCTTTCATATGATATACAGTATCTTCATCATATACTTGTTCGATTGAATTGTAAATTAAATCCATAATAATATCCGAATCTTCTTTACCTGAAGATTTTTGCATAACTTCAAAAGTAGGATACTTCATAATAATTCCAATTTTATCATTTAATTGGAATTTTTTTGTATGATTTTCATTTATTGTTGGTTGAATTTCAAGAACATTAAATGAAATCTCATTAATTGTTCCACATTCCTTATCTTCACCTTTATCATTTTTGATTGCATTATTGCATCGATATTTTAAATTAACAACTTCTGAAACAGACCTTGCTCTTAAATGCATAAACAAATATTCTAAATCAAATACAGGCAATGCATCAATATCAATATCACTCAATACACAATTTTTTAATACTTGTCTAATGACTTTGATTGTTGCTTCAACATCATCATTCTCTGTGTTCATTAGAAATAGTTTTTGTTCTTTTACTAAAAATGGTCTGAATTGAACCACTTTGCCAGTTGATATAAGTTTCACTTCATAAATTGGCGTGTCTATCTTAGGTAACATAATGTCCTCACTTTATTAAAAATTTAAGTTAATGCTTTACCGAAAGGCAATACTTTAGAAATACCAACTCCAAATAGAGCGGCCGCAGCTGCAGCGATATCATAACTTCCGGTATATACTGGTTTGTATTTCTGATAAGCAAATTGTACAGATAGTCTGTGAAATCCATCTTCAGACCAACTCAATTGTTGTGCTGATATTCCTATTGGAAACGCATCAACTAATTCAACTGCATATATTTGCTTAATGAAATCATCATACTGAATCACCTTAATTGGTGTCATATATGTTTGTGGACCTTTTGGGTATCTTAAATTATTTGTATCTGAAGGATTAATTGCTTCTATCCAACGGTCAAATAATTTTCTTTCCCAAAACTCATTTGTACACAAAAATGTTAAAGTCATTTCATTATATTGTGACTGATAAGGCACTTTATATGTTGGACCATAAACTTTAGCTTCTTGTGTCATTAATGTTCTACCAGGCAACTCTGCGGTTTCACATTGTAGTGCAAGGTATCTTGATATTGTTGAATTCGAACCAACAGGCGATTGTCCAAAAGCACTGCCAATAGCTTCTGATACTGTACCAAAAATTGCATTTGGTAAATTCAATAAATTTTCAATGATGTTATTTGGAATAAATTCATTGATATATGATGGTATTGGAACAACAACTTCAAATCTAGATGGTTTTGCTGGACCATCTTTTGAACGCATATGCGACAAAAATAAATTTGGAGAGAATGACATTAGAATTTTTTCCTTGAGTCTGCGTAAACTTTACTAGTAGTGGCACCAACAAATGTTTCAACTGGTAACATTGCGGCAATGTCCCATTCATCTGCGGAGATTTCTAAAAACCTTGATTGAATGTGACTATACAAATATCTTTTAATACATGGTGTCGCTTCAAATGCTCTAGAAGCACCTGCAAGGTAACTATAATTTACTCTCAATTTTGTCTTAGAATCAAACTTATCATTTGTTGCAGTTTCACTTAATTTATCTAAAAGAATCAATCTTTGTTTTGGGTGAATATAGTGTAAATTCAAACCTAAAAATCCATCTTTATATGATTCAATAGGAATCACAAGTGGAAATCTATCATAATAAGGTAATGTATCTTTTGTTTTTGGGTCATAAAAATAAAAATACATCTTACCAATTGTCGAATTACTTTTAAGTCTATCTCTGTCACTCATCAAAGTTCTAGTTGATGGTGACAAATCTTTCACTTTGGCACGAAGCCAATTCCGTGCATTATTAGTGCCGGTCGAATAACCTTCTTTTGCAAGAGATTTTTTAATTCTATCGATTAGTTTTGCCATTATCTATTTATCTCAAATGCCTATGTCTTTTTCAGTTAGCACTTTGAATTGCCAACCATGTTCCTTACAAAATAAGTCTGCAGCCCGCCACTTTTCTTGATTGACTGCATAAGTTGCCGCTTCTTGTAAGAATCGATTTGTCTTTCTTTTTTGAACAGGTTTGATAGTCTGTTTGTGGGGTTTTATCTCAATGACAACAGTTGATTCTGTGCCGTTTTTTTGTTTCAATCTGACAATAAAATCTGGAAAATATCTGTGTATTTTTTGGTCAAGAGGTGACCTGTACTTAATAATAAGTTCTTCTGATCCCCACCAAATGACACTTGGGTTCTCATCTAACCATTTCATTACCCTCAATTCCCATGAGGAACGATAGACAACATTATCTGAGTCGCCTTTATATTTGCTTCGATGTTTTGGGGTAAACCACCCTTTATATGACATAAATAGTCTCCATATGTATGATAAATATATCTAGTAAACCTACAGGACAATAAATGGCCGGACTATTAAGCTTTCTATCAGATATTGCTATAAAACCACCTGAAATTAGAGGACCATTACAGGGTCTTTTAGGCACAAGTGACTATGGAGTATCGACTTTTAGATATCCATCAGATTTAGCGGCCGCTGATAAAGGTCACTATATGATTATTAATATCAATGAACAAAGACTAACGAGTTATCCTGGTACTGGTGCATTGAATGAATTAGGTTTGCCTGCAACTCCTACTGCAATTGGAAATAATCAAGGCCTTGGTAGTTATGCTGCTGGCGCAACAAATACATTACAAACGATTGGTGCTGGTGTTAGAGAAGCTGGTTCTTTTGGTGGATATATTGCAAGTCAAATAATGGGAACGAGTGCTGGTACTTCTCTATCAAATTTATTAAATCAATCTTCTCCTGGCCAAGCTGTTGTTGGTGCTGCGTCAGAATCTTTAAATATTATTGGTGAAATTGGTAATAGATTAGAAAGTGGTAGCGTTAGGGCGGAAAAAAGAATAACTGATGTTATTGCTCTTTATATGCCAGACACTCTTGTTTTTGACCAACATCAATCATACGGTGAAGTTGGTGCTGGTGGTCAATTATTTACAGCTGGTGTTGCATTAGCTGGATCAACTGTAGATTTGTATAAAAATAGTTCTATGACACCTCAACAAAAAGGTGCTCAATTTGCTCGCAACGCTTCACCATTTATTGCTAGTATGTTAGCTAAAGATGCTGGTGGATTAGCACAAATTGCTTTTTCTCAAGCTTTTGGTGTTGTTCAAAATCCAATGTTGGAAGTTTTATATTCTTCACCAAAATTTAGAGAATTTAGATTTGATTTTATGTTTTATCCAAGGTCGGAAAAAGAATCTAAAGAAGTACAAAATATTATTTCAAAATTAAGATTCCATCAAGCACCAGAAGTTGCACAAGGCGGCACTGGTGGTTTTTTTATGGTACCGCCATCCGAATTCGATATTACTTTTTATTATTCGGGACAAGAAAATTTAAACATACCAAAAATTTCAACTTGTGTTTTAGAATCTTTAACTGTTGACTATGCACCAAATGGATTTTCCGCTTATGAAGTACCCGGACAAGGTGCGACAGTTGGTGGAACTGGTATGCCAGTTGCAATTAGATTGTCTTTAGGATTTAAAGAAACAGAAATGGTCACTAAATCAAGTATTGTTCAAAATAGACAAGTTGCTGATGGTCAAGAAATGAGAACTACAGAAGAAATAAATTATTCAAAAAGTTTGGGTGATTTTCCAGGATAACTATGTCAAAATATTTTAATTTTTTTCCAAAAGTTCTTTATACAGCAGATTTAACAAATGCTGATACAGCATTGAATATAACTTCAAGATTTAATTTTGAACAAAAATTTAAAAACAACACCTCTGTGTGTTATGAGTATTCTATACAAGATAGTGATACTCCAGAAATAATTGCTGCAAAATTTTATGGTGATTCAGAAAGACATTGGATTGTTTTAATGTTTAATGATATTACCGATCCACAATTTGATTGGCCAATGGATTATAGAACTCTTATCAGTTTTATAGATGAGAAATATAAGAACAATGCAAACACTGGCCAATCTGGTACAAATTGGTCGCAATCACATATACATTCATATTATAAAGTTGAAACAAGAACTACATTAAGCACAAATACTGTTGTCACAAATAAATTTGAAGTTGATTCAAATACCTATGCAGACATTGTTGCAACAAATAATGACATTTTATTACCTGATGGTAATACAGTTAGGATTAAAATTTCAAAAGAAACAAAAACACATTATGACTATGAGATGGAATTAAATGAAACAAAAAGAAAAATTAAACTTTTAAAACCTGAATTTGTATCTTCAATTGAATCTGAATTTAGAAGAGTTATTAAATAATGTCTTTTGGAATTAAACAATCAACGCAGTTTAAAATAAACAGACTTTCAATTAATTCAAAATTTGGATCTTTTGATTTAAGTTCCATTTTTGAAGAATTGAATATTTTTGATAGCGTTTTAACACCATGTATGTCTGGCAATATTTTAATTAAAGATTCTGTTGGATTAGCTAAAAAATTATTATTTGACGGTAGTGAATTTATAGATATAGATATTTCAAAAGATTCTGAAAGAGTTGGTACAAATATAAACAAAACATTTAGAGTATTCAAACAATCAGATAGAAGTAATATAAATCAAACAACAGAAGTTTATATTTTACATTTTGTTTCTGAGGAAATGGTTTATTCAGAACAACAAAAAATTACTCAAGCATATAGTGGAATGTATTCTGATATTGCAAATTCTGTTTTGATTGACTATTTGAGAATTCCAAAAACAAAAATTGGAATTATAGAAAAAACAAAAGGTATCCATAACGCTGTTGTACCTTTGTTATCACCAATAGATACAATGAATTGGCTAACAAAGAGAAGTGTTAGTGAAAATGATTTGGCCGATTATTTGTTTTTTGAAAATAAATTAGGATTTAATTTTGTATCTTTAACAAAATTATTTTCATTGAAGACACTTTTGGATATTAATTTTACGCCTAAAAATTTAAGCGATTCTGTACAAGAAGAATTTTTAGGCATAAGAGATTATAATATGTCTACATCATTTGATATTTTAGAAAATACTAGAAATGGTTTTTATTCTAATCGTTTTATTGGCTTTGATATTTTAACGAGAACATTAGTTGAGTCGGATTTAGGTATAAAAAATCATTATAAAGGTAAACACTTAAATGATAAACCAACAGTTTTTGTATCAACGAATAGAGAAGGTAAAGATGCTGGTGTAATGCCATTTTCAAAAGTTAGTTTATATCCATTTCAATTGTATAGAAATTATCAAGAATATGTTAAATCTAACGATAGTAAAAAATCTTTATTGATTGATGAAACGCACAAATATATTCCACAAAGAAAAGCAATATTACATAATTTAATGCAAAGAAGAATGAATATTTCATTACCAGGAAATTTTTTAATAAGTTCTGGATTTGTTTTAAATATTAATGGACATTCTTTTTCAACCCATGAAGATAAGACTGAAAAAAATGATAAATCGTTTTCTGGTAAATATTTAATTGTTGCAACAAGACATGTAATTAAACCTGATATACATGAAACTTTTTGTGAATTAGCCACCGATTCAACAAACAATGGAGTTGTTGTTGCAACAGATAGTTCTTTACAACAGTCTAAATACAGATAATGGAAAATACAAATTTTGCCGGAAAAGACGGATTTATTTGGTGGGTTGGTGAGATAGAGAATAGAGCCGACCCATTAGGTATTGGAAGATGCCAAGTGAGAATATTTGGTTGGCACAATACAAACAAACTAAAAGTACCTAAAGAAGATTTGCCTTGGGCACATCCAATGTATCCACTCAACTCTTCAAGGATGTTTTCTGCACCACAATTGGGTGAATGGGTTGTAGGTTTCTTCTTAGATGGAGAAAACGGACAACAACCTGTAATGATGGGTATTTTACCAGGGATGAAAGTGAAATGAGCAAACAATTACAAGATTTACATACACTAACAGCATATGCAACTATAGCACATAAAAAATATCTGGCCGGTATGATAACAAAAGAAGAGTTCACACAACAAATAGATGACCTTGATTGCCATTGTCATGGCGATATTGTATTAGATGAAAAACATGCTCACTTGGATTCCTGTTATAGAGAATCTTTAGACGGCATTTTGAGATTATATCATTTGGAGAAAGATAAATGATTCCACAACCAGCATTAAGTACCGGTAATAATATATCACCATCAACTGCAGCTGATGGTCCAATTATTGGTGGTCCAAGTTATCCATCAACACCAGCAGTTAGGGGTGATGTTTCTGGTAGTATTGCAACAACAAATAATAAATTAATACACTCTTGTGATTTTGCAAACGATTTAATAAAATCAATCGGATTAAAAAAATTCATAAAAGCAATTGCAAAATGGATTAGAGAAGGTGTTAGAAAAATACAACAATTGATGGGTTTTAGTGACGCATCAGGTTCTTTTTCTCAAATTATTAATTATTTGAAAAAGGCAGCACAAGAAATTAAAACTTTTATAAAACTGTATATTACACCAATTATTGAATTTCAAAAATATGTAATAGCGGTATTAGTTAAAATTAGAGCAATCATTCAATGGATTTTAAGTTTACCTGGAAAATTACTTGCATTGTTGAAAGATTGTTTGACAAAATTATTAAAAAGTGTAGTGAGTGCTTTTGTTGATGCATGGGGTGAATCAAAAGCAGAAGTTCCATTGGCAGACTCCGGAAAAGATTTTCAAGAGTTGACAGGTGCAATAAAAGAAGCAGCTGGTGCTGCTGGTGAATTATTGAAAGCTACAACTACTGTTGCTGCTTTAACAGTTGGAATTGCTGCTTCTGCTACAGTAGGTTTATTGGCACCAGTTAGTGAAGCGGATATTGCAGGTGCTGACAAAACAATTATTGCTTATTCTGGAACAATTCCCGCTGCATTAGAAGTTCCTGCTGATCCAGACTTTTTGAAGAAATCTACTCCTTAGGAAATATTATGGCAACAACTAGTGATTACGATAAGGCATATGCAACGATAAGTGCAGCTTTAGCATCGAACCCATCAACAAATTTATTTACTGAACCACCTTCAGCTGCGGATAAAGACCACCCGCCATTATACCCACATTATCAAACATGGGATGGAGAATCTGGACACTCCATTCAATTAGATGATACTCCTGGTAGAGAAAGAGTTCGCATACAACATGGCAAGTCTAAAAACTTTATTGAGATGCATCCAAACGGTGACCAAGTTGTAAAAGTATTTGGTGAAAATTTTGATATCACAATAGGTAAAAAAAATGTTTATGTTACTGGTGCTTGCAACATTGTAGTTAAAGGTGACTGTAATATGCAAGTTGATGGTAACTATAATCACGAAGTTAATGGTGACTATAATCTTGCAGTTAAAGGTAAGATGAATATCCGTGGTGTAAAAGACATTTCAATTCAAGGTGATAGTGATGTTGATATTGGTGCAAATGAAAATTTTGGTGGTTCATTAACATTGTCATCCGCACAAAGTTTAGACTTAGTTTCTGATTTGTATATTAGTGGTTCTATTACATGTGACAGTCTTACGGCAGAATCTAGGGTTAATGCAGGCATGGGTGTTTATGCTGGTCCATATGGTTTTACATCTACACTTGGTGGTTTAAGTTTGGGTAGACCAACACCAGCAACACCAGTTGCAAGTCCAGGATGTATTGACATTATTGGTTCTATAACTGCATTAGGTTCTGTTACTGCACCAACAGGCAACTTTTTAAAAACAAATATTGGATATGCAAGTATAGGAATATCTTCTGCGATTTTGATGACAGACTATATTAATACATTTATGTACGATATACATTTTCATCCAACACCAAAAGGTCCTTCTGGTTTTCCAATTCCACCG